>Ga0210406_10000274_pt1 | contig 75632 bp, 74 predicted proteins | sample IncBWC30MmetaG_FD_155454 | JGI IMG/M metagenome (GOLD analysis project Ga0210406, IMG submission 155454) | Forest soil microbial communities from Barre Woods Harvard Forest LTER site, Petersham, Massachusetts, United States - Inc-BW-C-30-M | ecosystem: Environmental > Terrestrial > Soil >...
CGAGGTCAGGCGCGGGAAATAGGTGTCCCAGGCAAACGTGACGTTGGGCGTGGTATTGACGCTGCTCGTGTAGGTAATGCCCGTGATGCGGTCGTCGAGCCCATAGGCGAAGGTCTTCTTCTGGCCCAGCGCATCGGTAACGGATTTAAGGCGGCTGGTGGTGTTTTCGTAGGCGTAGGTCTCGGCCTGCGCGCTCGAAGTTCCATAGGCATAGGTCTTCTTGGTGGGCCGTGATTCGATGTCGATGTCCCAGTGGGTGTCGTTGCCGTTCGCGTCGATGATGTCCTTGAGAACGCCGTTTTCGTAATACTGGTAGCTCGTCGTGCGCGTGGATGTGCCCTGGGTGGGTTCGGTGACGGAGGTGAGGCGTTGATCGGCGTCATATCCGTAGGTCGTCACCCGGCCCAGCCGGTCCGTGTGCTTCCTGAGTTCCAGGCTCGGATTGCCCATGTTGGGGCCGGACTGGAAAGTGTAATCGTTTAGGTCGGTCGTGCCGTCCGGATAGGTGATGCTCGTCACCCGGTCGAGCGCGTCGTAGCCGTAAGTGAGGACGTAGCCTTCGCTGTCAGTGCGGGTCTGAACGCGATCATAGCCGTCATAGGTGTAGGACACTTGCGTATGCAGATTTGCATTCTGGATGTTGCTGAGGCGGCTGGACGAGTCATAGTTATAGGTTGTCACCCCGGAATTAGGATCGGTGGTAGTGGCAATTTGTCCGGCCGTATTCCAGGTGAAGTGCCACACCTGCCCCGCCGCGTCGGTATAGGTCTGCGGCTCGTGCAGCGTGTTATAGCTGCCGTAGGTCGCGATCGTCGAGTAAGTCGAAGGCGAAGTGGTGAGCTGCTGCACCGTGAGCAGATCGATGTAGTTGGTGGCGTAGGTGTATTTTGTGACTCGGCCCTTGGGATCGGTGGAGCTGGCAAGAGTGCCCGGCTGCGCGGGCCACGCTCCCGCCGCAACGGCGTTGTAGGTCGCTTTGCTCACCTGGCTGGTGCCGTCGTCCAGCACGCGGCCGATGCCGGTGGGCTTGTTCAGCGTCCCGGTGTAGAAGGAATAATTCCCGTACTGGTTAGGGTAGTTGAACCAGGTGCGGTTCTCCAATGGTGGCTTGACGCTTTCCGGCATGCTGCCCGTCTCCACCTGGTTGACAACATATCCATTGTGCATCCAGTGCGTAATCGAGGCTTTGGTGTAGTCGTGCGCGGTAACGACGCCGCCGGTCATCGTCACGCCCAGCGCAAAGGCGTGCTTGTCCCAGGTGAACGTATTGCGCCAGCTCAGATATCCGTTGTAGAGCGCGGTCGGCATGCCCGTGGGCACGCTTGCGGTGGGGTCGGAGTTCGGGACGATGGCCGGGTTCTCGTAAAAATACAGGTAGTCCGTGTAGCCCAGCGGATCGGTCATGGTGAGCGAGCGCGTATTGGTCTCGACCGTGTCGTTGGGATCGACCGTGTCGGAGTAGGTCGAGCTGCCGTAGGGCGTGGTGAGCTGGGTGATGAACGTCGTTTCCGTCGTGGAATAAGTGAAGGACGAGGTGATGCCGATGGCATCCGTGATGGAGCTTAAGCGTCCCGAGGTATCGTAGTTAAGCTGCGCCGCGCGTCCGAACGGATCGGCGATCTTGGTGATGAGCAGCGGGTATCCGCTGAGGCCGTAGGTAAACGTCGTGCTGCGGCCCATCGCATCGACGACCGAGGTGAGGCGAAACGAGCCGTCATAGTGATAGGTGGAGGTATTGCCTGCCTTGTCCAGGGCAGTGGTAATAAAGGAGAGCGCTGGAGCGGTGGCGGCTCCGTTGCTAAGCGTAAAGTTCTCCACCCCGCCGTCATCCAGCGCGCGCTTGAAGCTGGGCGTGCCGCCGCCTATCGGTATGCGGTTCATGATAGCGCCGGTCCACGGCTCGTTGGTATAGGACCCCGTATAGCCGTCATAGGTGACGGGATACGTGTTTCCGCCGCCGCCGCCCGGTATGTAGGTGAGCGGGGTGCTGTACCCGTAGCCGGGGTTGTACGCGATGAAGGACGACAGGTTCAGCGTCCATTTCGGGCCGACGTTCGAGTAGCTGAAATTCGCGGGCTGCTCGGCCTCGCGCGAATTGTAGACGAGGGTTATCAATGCCGGGAGCCCCTTCTGCGGCTTGTAGCCTGCGGGCGTGTCGCTCAGGTTCAGGCTCACTACCATCGGGTGGGCATTGACGCCGGTCATGCCGACATTCGCGGGAATGGGGTCTCCGGTGAGGAACTGGTTTCCAAACGCCTTAATCATGCAGCTGACGCACATCGTCTCGCCCTGCTGGTTGCTGGTTGTATCCCCCATCCCGTAAACCGCCTTTGCCTCGGCGGAATTTGCCGAGACCATGCGCCAGCCTGCCTTGGGATTGGCTGCAACGATTGTGGAAGGCACCAGGAAATATCCGCTGCCTTCCGCATCAATGGCCTTGGATGTCAGCACCGTGCTGCCGCTGCCCGCAAAGGTCGGGTCTTTTACCTCGTAGAGATCATCATGCATGCCGGTGATGGCGGCGTAGTGATGGACGGTCCAGTTGATGACGGACGGCACAGGAATGGGCTGGCCCGGCTCGCGGTGGATGAGTTTGTATTTGAGTTTGGTCTTGTCCGCGAGGCTCGCAAGCTCCGTAAGCGAGACGCCGTGCTCTCCGGAGAGAGCTTCATCGGCAATCTTGATCTGCTTTGGGCTGGCCTTGAGCGTCATAAGAAGGTTGACGAGCGCCTTGGGGCCGCAGAGATAGGCTTCCCCCGGATTGTGATGGAAGTTCCATAGGCCCTCACGCGCGCCCTGGATCGTTTCGGTGGCCGGGCCGCCGATGGGACGCTTGCCGACATCCTTGAACAGCGCCTCCAATTCCGGCCCGTGACCCAGGCGCGCGTGCATACGCGCCAGTTCCCCTACCGCCCTGTCCACCATGAGGCGGGCCTGGAATGAATCGGCATTGCGCCCCAGCTGCCAGGCTTTTTCTAACTCCGGGAATACGCGGCTGTAATAGCCCGCGCGGTAGTAGCCGAACCCCAGATTCGTATAAATCGCCGCGTTCCAGTTCGACTGCGGATGCGCTTCGATAAAATCGGTTAACGGCTTCGAGTAATCGGAGTAATCGCTTCCCGGTCCCGCCTTCGCGGGCGCGTCATGGAATGCCGCAAGCGCCGCGTCCAGGTCCTTGCTCTCGGCTTCCGTGACATCTCCCGTCGCAACCAGCGGCTCCTCAAGCCCCGCGAATATCTTTGTCGGGGGAGGCGCGGGCATTTCTACCTGTGCCGGAGCCTTCGGCACGGGATATTTTTCAGTCGAAAGCGACAAAGCTGATTGAGTAGTTACTGAAGCAGTCGGCGGGGAAACCTGCCTGCTCTCTATCTGCGAATAGGCAGGCCCCTGCGCTCCCAGATAAAAACCGATGGCGATGGCGAATGCCGGACTTATCAAACGCGCAATGGTGAAATGAAGACGGCTGTGCCTGCGGCCGTCACGTTCTGCGCGCATAGCGCTCCCTTGATGTGATCCCGTTTTTGTTTTGGCGTCGCGAGGCGTGGGCTTAACGATTCTTAAGCGGTGGTTCTACACATAGCCTGCCGTATAAGAAAGTCATCAAGAATCGCTCCTGCGGCCTGGAATCGTGGAACCTCAGAGTCTTGTGCGCCGATATTCTCGGGCGTTAACCACGGTGGGGGCTTGTGGCAGCGGAAATGGTTTCCGGTGGGGAGTTGTGGGCGCATGCGAGGTGGGGCGTTGTGGCAAGAAATCTGGGCTTGTGGGGAAAAGTGGGGAGCCTGCGCGCTCAATGGCTGCCGGAATTCTTACCGCAACGTATTCGTGTGTTGTTCTTGCCGCGCTGTTGACATAGTGATCAACTCGTCACGATTTTCTCGGCGCGCGATTCGATCTATAGTTGATTACCGTGACCAGATTTTCAGGCCTAGTCAGAGACTTGAGAATCTTTTCACGGGCATCACAACTCCACGATGCCCATTGCGACCACGCTCGATGCCGCCGTCCCGGTCATTCGATTGACCGGCGAAATCGAGATGACGGTTGCCTACGCGCTCCTCGACGAAATCAAACTCCTTCACGACTACTACCAGTTCCGCACCATAGACCTGCACCTGGACTCGCCGGGCGGCAGCGCCGATGCGCTCTATTACCTCGCGCATGCGCTAAGTCCCTGGCGTAAAGGCGAGGGCAGGGTGCTGCGCACCTTCGGCATGAACGAAGTGGCCTCGGCTGCCGCGATGCTGCTGTCGCTCGGGACGTTGGGACATCGCACGGCGTCGAAGCGCAGCCGTCTGCTTTATCACTCGGTGCGAAGCGTCCAGCACCAGAACACGAGCCAGAATGTTGCGCAGCTGCGTGTCGTAAAGCGCAGGCTGGAGCGATGGGATCACTGGTTCGTGGATTTGCTCACGGAGCATACGCTCAAGTGCGGGGACGGTGATTCGGTTTTGTATCGCAGAAAGATTTCCCGGCTCATGCGCCGGGAGAAGTTCATCTCGGCCGAGCAGGCGGTGGAACTGAAGCTCATCGACCGGGTATGCGAAGCGGGGGCGCTATGAGCGTGCCTTTTCCATTTAGCGATACACACCCAAAGTTCCGGGTTCGCGGATGGTCGGAGCTGCTTGGTGTGGATGAATGTATCTCCGCCCCGGAAATGGCCCGGCATTTCCTGATAACCGGCGAGACGGGCAGCGGCAAGAGCGTCTCCGCCGTGATGCGCCTTCTGGAAGGAATTCTGCGCTATCCGGAAGAGGATTTGTACCTGGCTTACGTTAATGAAGCACGGGGCGGCGCGGAGCCGCTGGAGAAATTGCGGCCTTCCGTCCTGGTCGTGGACCCCAAGCAGGAGCTGAGCGAGGTTGTCGAGCGCGAAGCGAACGGACGCAAGGTGATTAAGATGACTTTTGGCACTGCATGCCACGCCGGAGTCCCGGAGGGACGAAGGCGGGTGCTGCATCTCTTCGAGGGACGGCCGCTGGCTACGCTCGACGCCTTCGAGGCGGTCGATCTGATTCTGCAGCAGTCGGATTTCTTCGTGGTTGACCAGGCGCGCACGCGCGAGCCCATCTGGAACATGCAGGCGGCGTCGATATTGCGGGATTTTGTCGCTATAGATATGTGGCTGGCGAAGCGCGGCCTGAATCAACTCAAGGCGCTGTGGGAGCAATTAAGAAAGAGCGTCTCAGAACGCGAGGAGTATAAGAGCTTCCTCGGCAGTCTCGCCTACAATCCCGGCAATTACTTCAAGCCGCACAGCACGCTGCTCAATCTCTCCTCAGGCGAGAACGAGCAGTTTCCGCTCTCCTGCTATCTGGACGTATGCGACACGCTCAAGGTGCCGGGCGATCTCAAGGTCAGGCTGCTGGCGCTGCTGGGTCTTTATCACAGTACGCGCTCGGGCGTCATCTGGATGGTGAACGGCATTCTTTCCGACCTGGCCTCCGAGGAATTTGCCTCCTGCGTGTCGGTCAATCCCATTGAGGCTCCGCCGCAGGATAGGCGTCTTTCCGTCACGGACGCTCTCAACCGCGGCGACCTGGTGGTCTATGTGCCGAGCGACACCTCGCCCATTGCCGACATGGTGGGACGGTGCCTCAAGTCCAAGTTCTTCGAGTTCGCCTTCGTGCGCGCCAACAAGGTGCGTCCGTTCTTCTATGTGGTGGACGAGGCGCACAGGTTCCTCACTGCCGGTCCCCAGGACGGCGAGCAGAGCCTGCTCGACCGCTGCCGCGCCTACCGCACGGGCGTCGTGCTTGCAACCCAGTCCATCGCCGCGATTGCCTTCCGGCTGGAGCAGTGCAAGACCAGCAGCAAGAACGCGCTCGACATGCTGCTTAACAACTGCGGCAATGCGCTTTATTTCCGGACGCCGGATATTCAGACGAAGGAGAATCTGCGGGAGCGCATTCCTTCCGCCCCGGTGCCGAACCGGCCGCATGTCCTGCAGGTCCGGCCGCTCACGTCACTCGGTGTCGGAAGCTGCTACGCGCTGCGCTGCAACGGCAGCTGGGGGTTGTTTCAGGTGCATCTGCCCGAAAAGCTGGAAGAGGTGAGAAACACGGCGGGGGCCAAGGCTCGGGTGTCGCGCAGTCTGCGGGCGCGGCAGCTTGCGGAGATTCCGTGGCTGCCGTTTCCGGAGGCACCGTCCGTGTGCCAGTGACGGAAGGACTTAAAAGAAGGGGAGGAGGTCAGCGGGAGGAGCGGCGCGCCGCTGTTTTAAGTCTTACGCCGGGCCGGTCGTCGTCCAGAAACTCTATGCCCCCTTTTTCGAGGGCCGTCTGCACCTTGAGCAACGTCGCCGTCTGCGAGCCGATGACGCCGTCGAAGGATTCCATGCGCCGCACCGTGCCGATGGCGACATGCGCGGAGGTGGCAAGCCGCGACTGGTCCCATCCCAGAAGGACGCGCGCCGCCCGCAGCTGTCTGCCGTTCGTGAGTCTCACTATGAGGCGACGCTAGCATAGGCGACTCTTTAACCCCAACTACAGCAACATCATAACCAACTACTTGATTATTATAATCAAGTCATGAGATTCTGCTCTCGGCAGCAGACAGGCCGAACCAAGGAGCGCTTTATGCTTACAAGGGGTTTAACGGCGGGCGGCAAGCAACATCATTCGATGGTTAAGGCGGCGCTTTTCGGGGCGATGGCTCTTGGCGCCCTCACAGGCGGAGCGAACATCGCTAACGCACAGCAAGGCAGGCCAGCGACGCGTGGAGATACGTCCGCGCAGCAGATTCCGCTCGATCAACTTCCGATCGATCAACGGCTTCAGCGTGATCCGGAGGCGGACCCGAACCTTCCCGGTGTGGCGTCCCCACAGATCAATACCCCTTTTAAATTGATATGGAATTTTTTTCACGGCGATATTGACCAGCCTGCACTTAGGATTGTCGACCCTCAAAATCATCCCAACTTATATTCCGCGGATTATCTTGGCTGGAATGCGGAAGGGTCTTTGCTGGTATCCGATGACAGCAAGGTTTATGTCTGGAATTATAAAAAAAACAGTATCACGGAACGCTATAAATCCTTTGCCGCTATACCGACTGATGTGCTTGCCTCTCTGAAAAATTCTGCGAGTAAACAGGATTATCTGGCGTCGAGGGGGCAAAAGCCAGCTCCAAGACAGGAGCCGCCTGTGCAGGTCGCACGCAATCAAGGGCCCGTTTCCGACGATGATGCCAGGAAGGCGCTTGGCCGCTTAAGCGCCGGGCAGACGGTGCGGCCTTCTTCAGGCGTTCCGGGCGGCTATAGCGCAACGGGCGCTTCGCTCAAAGGCGACACTCTTACCCTGACACTGGCGGACGGAACAAAGAAGTCTCTCAAGGTCGAGCGTCCTCCCACTCCCCCAGGAACTGCGGCTACGGCCTCCGGAGATATTGCGGGCACATGGCTGGCGTTCGACGCCAATAAGATAGTGGTCATTCAAGGCGACGGAAGGGCAACGGTCACGGATATGGACCCAAGGCTCCGGGCAGGTTTCGAGCAGATAAAGAAGATGCGCGACCAGAGGTAAAGGGCGCAAATTCCATCCATGAGCGCGAATGCTGATATTCTCCCGCGAGACCTGGAACGGAAAGCCCGCCTGTACCTCGAACACCCTGACGAAAGCCCCGAGCTAATCGGGACATTGCCGTATCTGATCCATCCGCCCGGCAAACTGAGTGCAACGGCCTCATGGCTTCGCTTCCGCGACAAAACGCTGTTGCCGATGATTGAGCGCCGCCCGGACGACCCAAACCTGCCGAATTTTCTCACGCAGGTTGAAAGCATCCTTGCCTGGCGCGCAACCGTTCCGGCGGAAAATCGGTTCTGGAAGGAATAGCCCCGAGCGGCGTAGCGGAGACGGGAGAGGCTTACGGCACACCGAGCAATCAGGAGTGGATTGGGTGGACGTTAGAGCTGTGAAGAGTCAGAGGCGGGAAGGGGGGAAGTTTGAGATTGCAATTTGAAACCTCAAATCAATCCTCGTCGATGAAGAAGCCGATCTTGCGCTTGGTGGAGGGCGGGATTGCTTTCATTTGGTTGAGTTCGACGGCGAGACGGTCGATATCGTCCACGAGTATCTCGATGACCGATGACGTGCGGTCGTGGCTATGTTCCAGCTTCTCGACGCGCGCGGCGATATCCTTGCTGGACGCAGCGAGTTCACGCACGTGAACGAAGGTACGGACAATCATGATGTTCATGTGGATGGCACGCTCGCTTCGTAGTACAGAAGAAAGCATCGCCACACCATGCTCAGTGAAGGCAAGCGGTTGATATTTAATGCCTCTTTTCGATGTGATCACAGATTGTGATCTCATGTCCGCAGCCTCTGCGTGTGATAGCTGGAACATGAAGTCTTTCGGAAAACGCGTAGGATTGCGCCTAACCGCCTGCAGGAGTGCGCGGGTTTCAACCCCGTAGAGAGCCGCAAGCTCGAAGTCGAGCATTACTTTCTGACCGCGAAGCACGTGGATTTGGTGCTCAATCGGCCGCGCGGGAACACTGGTTTTGGACTTCGGCACGCCCGTACCTTGTTTTGCGTGAATACCAGCAGACCTTAGCGACTGAACTTGCACGCGTCAAACGGATGCGGTCACAGTTTGTGACCACTTGCCTGGGGAGATTTTCTGTGATTTCAGGGCTCATGGCGTCTCTCCAGCGGCTTTTGCCTCGCTGCACAGCTCACAAGCACAAGGTTTCGCACTATTGGCCGTGCGATATGCGGCAGCGCGTGTATCTTCTCCGAAATCGTGTTGGGCGCTGGGCGTGTTGGCGTCATTGATAGCCCAACCCGGCTTCAGATGGACGAACCAGCCGTTGCCACACTGGCGTTCATCCAACAGCTCCGCAATGTTCCTCATGCCGCGTCCCGATGGATCGTGTCGCGACGTTACATCCTTGTTGCGAGCGGTTGCCATAGTCTGCCCTTTCATTTCCGTTGTTGGTGCCTGCCGATTAAAGCGGGACCCGCCGCGAACGCAAGCCTCCTTCGACGGGACCCGTCTGCACAAGCGCAGCGCGGAAGATGGGGGAAGGTGCTTGCGTTCGCGGCGGGCTCCCGCTAGGCAGGAAATCCAATCAACGGAAATGGAGATGGTCTGGCGCTCCACGTGAGGATGATTTCTGTTGTGCGTTGGACTGCGCTCGGATAATGAATAATAAAAGTACGTTAGCATTCATAAAAACGATGACTGACACTGGAAATTCCTCGTTTGACGAGGACGCCGCTATCGAAGCGGCTCAGGAACGAAGCGCAGCTCCGCATCTTCGAGACATTCTCAAACAGGAACGCGACGAAATCCTCAAAGGGCGCGCGCGCGCTGTCGCCTTGGAGAAATGGGAATCGGAGTTCGACGCGATGACGATGCGCGATCTTAATGCCGATACAACGCAGTCCTGAGCTGGATTTCGCGGTTGACTCCTAACTCTATAAAATACATTATCGGGTTTAATTTCTGATACTTAGCTCTGGATGTCCTACCATCTTTTTGCCCAGTCTGGCGCTTCCTTGGCCTCGAATTTCAAGCTGCTGAAGTCCGCAAGCTCCTTTGCATTTGCTTTGTTAAATGGCTCATGAGTGTTCCAAGGAAGGCGAAACAGCTTGCCTTGTTCTGCAAAAAGCAGATCTACATTGCTATCCCAGTCCGCCCAGCTGGTGCGTGGCAGCTTCAGCAGTGAATTGTCCTTCTCATCAAATATTTCATGATCGACCGCGCACCAGTCTCCCTGAGGTTGTTCACGAACCTCGTTGAGCTGCATGCGGAGAACAAAGCATCTGTTCTCATGAGATATACATTTGTGATAAACCTGTAGTGCGGAATTGTGCCAACCCGCAGTATTTCGGTGTGTATATTTCCGATTCGCCTCCTGCTGTTTCAACATCCACCCCTCACGCAGTAATCGTGCGTGGTAAATCGGCTCACTCATATCTTGGTGAGGATGTTCCGCAAACGGAAGCACTGCTAATTTCTTAAGCTCGAAGCCCTCCGCAAGTTCCCGTTCGTGATGGTTCATGAGAACCGTATCTTCACTCCCGAACAATCCTCCGCCGCCCCATATCCCGGAATCGGGCCAGAGCGCCAGTGCAGTGAAATAGGGTGGCTTGCTTATCGCGGTCCAGCAGTAAAACGGATCACTATGCCGACTATGTTTAACGGCGGAATAGACAAGCAAGTCGCCTTTGGGGGAGAGATCGCTGCGATGCTCGTAGATATTTCCTCTGAACCACTGCCCGGCTTCAAATGTATCGTCCTCCATGTTCCATTTGATGAGCAATATCTGCCTGCTCGGACCGCGACGGAAAATCACCGCAACAGACGCCTCACGCGCGATGATCACGAACAGATCGGTTTTCTTCATGACGCATGCCTCACAGACAGTCCCACCAGGGTGGCACTGTACTCGTGGAGAATTTCGCAGGGAAGGGTGAAAACTTACCCCTTCTCTTTCCGATTGTTCTGTCTGATAAATTCTGTTATCGGCCATAAAGAAGTCAATCCCGGCAGAGATTTCGATGACGACTTCAAGTTTCACCGCAGTCATAAAGATCAGAGGCGTCAACCCCTTCATCCTTGTCAGTGCCTTCCGGGCGAATGCCATCAAACCGGGCTGGCGCAAGCCGCTGCCGGTTCTGGTGCGCATCAATGGCAAGCCTGCAGATCCCTGGCGCATCAACATGATGCCCGCAGGCGACGGAAGCTTCTATCTGTACCTGCACGGTGATGTGCGAAAAGCATCCGGTACGGCAGTGGGGGATCGTGTGCGCGCGGAGATCGCATTCGACCCAACCTATAGAAACGGCCCTCAACATCCCATGCCCCGGTGGTTCAAGCAGGCGCTCGCCGGGAATCCGCAAGCCTTGAAGAACTGGACAGCACTAATCCCGAGCCGCAAAAAGGAGATTCTCCGCTACTTCGCAGGTCTCAGTTCGTCGGATGCTCGTGCCCGGAACCTTACTAAAGCCCTTCACGTGCTTTCCGGTGGAACCGGCCGATTTATGGCTCGCGCGTGGAAGAACGGATCGTAGCCTCCCCACGTATCTGGGCATCGTGTCTTTCGTACAACATCACGAGGCTTTCAACAATCGCAGAGGCCGAATTGCTGGTGTCTCTTCGTGACCTATACTAGCGTGTGATAAAGGACGTTATCACACGCTTAACAGACGGACTCATGGGTATGGAACACGGCGCGGGCTGCATGGTCGTTCGGAACACCCAGGACGTTGATCGCTACCTGGGTCAGGTCCGGGATGCCGCCGCGAAGATCCATGCCTGGATTGCGGCGCAGACCGGCGATCCGCTTGACCTGCTCCGCCGCATGAAATTCGAGACGGCCGGTTTTCATCCGATCCAAGGTCATGCTCTGAACGTTATTGAACAGATCAATCAGACCTGGACCTATGTCGTTGCCTTGGCCGCAGCCCGGCATTTGCTGGAAATGCACCCCGACGCTGGCGGCTATGTATTGGCTCCCGGCGCACATAAAGCCATCGCCCTCGACATCATGAGCGAAACGCCGGGCCTGGTCGGAGCTGAGACCTTCGCTGCCGTCACACCGGCGAACAACAAGAAGCTCAAGACCGATCTACTCAAACTGAGTGCGCGCGCTGAGCGTCATCGCTACATCTTCTTTATGTCTCCGCGTTTCCCCGGTTTCAAGCGCCTCCAGCAATTCGAGCGGGACGGCATTCAAGTGTGGTCCGTCGATGTCTAGCTCCACATCCACCGAAGTCCTAGTGCTGGACCCGCTGCAGGGCCTGGCGGAGATTGGCGCGAAGGCCCCTGCCCTGTTTCTTAAGGCGAGGGCGGCAGAGCGCTTCTTCGATTTCTTCACATCAAATATCCAGAACAAGCACACGCGGCGTGCCTATTACAACGCAGTATGTAAGTTTTCGGAATTCTGCGCCGAGCGCGGTGTCACCGATCTGGAATATGTGAAGCCCGTGCATGTCGCGGGCTATATCGAGAGCCTGCGGGAAGGCTTCGCCAAGCCGACAGTAAAGCAGCACCTAGCCGCGATACGCATGCTCTTCGACTGGCTCGTCGTCGGCCAAGTCATCGATGTGAATCCGGCGCACGCGGTGCGCGGGCCTAAGCATGTCGTCGTCAAGGGCCGCACGCCGGTGCTGAACCGCGAAGAGGCGCGCGCCCTACTCTCTTCCATCGACACAAGCACGCTCACGGGCCTGCGCGACCGCGCGCTCATCGCCGTGATGATTTACACCTTTGCCCGCGTTGGCGCAGTGCTGCAGATGAATGTCGGGGATTACTTCAGCCAGGGACGGCGCGGATGGATACGGCTGCACGAAAAAGGCGGCAAGGAACATGAAGCGCCGTGTGTGCCGAAGCTCGAAGCCTATCTCGACGCCTACATCACGGCGGCGGGAATCGGTAACGATAAGGACGGGCCGCTGTTTCGCACGACGGGACGATTCACGGGTACGCCGCATCGGCTCACGCAGCAGGACGGCTACCGGATGATTGCGCGGCGCGCGCGCCAGGCAGGCATCAAAACGCGCGTTGGCAATCATTCCATGCGCGCAACCGCCATCACCGATTACCTCAAAAGCAACGGCACGCTGGAGCACGCACAGATCATGGCCGCCCACTCTTCGCCGCGCACCACCAAGCTCTACGACCGGCGCAACGATGAGACGGCGCTCGATGAATACGAGAAAGTTGGGATTTGATCCTTCCTTAACTAATAGTTTTGCAGCAATATGGTCGAAACTCTGATTTGAGACCGTTATGGAAGCCTTATGCATACTGACGCTTGTTGGAAAAGTCTTACTGGCTTTTGGAGCGATTCGTACGGCGTTCTCGGCCTACAATTTGGTTGGTGTGATGCAAAGTGTAAACGCTTCCTGGTTGCCTTGGCACATGTGGATATTCAGCATCGATTTTCCTGACTTATTACTAGGATTCTTCCTTCTGCGGGGAAGTCTGAGAGCGGCAGGGATAACGATGTGGTTTCTCATCAGCGTGGTCACTGCTGCGCTGTTTGAGCCGCTGATACAGCTAACTCAACCTGCGGAATTGTTGTACACGAAGCTGGCCGTATACCCGACTCAGGTCATGAAAGATTCAGCGCTTTGGGCGCTTCCAACGGTTGTCTATCTTTGGGTCATGAGGGAATTGATGCGCAACCCCGTGCTGTCGGCCCGTGCCGAGGCAAAGGGGAAACGATTGATTCCTCTAATGGTGCCACTGCTCTTAACTCTGGCTGTATACGGCGCCACGATTGTAGTTCTAGCGCTGAGCTTCACAAATGACATGAAATCCCAAACTCAGGCTTTTGTCGAAAAGAAGATTGGTGCCGGATACAAATATTACATGCGGCCTACCCGCGTAATGTGGTCACAATTAGGAAAGTTTTATGATGTCGAAGTTACGGCCTATAAAGGCGAGTCTATTCTCGTGATCCCTGTCCACGCGCCAGATTCAGGAAATAGTGCCTCTCGCCCCCAATGACGGTGGGAACAACGCGATAAACCGGATTATCACGTACCGAAGACGGTGCCAAGGGGCAGTCCAAATCAGATCCTGGAATTTGTTTGGTCTGGTGCATACAGGCAACGCTTATCAAGCGATGCTCTCGTGGATCGCTAACGTGTGCGGCGACCTTTGAGGCGTGCGCCATCTTCCTGCGCTTTTGTATTTTCTTTTATCTTTCTGGAGAAGTCTCCCACGGGTTCCCCCGTTCTCGCTGCGTACTGCTTGTCCGCTTCTTCGATGGCACGATCTAGATTCAGACCATGACCGCGGCCAGTCCTTATTCGGGTGGCCTCTTTCTGAACGTGTTTTTGATACGCCTCGGCCCCCGGCCAGTTCGGAGTGAGTCCCCGGTCAGCCAGGAACGTATACATAGCCCTCATTGATTTTCGTCCCGTCCCTTCGAGATGAAAAAGCGCCAACTCTCCCTCGGGTGTGAGCAAGTCGCCCAACGAACGTATATTGCTTTCAGCAAACACCCTTTGATTTGCTACATTCGGCTCCCGGCGTCCAGGTGAGCCCTCAAGATAAGTTGTAGAGAGAGCACGGCGCACAGGCCCTGTGGCACCACCTTGTAGTTCTTCCACAAGTTCCTGAATGCTGCTTTCCTTCGTTAGTTCGACCATGCGGCTATAACATTTGCGCTTGAGTGGATGTGACCTTAAAGACTAGGAAATCAGCAGGTTCGCGCAAGTTAAGAATTTGTGACGCTGGAGCAAGGGTCGTATGGCATGAGAGGATTGAGCGGAAAAAGATTCGGGAATTCAAACATTAGTGCTTCTTAGCGTGAATCTGGAAACAGATTCTGCGATGGCGTCGGCGTGGCTGTTGATTCTTTTACCGGCTTTCTTTACCAAGAAACGAGCGGAAATCCGTGCATCGCGCAGGAGCGAACTCGTGGTAAATAAAACGGTCGTTTTCTTTACTCCACCAAAACCGGGAATCCTCCCATGATGGACGCCTTCACTGCCATGCTCGAAGCTCGTGACCCCGCCCTCGGGCGATTTCGGGCGTACCGTCTCGAAGCTGGCACGGATCTGCTCGGCGATTGGCTCGTCGAGATAACCTACGGGCGCATTGGCACGCGCGGGCGACGCATTCGCTATATCGTGCGCGATGAGAGTGAGGCGCGCAAACTGGTGCGGGAGAATCTGCGCCGAAGGGCGACAGCAAAGCGCCGCATCGGTGTCTCGTACCAGTTCCGGGAGCTGATCGATCCGTGGCAGTGGTGCGCGGGGACCGTGCCAGAAATACGCTAAGATTTCCGTATGGACTTACTGCACGGCCTTCGAGAAAAACTCCGGTTCATCGAATCGATGTACGAGAAGGCGACCGCGAATTTTGCGGAGACGAAACGGAAAATAGAAAACTCGGAGGGAGAGTTTGACTACTCCGGCTGGGACCCTGAATCGTTCGATGGCGAACCGCCTTTTCTGGCGGAGTGGCAGGAGGCCGACGAGGCGCTGAACCTCCTGGGGCAGGCATGTGTATCTCTGGTGCAAAGCGCGCTGAAAGAGTATCTCGATGGCTGTCTGTTCGTCACTAGAAGCGGGAAACCGCAACGCAAAGGCAAGGAAAGCTGGTTTGACGCCTACCAGCGGTTCTTCAATGAGCAGCTCGGCGTTGACTGGACACAATCGCCGGTGCAGCTCTCCCTGATAGAGGAGATTAATCTGGCGCGAAATGACGCTCAGCACACTGGCCGGGAATTTGGAATGACTCGCTATCAGGACGCCCGGCATCAGGAACGGTTTCCGAAAGGTCTGTTTGCGGATGCAACCTTTGCGGAGATGGTGGAGCGTTCACCGTTGATGGGGCCAGTGCCCCTGCGGGTAACAGCCGACAGTCTCCAGGAAGCCATCAAGCGGGTTCTCGATTTCTGCGCGTTCATTGACGAGCGAAGGCCCTGGGGTTGAGGCCAGAGTGCTTTATAACTGGATCGGGTTGCTTAGCGCATATTTTTGCACCAATCTGGTCGCCACCCTATTTGAGCGGGAAACTTCCCCTAACGTACAATATTTCGCAAATTCTGTAGTGACCCCTCTACGACAGGCGCAAGAGCAAGCCGGAAGACAGTCCGACATTTAAGGTGAGGTATTCGATGTGAGCAGGTTGCCTACGTAAATCGTTGCTGTGGAGAGTGAAGCTGTTATCTCAGAGTGATTTTCCAGTATGGCGGGCCTGCTGCGTAGCGGCAATCGAGATGACAGCCCCAGGCGATGCGGTCGTGGGATTGACATCTGAAAGTTTGGTGATGGAAGCGGCTGCGCTTATGTGAGCGGATGTGGCGACCGCAGCTTTTGCATTCTCCGCGGATGCGGTAATCACGACGTGTTCCTGCGCGGCCGTAGGCGTGGTGTGCACAATGATAGACGCGCCGCCGCTGTCTTTGACAGCGTTGACGGCGGCTTCTTTTGCCTTCTGCTCACCGGATATCGAAGGTTTCGTCTCTTGCTTATGTTCGCTTGCGGCCTTTTCCGTTTTGTCCGCAGCCTGTGGATGGGCAATCGCCTTAGAAGCTTTCAGCTGGTCCATCATGGCCGAGCCTTCTTTAACGGCATTCACGACATTCGTCGCTGCCCAGACCGGCGTGGTTGCTTTAAGCGCTTCGATGCCTGCCGCTCTGTCTTTCTCCTGTATCTTCTTTATATCCGCCATCAGCGCCTTGCCGTCCGGTTCCTGCTTGCCGATTACCATGGCACCTGCTTTCGCAAGTACCGCCCCGGATTCGGCAATATCTTCTTTGGTTCTTTGATACAGTACGTGGGCGCTACCCCCTATAATACCGGCCGTTATGAAATTCGCCCCTGCCGTGATTGCCACATCGTGCGTCGTATCGATGGCGGTCAGAACGGCTTTCCCAGACCCCTTGCCGGTCTTTACCGCATTCACGGTAGCTTTGCCGACCTCATAAACGCCGTCAGCCGCGGTGATCATCATACCCGCCTCGCCGGCGCCTTTCGCATTCTTAAGCATGCTCGCACCGGAACCGGCTATTTCAATTCCGCCCATGACTTTTTCGCCGACTCCTTTGCCGTTTATCGTGCGATTGGCTCCCGCCAAAAGTCCCGTTACCTTGCCGGCATTGATAGTGGACTTGGATGTTCCCGCACTTGCGGTTTCGTGCTCAACGGGCGCAACCGGCGTTTTTGAGTCGGCTTTGGGAGTTGCTGATGATACGGTGCTTTTCGCGGATGGTGATGATGCCGTCTGCGGATGGGAATTCGTCGCGACGTCATGCGCTCCTGTAACGGAAGCGGCTTTCTGCGGGCCGGTTTGCATGGCGGGACCATCTATCAGGCGCTTGACATCACGCGGCAGGTTCTCTTCCACGATGCCGAGCGCTGCGCCTCCGTTTTCCAGCTGCGTGATGACTCCGGTCTCACGAAAATACGCCTGCGTCTTGACACGCTCTTCCGGAGTCATCTTCGTGAGATCCACTTGATAAAAGCCGTTATCGAGATGCGTGGTCACCCCCGACTTGGCAAGAATCTGCGGTGTCTCGATCAACAGCGGTGTGTTGCGGGCCAGCCCACCCTCAAGCACTTTCTGCATGGGCAAGACCTGGCCATCATTGGCCACGAGACTCTTCATCACCGTTTCATAATTCCGGGGCTTTACTGCATCACCGGCGCCCGCAAGTGGCTTCTCATAGTGGGTCGTAATGGCGAGAATATCCTTAGGGGGAGTAACAGGCGCGCCCTCAGGCGTTGCTGCGGTCGCCTGGGCGCTTCTCATCATGCCGCGCAACGCATTGGGCACGGCATGCCCAGTCTGTTCCGTAGGGGAACTTGGATGTTTGGACACTTTGACATAATCCAGTCCGTGCACCTCATTGAGGGGGATGTCGCTCGATGGCGCAACGGACTTTCGGAAGGGCTCGGGTTCGTGTCCGTTAGGGTTTGTCAATCCTTTCTCACCCGAACTAGGGATGTCGTATTTGGGAGGCAGCGTAACCTTGAGAACAGCCGAATTGTTATCCGTTCTCGCAAGTCCGGTCTCTTCATGCACTATAGGCAGCCTGATGATATCCGACTGACCGCCCATTGACACGCCCCCGGTCTTGGCCCTCGCCGCCACCTGATCGGTATTATTCATCACGCGAAGCGTCGTGGCGCCTGTGGGCTTAAAATCGTTGTCACGCGTCTGCACGGCGATTTCCGCATGAGTCACTATTTTCACATGCGGCATGATTTCATTTTTGATCACGTCAGGAGGGATATTTTTGCCCTGGAGCTGGTGGACCATGGCGTTTTCGAGCCCTTCGGCAACCACGGTACCGGTGCTCATTCCGGTGACGACCTTGCTTCCCAGCGCTTTCTGGAGTCGCTGGGTTTCCTGCGTCCGATCTTGGGGGGAAAGTGTGGAGAAGTCTTTGACGTCGCCCAGCATCGCGCTAGACAGCTGCTCCGCCAAAGGCGAAAACTGATTGCCTGCAGGCCCACGGCTATTGGTCACCGTTTGCTTGAAGAGGGCCGGGTCATCGCTGTGCTTGGGATAGGTAACCACCACCGTGTGAATATCATGTGCCAGGCCAGCGCTACCCAGCATTTTCAAGTCGGCGGCCATCGAAGAAGCCGCCTTTTCCGTCTGCGTATGATCGACCAGCCCGCCAGGAAGCACAACGAGGGTCGGCTTATCGCCGCTGCCGAGAATGGAAGGAGAAACAGGCTCTGCCTTAAGAAAGGTCCGGGTGCGCTCGCCTTCGGGTACGGCCTTCAACAGACGCAATTGTGAGGGAGTCTGTGCCTTATCGGTCTCGGTAGTGACCATCGAATCGCCTGTAGCTAGTTGTTGTTTTTAGACGATATATACTAGGCCAGACTAAGAGTTCCCTTGCCGCTCGGAGCGAATTTCTGCAGGTCGAGCTGCGGCTGTATTTTTACCTCGGCCGTCAGGTCGCTCGGCTGAATGGTGTTCTCCATATGCTTGCGTATCGCGGAAACATCCAGGGAAGCAATGCTCTTGGGGGCTTGATTATCGGCCTGCGTCAACCTTATCTTGTCATGCTCCTGGGTTTCACGCTCGTGCGTTTCCTTCTCCGCGACCTTAGGATGGGTCTTGAATTCCGGTATGGCGCCTATGTTGATGTCGACGCCACTCTTCGCGAGCGTGTCGTGGTATTTGCTTGCCTCCTTCTTGTCGGCTTCAATGGCCCCCACGGTTTTTTCATCCAGTTTGCCTGTCTGTTCCAGGCCTAGGATTTCCTGTACTTTCTTGACTATTTTCGCGCCCGGCTTCTTCGCATCATAGTCCGGCCCTTCCTGTTTTATGTGGAAGCGCTGCTCCAGATACTTCGGGTCCAGGGGCTGTTCTTTTTCGGCAATCAATTCCTTAGGCATTGTCCCTTTCCCGCCGCTATATCCCGGATCTACTATTGTAACGGGATCTCCCGCTTTCTTTCCGCCGCTATATCCCGGATCAATTTCGCCAGAAGGCGCCGAATTGGGCGTAAAGCCACCTTTTTTCAAGATTGCAGCTAAGTCCGGATTGCCTTCCGCAATGGTTTGACCTGACATATTCCCCCCTTATATGAAAGTAACAGTTGGTACATATCTTATCATTTTAATGTTACATATTTATTACACACTGCAAACAACTTGTGTGTCTTTGTTACTTTTTATTAGCACGTTATGTAACCTCCTCTATCTACTAGTTAACTCAGTATTTATTACAAGTGATAAGGAACTTAGGACACCTTTGGCGGAGTACAGGCCAATAGACCTCACGATTTTCTGGACGGGTATAGCTTTCGCAATTCCCTTAGGGGCCTGTATTTCTCTGTTCTGTGATGACCGCGACTCAGCGCTCGCAATTAGAGAACGGCGGGGAGGGTTAACGGTTTGTTAGGAATTATGATGTACCGTTTTTGGGGGAGTGGGCTCAATGAACGGTTCTGTGCGAGGCTTCACGCTCATCGAGCTGTCTATCGTGCTCGTGATCATCGGCCTCATTGCGGGTGGGGTGCTGGTCGGGCAGGATCTGATTCGAGCAGCAGGGGTGCGCGCACAGATAAGCCAGATTGAGAGATACCAAACGGCAGCCAATACGTTCAGAGGCAAATATGGCTATCTACCGGGCGATATCAAAGATCCGGAAGCGACACAATTCGGGTTTACTCTAAGAGGCCAATATAAGGGTGAGGGCGATGGTAATGGTGTGTTGGAGGGGATTTCCGCTAATAACACATCTGGGCACAATTGTTTTTCCGAGTTTGGCGGAGAACTGGCGATGTTCTGGGTGGATTTAACCATTGCCAAGCTGATCGACGGCTCGTTTGCCACCGCCACGCCAACGGCTGTCATCAACAGCATGGTCAGCGGGTCAACAATAGATAAGTATTTCCCCCAGGCGAAAATCGGCAATGGCGGATATGTTTATATTTGGTGCGGCGGATGGAGCACCTACACTTCAACTACTGGCGATAGTCTCAATTATTTCAGCATAACAGGCACACCCAGCACAACGGCCGGCTGGGGCAATACCAGCGGCGAGGTGCCCTTGCTAACCGTGGCCCAGGCCTATGCGATTGACAAGAAAATGGATGACGGCCTGCCGCAATCAGGTGGCGTCCTGGCGATGGCAGGCCGCTCGCCTTGGGCTTCCGGCGGCCCCATCAACCCCACCGCTGTCCGTTATGAAACTAATATCGGAGACTTCGACGCAGACAATGGCGGTCCCATAACATCGGCGACCACCAATCCTTATTACGACGTAGACAACGGCGCCGCGCTTTTCGACACGTGCTATAACAACGGCCACACTCTTCAGCCGGAGCATTATTCCGTCGAGCTAAATAGCGGTGCGGGAGTTAACTGCGTGTTGTCATTCAGGTTCCAATGAGATCAATAGTGGGTTCTCACGAAATGTCACATGGCTTTACGCTCATCGAGCTGTCGATAGTGCTCGTGATCATCGGCCTCATCGTCGGCGGCGTGCTGGTGGGGCGGGATTTGATAGGCGCTGCTGGAGGACGCGCACAGATAAGCCAGATTGAGAGATACCAAACGGCCGTCAATACGTTCCGAGGAAAATACGGCTTTCTGCCCGGTGACATCAAAGATCCGGAAGCATCGCAATTCGGCTTTGCCGCGCGCGATGTTTATGCCGGGCAGGGGGATGGCAACGGAATCATCGAAGGCGTTAGCTGCGAGGGAAGCGGCTGCAATGCAGGCACCAATATAACGTCGGGGGAAATTGCGGTATTCTGGAACGATCTGGCCGTGGCCGGGCTGATCAGCGAAAAGCTTACCACGGCGACGCAAACATTCGTGCCCGTGGCCAATGGCGTCGCCGTCTCGCTCTATATGCCCAGGGCGACCGTGGGCAATGAGAATTACGTCCATGTCTGGAGCAAGGGCGGTGTCAATTATTTCGCCATTTCGTCCTATACGCATATGGGATGGGCGATGGGAGATGCCTACGCGTCGATGCCGGTAAGGCAGGCTGCGTATATCGATGCGAAAATGGACGACGGATTGCCACAGACGGGAAATGTTCTGGCGCAATATCTTACTTGGGAGAGTACCCATGTCGGAGTCACGTGGGCGGCAGGAGGCACGGTAAATGTGGGAGGATGGCTGGCGACCAGCACCGTCGGCGCGTCGCCGGGAACGGCGGCGGCGGCCAATGCCACCACCTGTTATGACAATGGCAACAGTGCGGGGGCGACCATGCAATACTCACTCAGCCAGAGTAATGGCAACGGCGTCAACTGCGCGCTGTCGTTTCGGTTTCAGTGAGTCATATGCCGCCACATAAAACAGAGCGCGGCTTCACGCTCATCGAGCTGTCTATAGTGCTCGTGATCATCGGCCTCATCGTCGGCGGCGTGCTGGTGGGGCAGGATCTCGTCAGGGCGGCGGAAGTGCGCGCGACCTTGTCGCAGATTGAAAAATACAACACGGCAGTCAATACTTTCCGGGATAAATACGGCTATATACCGGGCGACGTCACCAGCACGGCTGCCAGCCAGTTCGGGCTTTTGCCGCGCGTTGGGGGTATGGGACTGGGCAATGGCGATGGCCAGCTCGAAGGCTGCAACGCGGCAAATCTTGGCTCTTGTCCTTCATATAACACAACTATCTTTCCTTTTAGCGGCGAGCAGGCTCTTTTCTGGGCGGATTTAAGTCAGGCAAGGCTTATCGACGGCGCTTATACGGCGATTAATGCCAGCAACGACAGCGACGGTTTTACCGTGCTTCAGGGGCCTACCACCGACATCCCGCAGACGGCAGTAGGCCAGTGGATGCCCGAGGCCAGGCTCGGCCATGGCAATTATATCTTTGTCTGGAGCGGGGGCTGGAAAAGTGGTGTGGTTTCCGGCTCGGTGCTGGGAGACAGTCTCAATTATTTTGGTCTTTCGCAGGTGGCAGGTTTCACAAACGGCAATCTTATGGCAACCACGGGCACATCGCTTACGGTTCGCCAAGCCTATGACATTGACCTGAAAGTCGATGACGGCCTGCCGCAATCGGGCCGGGCCATAGCGTTGAATGCAGGCGCATGGGCTGCGGGCGGTGGAGGGACCGGCGCGCACAATCATGCGGGAAACTACAATACCAATCCGAATTATGGCGGTCCCACTACTAACGCTACGTCGCCCTCTACCACAACCTGTTACGACAATAGCGGTAACGCAGGTACGACCCAGCAATACTCACTCAGCCAGAACGGCGGCGCTAATGTCAACTGCGCGCTGTCGTTCCGATTTCAGTGAGGTATTTGCTGGCCCAGAAAAAAGAAAGCGGCTTCACACTCATCGAGCTCTCGATTGTGCTCGTTAACCTGAGCAATGGTGCCATAACCTGCAGTCTTATTTTCTCAGCGGGATATTAGTGCAGAAACCATTCGTCGAGTTTAGGCGTGCTGCGGGAGTATGTTCACGCTCTGAGCGCTCCCGGATAAACAGATTTTCCTGGGCTGGATGTTCTCCTCAAGCCCCGTCCTCTCCGCGCTTGAGCACCCGCTTTATGACGTGACCGTGGTCGGATGCGAAAAAGCGAATAGCCCGAAAGTCCAGAAGCCTGCAAGTCCGGAAGTCGAGAAAGTGAAAAGCCGCACAACCGGGAAGCCTACCCCAAATGCGGCGCATCCATAAGCGTGTTGACTAAGCCTTCCTTTTCAAGTGCACTCAGTACGATAGATTTTGCGATGTCTTTATCTCTGCCGCTTCCATTAAATTTCAGGCCGAACTCTGTGCTGCTGGGAAGGGGGGTGACCTTGAGTACAAAAGACTGCAATCCAAGAGATTCGTCGAGAATGCCCCTCAGCGCACCTTCAAATGTTTCTGGAGTTATGCCATTCTTCTCATCGGATTGAGTGACACGAAACTTCAGGTCGGGAGGGGAAAGTGTAGCGGGAGCGGTGCCGGCTGAATTCATAACCATATCCTGTTGCTGATATTTTGAGCTTAACGCGTAGCGACATTAAGAATTGTTACCATAACGTATTACAGGTTAAACAAACATGAAGCTTTTATGACATTTCTTAAGAGGCTTTGCGCAGTACCTGATGATTAAGGTGTAGCTGGTATGGTAATGCCCCAGAAGCTCTAAGAAGCGCAAGCACTCCTCGAACTCCTCCCATACAGACAAATCATCAAAGAGTTACTCCGTAACGCCAAGATCTTCATATCGTTGTAAACGTCATACAATCTTAACGTACTTTATCTGATATTCGGCTATGCTGCAGCGTCATTTCTTCACCCATGCAATAGGGTTTTGTTTGTGCCGCAGCCGATTAAGGTTAATCCCAAGGACAGTACAAGCGTTTTCAGAGTAACGCATGAAGCGATAAACAGACTCAAAGATACTGCCGGTAACGATACACAAGAAATCGTAATTGAAGGATTACCAAAGGAAATGCGAGTGGCGGTGAGCGAGTTGTTATCGGCAACATACGCTTTATCAAGCGATAGGCCGCCCAGGTCGCCTCAAAGGGGGCAATATAAACTGCCAGCTGATGAAGTGCGTATTGCAGACTGGCTGGCGGTGAAAGTGGATAATCCCTCAAACCGCACCACCTTGAAAATCATTGGTGCTGGCGATGAAGGACTTCCGGCATATCAGATGGAGGAGGCCCTTAGGGGGCTTCATACTGCTCTGAGATTAGGCGACGGAATTGACACTTTTCCTGTGACACATCTTAATTTTGAAGGCGTAAGCAAGGAAAAGCCCTTTGTGGTAGTAAGTTTTCCCGACCGCAACCAGGCCCAAACAGGATTAAAACTGTATTTTCAATTGGCGCAGGCCCAGGGGTTCACTGATCCCGATGAGATTTTCTCCCTATATGATGGCATTGAAATTCACGGGAAAAGATATCCATCTGTTTTAATAAGCAAAGAAGTGTTTCAAACCATATCCAAACGCGAAAAAGCGCCCGATTTGCCGCCTCACTAACCCTTCTGTTTTATTACCCATGGTAACCAACGAGATTAAAGCGCGGCAGCAAGTCTGCAGTTCTACGGATTTCACGTAAACGAACCCGGAGGTCGGGAATGGTGATATGCCCTTCCTTATCAAGAATGACCGGGTTGCCGTATTGTTCGCGCATGTGCTTGTTCCGTAAGACGATTATACGAAAGAGCAGGCGGATTGGCTTTATTCCACCGCGTGAATCGCGGTGTTGTCATAAATATTTCATACATCATAAGTAAAGAATCCTTTAAAATGGAGGCAGTTAGTTCATCAACACTGATTCGGGAAAAGTTATGTCAGGCAGCGATCTCACCCCCGCCACTGGTTCGGACCAGAAACATCACATCACGGCCAAACAACGTGAAGGGCTCCTCCAAAATCTTACGGAGGAGCAGGTCAATGCGTGGGATAAACGGTACGGCGATCAGATTCGTGATACCGATAAATTGGATTACGATCTGAAAACGAAAAATATAAACATCACTCGCCAAGAACAGGTGCAACAACCGGCTGTAGCGCGCCAGGAGGAACAAGCGGCAAGCAAAGCGCCTGCCGAGAAAAGCCATTTAACTGCCGAGCAGGCTGATGTGATGGTGAATAAAGCCGGCATGTCGCGCCAGGATGCCGAGCAATTCGCCGTTCAGCATAATTTCAAAGATACCGATAAGGTATGGTTAGACGATAAAGGTGCGCTCCACCGCGAAGATCTGGCGCATCAGAAGGCGCGGGAGCAACTCGCACAAGAGAAAGTAGATAAGGCAAAGCTGGTGGAAGAGACGAAGGGCTTAGGCCTATCACATGATCAGATTGATGGCATGTCAGCTAGAGAGTTGAGAGAGCTTCAAGCGATGGCGGCAGAAGCGACGGAGAGAAGCCACCGTCAAGCGGAACTTGCAAAAAAGGAAGCGGAATATCAATCTTTCCACAATAAAGGGACGCTCACCGACAAGCAGCTTGAAGCGCTGACGAAAGGTGCTCATCTGACACCTGAGGCAGCCCTCAAAAAAGGGGAAGAGCTTAATCTCAGGCCCAACGACAAGATAGTAGTGGAGGGCGAGAAGGTAATTATAAAACGACGGGGTGAGGATCAGGAACCTTCCGCAAAGGCGCCTGAGAAATCTGCTGCTGCGGACCACCCGCTCACAAAACTGTTCAATCGCGATGAGCATCCGAAATTCGAGATGCAACATGTGGAAACGGCCATGCCGCAGCCGGGCGGCAAAGGGGGCCTTGCCAAAGGTAGTACAGCCTCTCTTGCCTGAAAATTCAAGAATGAATGCTTATAATATTGAGTATTGGTGGAAACTGATCGAAGGCTCTTTCTGACAGTCAGCAACTGTCACAAAACGGTAACTTATCTTCGAGTATAACAACGTGTAGACTTGCGATGTGAAATTAACTTGTTAGTAGAAGCAGTCCTTATGTCCGAAGGTACTTCAGATAGCACCAAAAAACCTCTCCCCCCGATTGTGGAAGGTACAGCAAACATCACTAATGGTTCAGCAAAGTTCCTGGAGACGCCTGTCTTTACGCCGGAGGGTGCACAGCATCAGGAAAAACTGCTAGAGGAATATTTAAAGCAACAGAAGACGCCTATCTTTACGCCGGAGGGTGCACAGCATCAGGAGAAACTGGTAGAGGAATATTTAAAGCAACAGAAGACGCCTGATGGAGTATCAGGTGCTACATATGATAAAATACGTGAAGCAACGAAAAATCTTGGGGTGCCGCTGCATCCTACCGGTGACACGCAGACTGCCCCGCTTTCGGGTAAAGGCGCGCTTAAATCCGGTCCTGCTGGTCCAAGTCATTAAGAACTAGGGGGTCTTTACCTATCCCCGCAAAAAGGTTCAATCCAAAATCAGCGCCTTGATGGGGTGAATTTGAGAAAAGTGGTGCGCGGAAGCAACTTGAGCGGCGGTGCAGCACCAAACCTTGCCTAGAGTTCCTGCACTTGTGTTGCGATCGCCGGATTATTGGTCGCTGCGACCTTCTTCACCTGGCTGATGTAATGCTCGCGCACTCCGCGCTCCCGAAGACCCTCAACGATGTATCCGACGTATTCCAGGCTGGTCTGCAGATCCGGTTTCGGATTCCGCACCCGGTAAGTAAGAGCTTTGACAATCGGACCGCTATCCTGCCGAACAGCAATCGTCTCACGCTTGTAGTTGGTTCCTTCGCCCTCGATGGCGTCGAGGGACTTTCTGTTTTGCGTGGAGGCGGTCTCCCGTTTAATAAGGAAGTCGGGAACTTCGTACAGTACGCCCCACACTTTGCCTCCAGGGCTATCTACAATATCCGAAGCGGCGCATTGTCGTCCTGTGCTCCAGACATCGAATGCAAGCACGAAATCATCTACCGTCTCCGCTATTTCAATGAACTTCGCATCGCCGCACAGGCGATCCTTGCTGTTGATTTGGCTGTCCAGGCAATTCGAGCCGTATTGAAACACTAGAGCCATAGCCGCCTTCTCAGTGGCTCTCCGCTGATTTCTGCCGCATCCGCCTAAACATCTCTGCCTGCTCGATCGCATCGTCGAGCGCATTGTGTGTGTGCGGCGATGGTCCCTTAAGCTCCGACCTGATGCGGCTTGACCGCGTATCGTCCCACGCACAACCCGTCATGCCCATATAGTAAGACTTGATGTCGATGCCGCCGAATCCAAAGGGATTCTCGCCCAGGTACTCGTGAAAGTAGAAGTTAACAAACGCCCAATCGAACGTGGCGTTGAAGCCCACGAACACGGGCTTTGCCGGCTTCGCAACGCTTATAATCCAATCGCGAAAGGCCATCATTGCTTCTTTAGGGTCACGGCCATTCTTCGCGAAGTCCTGCAGCGCTCTGCCAACCACTTTCATCGCATCAGGAACGAATTTTTCATTCGCTGGCTTTAGTTCAACGTAGAAAGTCTTTTTCGGATCGTCCACAACGACTGCGCCAAGCGAAAGCATGCTGAATGCGGAAGGCACCGGGCCCGCGGCCTCAATATCGACGGATATGTAGAGTTCCTGCACCTTGCCTCCGCGGTTCGTCATGCGCTCTTCACAATCGTCGGCCTGTTGATGTTCTTTTCCCAGAATTCGACGAGGGCTTTTTTCCTGTCATCAACGGCCGCGCCCGGCTTCCAGAAATGACACGGTATCATCGTCTGGTCAAAAGGAAGCGGCATGCCCTCCTCCGCCGTCACCAGCACACGATTGCCGGTGCCCAGGGCGTAGCCCAGCTCGATAAAGCAATTCGGCCGCTCGCCCGTTACGTCCACGATGGCGAGCGACGAGAAGTGCAGACTCTCAAAAATCGCGACATTCATGAAGGCATGCTCGCTCTTGTCGGTCCCGATCTCGATGCGGCTGAATCCGGCCTCCCCAACGACGGGATCAACAACGTCCCGGAAAAATGACTCAACCGCAGCGAACTTGGGGTGCGCCGGATTTACGAGCCGCACGAAGAAAGCGCTCGGCCGGGCAAGTTTGCAGAGCAGACCTGCGATCCTCCGCGCAACCTCGGCTGGAACCGCGGCCCCGGCGCGTGTGGCAATGTCCGCGAGCGCCGCGCTTTCCGTGTTTGCGAAGGAGGGGTCGAAACGAAAAAATCGAGTCGGCTCGCTGCGCGCCTCTTTAGCAAGGCGAGGAGCACCGCCCGTCCCGTCGTCGCGGCTGGCACCGAGCGGCAGATCAAGCGGCACCACTGGCTTCTTGCGCTGCAGATACAAGTTCGCTGAATGCTCAACACCCGTGCCTCCACCAAGGATGACCAGAGCGTCGCCGAAAACCGCCTGGCGCTGGCGCAAGAGCGCCGCCGCTCTGGAGCCGGGCATGATTGATTCAATGTGAAGAAGGCCGCTTCTCAGTAGTGTTTCGTAGAGTGCGCGGCGATTATCGGGAATCTCGGACTCCGCCTTCTCCGATGTCGCCACAACGATGGGCAGCCCGAATTTGGCAGGCCACGCTCCATGTCCCAGCTTCAGGCACTCGGCGGCGGCTTCAAGAGCAGTCCAGTCGAAGGTCAGGCTTGGCGCGTCAGGTGCGGCCCCTTCGGCTCGTGGTTCTCTCCCCAGACCCACGACTATCCCGCCTCCGGCAGCCATGACCGCTTTTACCAAGTTACGGACGATTTCATGCGCACTGAGGACGAGAGATGCCTCTGTCTTCGCGTTCGCTGATCCCGAAATTTGCACGCGCCTGCCGAACAGGGGCGGCGTTGTCGCCCCTGAAACCAAGCCGGTTCCACCGGCAGGTGTCGTCATGCCCCGTTCCTCACTGCCGGAGACGGCCGCACTTCCTTTGCGGCATGGATCAGGTCGTCTGCTATCAGGGCCCGGCTCGGGAAGGCTCGGCAAAGCGCATCGGGCAGAAGTTTGGAGCGCAAGTCGGAGAAGGTGAAGGCGGGCTGTCCGTCTCGCGCGCCCGTGAGCCGCACCAGCTCATGGATCGTCTGGTCCTTAATATTCAGTCCCTCCAGATCCATACGGAATAGTTCTTCGCGCTCCTGCTCGCTGGGCCGAGCAAACTCTTCTGTCCTGGCCGCGCGCCGAACGATGGCTGGGTCCAGGGCCCCTGCCCGGTTCGTGCAGAGGAACACGAGTATCCGGCCCGAATGGCGCCGGAGGTCGTCCACCTTCTGGATGATGGTGTTGACTGCTACCTTGTCCTCGTGATGGCTTTGGGCCGTATCGCGTGCCGATGCGAGAGAGTCTGCCTCGTCGATGATGAGGAACGCTTGCCGGGTCTTGCCTGCCTGCTTGGCAACGACATCAAAAGCCTCATTGAGCAGCGTGCTCATCTGGCCGACTTTGCCGGAGCCCCGGACGCGCGTGCTGAGCTTGAACAGCATCGCTTCTTTCCGGGCTTCGCGTGCGAGCCTGTCACATGCACCTTCTGCTGTCGCGGTTTTTCCCGTACCCACGTCGCCTGCAAAGATGACGAGCGGGTATCTGTCCGATATTGCGGCGCAGATGGGCAGCTCCTTGTGGTGAAATTTCTTGCTCCAATCAGCGAGTTCCTGCGGATCGGCGAGCAGGCGCAAATCCCTGTGGAGCCTCTGGTAGCGGTTTTCAAAGCCTACGAGCCGTTTGGTGGATGCCGCGATCTTGTCGTTGGGGAGATCGAGTTCCAGCTCAAATAACGCGCCCTTTTCAATTACTTCACTCATCGTATGCAGCCCTTGAAATCACTCACTGATAGACACTTTTGGTCACACCCCAGCCATTACTGAGGTAGGTGCGGTCGGTCGACCGCGTCAATTTCGGAAATGACAAATCGGTGTTTGACGTGGTCCATCCGGTGCTCAGCGCCTGTTTGAATGCAACTCGTTGCGCGTCCGTTAGATCACGCCATTTCTGGCTGTAACGCACAACGATACTCAATTCTCCGCCGGGTGTGCGGGGCCAGAGGTTGTTGCCTGGACGTTGCGCCTTCAATAAAGAGCCGTCAGTGGAAACTTCATACTTCGCAGCGCGTATCGGTTCACTAGAAGGATCGTAAAGAACGATGTTCGCTTCAAGCAGATAGCCTTTCTGGGCGAGAGCTTTGACATCGGCGGCGTAAGATTTCACCTGATCGTGAGTCAACAGCCCCGTCGACTGTGAGTTCATGTCTAAATCGGCCGCAATACAGTCAATCACTTTCCCGATGTCGGCGACGGTAAAAGTTTGGGTTACAGTTTCCGTATACATGCCCTAATCCTCAATGACGAATGACCGACCAAACACCTCTTTCCAGAGTTCGAGGGTTTGGGTTTTCCCGTCGTAATTACGGGCATAGCTGAGAGTTTCCCATGCTGCCAGGCATTTCTCGATGATTGCCTTGCAGTCCTGAGCGGTAATCTTACGGGCGACGTTGTTTTCGATGTTGCACGGATCGAGTATCACGACCCTGTCATTAGGCCACACTTTGGGTGTTCCGCATTCCTTGAACGCAATCGGCGTCTTCAGCTGCGACTGTGCCACATACTTGAAAAATGACAACAAGCCCTCCTCCATTGAGGCCGGAGCGCCTTGCGTATCCTGCAGATGGCTTACGATCAGCTCAATCGTAAACGAGCGGAAACTATCGCCCAGGTCCTGGAAGTTCCGCCAGGACTTGAGCAGCCGCACGAGCGCGGTGAAATTCGCGTATCCGTCCTTCCTGGCGCGGATGAATTCCAGCTGCTTCGTCACGCTGGTCTTGACCGGGGCGTCACCCTGAGATGAGGGCTGCCAGCCGTAGTCGCCGGGCCCGTCTATGACGACGAGCGGCACGAGATCCATTTCGAGACCGGAAACCAGGAATTCAATGCCGAGCGTGCGCGGCTGAACGGTGAAGTCTTCGGGTTTCTTGGTGGGGTAAATCTTGACCAGGAGCTTCCGGATGCGGTTGTGGAGGTTGGCGAGATCGTAGCCGGTCGCCCCGTTCGCGTTCAAGAAGACCGCCACGTCGGCGTCTACGCCGATGTCGCCGCTTGGGCGGAGTACCGTGCCCTTGCGCAGAGAGCCGGTTTTGAGGAATTTCTTGATGTCGATGAGCTTATCGCCCTCAGCGGCCGCCGAAAAACGTGCAATGAGGGTGTCCACCTGGGCGAGATACTCGGCACGTTTGCCTTTGAGCAGTTTGAGCCGGTTGTTGACGAAATAATTGAGCTGAGTGTCTGTAAGTTCCATAAGTCCGCCTGAATGTGCCGCTGCCTTTCCGCCACGTAATGCGTCAAATTGCCCGGAGTGTGCAGTGTAAGCGGACATGGCGAACACTGTCAACAAAAAAAAAGCTACAGCCTGAGTTGCCCCGTCTCGGCCGGGTAGAGTTCGGTGATCCGGATTTTCGCGACGATGGTGTTTACGTCGAAGATGTCAGCAAGTGCGCGCGCTGCCTCGTCCCGGCGTTTTTCATCGAGAGATACCGCGCCGAGGGAACCGCTCGGCACAAGGAAAGGTTTGACAGCTTCCTGCACCAGCGCTCGGGGGCACAGGAGGCCGCCCATTGCCCGGTTTGCCTGAAACTCCCACCACCGGCCATCGTAGGCGCGGCTTTTCCGTTCGTCTCCCTGGACATCCCGGCAGAGAATCTTGTGATCGGAGTGACTGTCGGCATCGAAGAGATGGAGGGGCTTTTCGTCGAGTGCGAACAGGTAAGCATGGAGTAGCCCATGCCCGGCTTCATGGGCAAGCGTGGTTCTCACGCGGCGGTCGGCCACTCTGCCCTTCTCGGCGTCAAGAGCCCTTGCAACCACTATTGCTTCGACGCCTTTCTTGGTGAATTTCGTAAATCCCAAAACTCCGCTGGGCAGGTCTTCGTACTGCGGCACGACACCGAAGCGCTTTTCGACGAAGCGATCGATGCGTATGGCCTCGGGGGAATTCGGATAAAGACCCTCCTTCCGCAATTCGTCGATGCAAATCCGGTCGATCTCGCTCGGTTCAAAGTGCGGCCGCTCGGAAAACGGACCCGACTTGGGGCGGTAGGTTTTCATTTCTTATCTTTGCCTCGTTTCTCGTGCTCCTTTTTCTTCACGAATTCCAGTAACTCGTCCGCAGTGATCTTCTTGTCGATGACGCTGCGAAAAGCCAACGCGAAAGTCGGATCATCCAGCGTGATTCGTTTGATGTCGTCTATCGGCGCCCGGACATCCATCGCCCGCAGGTCCTCCACCTTCACTTTGAGGACGCGGGCCATGTCGGCCAACACTTCCTCTGACGGATGTCTTCGTCCCAATTCGATGTCGGAGATGAATGCAGGCGAACAATCCAGCTTCTTTGCAAACTCCCGCAACGATAGATCAAGTTCATCACGGCGTTTGCGAATGTACGGGCCGATGCCTTCCATGAGTGTCAGCTTATATAGCTGACAACGCAGTGTCAACGGTCGGTGGAGGAATGCTTACCGGTATTTGGCGGTGACAAACGGAAGATTAGGGGCGCTTGCGGTGATGCTCGTCGTGATGCACGTTGCAGAGGGTTTCGAGATTATCGACGGTGTTTTGCCCTTTGTCTTTGTGATGCTGCTTGTGGTGGAGCTCAAGCATCTTCCTCGGGTCGTCCGGCGAGAGCATGGCTCGATTCCAGCCGCATACTACGCACTTAAACCCGTCGCGCTGCAGCACCGCAACGCGAACGGGGTCCGGGATTGCCCGGTCGTGCTCGTAGGTCTGTCGATCTTCTTCCAAGACGTAAACGCCGATGGCCAGGTCATCGCGGCCGCTGTTCTTGGTGACGATGGGCCAGCCTTGTTCCGTCCGCAGCTCGCGGACGCGCCGAGCCCATTCCTTCTTGTCCTTCGCGAGATATTTCAGTTCCTCGCCGGTAATTTGCGCGCCGACGTTCTTGCGGAAATACTCGATGATTTTGTCCGTCACCGAGACCTTTTTTCTCCTGACTTCGTTCAGGACGTTCCAGCGGTGGGCCGCCTGACGGTCCTGCTCGGGGCGCATCAAGACATACTGGTCGGGCTTGATTTTGGAAGGCTCGACGCCGAGCATCTCCTTGAGGCTCGCGGTCTCGCCTTCGTTTTCGGCGGCACGGGCATCCTCGGCCATATCTTTAAATGTCACGCCCGAATAAATCCACCACCCGAACTGAACGCGGAGTTCGCGGACACGCCGAGCCCATTCCCCGATGCCGGAGACGACCATCAGCTCGTCGCCGTCGATAACTCTGAAGGGATACTGCACGAGATAGGCGATGATGCGGTCGCGCGCGCCCAGGGCATCGTTCTTGGGCATCAGTGAGCTGCCAAGATCCCGCAGCTTGTGAAAAGCCGGAATCAGCGCGATGACCTTGGCGCGAACGTCCGTCCTTTTGAGCTCGGCGGCAAAATTGGTCAGAAGTTCGACAAGCGAGCTTCTGAGCGATTCCGGCTCGTCGTTAGGTTGCGACCGACGCGGCAAGTGCGACCTCCGTCGGTTTTCGTTTTGTCCTGGCCGGTTGCGCGGAAACGGCTTCTAAGCTGGTTTTCACCATAGCGGCAATCGCTCCCGCCAGGTCGGGCGGTACGGCGTTGCCGATCTGCTTGGCGATATCCGTCTTGCCGCCTTTGAAAAGGAAATCGTCCGGAAAGCCCATGAGGCGCGCAGCCTCGCGGTGAGTGATGGGGCGATGTTCCACGGGGTGCAAGTATCGTCCCTTCTCCGGCTTGAAAAACTCGGTACGGATCGTGACGGAAGGCCTGTCCCACCACAGCCGGCCGAAGAGGTCGGTTCCTCCCGACGTTTTCTTAATCCAGCAGGCGGGCGTGATGTGTCGGGCGTTTTTCTGCAGATCGAAACGATTGCCGCCCGGCGGGACGGCCCTATAGCGCGCAAGGCTCGTCTCGGTCGGATTGCGGCCGAAATGCAGATCGAGCGGCGGCACTGCGCCGATTTCGGTTCCCTTGGGTTTTCGCAGATCGCCGATGGCTTGCCTGACCGTGCGCCACGGCGGAAGGTTTGTCTTCAGTTCCGGGGCCGCGTGCGTCGGAGCAGGCGGGAACAGCGGGGTGCCAGGCCCCTCCCCTCGCCGGCCGACGATGATGGTGCGCTTACGGGTCTGCGGTGATCCGTAGTCCGCGGCATTGAGAACGGCCGCCTGGACTTTGAATCCCATCCGCTGCGCCCGTCGCTTTATTTGCACGAGCTCTTCGGAGCGGTAGAGTTCCGTGACGTTTTCCATCACGAAAAGCTTTGCGCCGGACCGCTCGACCACATCAAGATACGGTTCCCAGAGGGCACGCCGGTGGTCGCCGTTCCTTTTTTTATTCAGGAGGCTGAAACCCTGGCAGGGCGGGCCTCCGATCACTACGTCCGCCTGGGGAATGCGGGGATTTTCAGCCAGCCAGTCCTCGATATTCCTGCACACCGTCTTGCCGGCGAAATTGGCGGAATGCGTGGCAAGCGACGGCTCGTCATTGTCCACGGCCAAGACGCACTCGAAGCCGCCGCAAAATCTCCGATCAACAAATCCCAAGCTCATGCCGCCGGCACCGCAAAACAAGTCTATGAGCCTGTATGTCATCGTGAAAGTTTCATCCTTGCGTGCTCGGTTCCGTGCGTTCGAGAAATCGCACAAGTTTTTTCAAGAGCCGGTCCTGATTCTTGGTCTGACATCCCCACACCGTCAAGACTTTCCAGCCTTCTTCGCGTAACTGCTTGCATGCCTTGTGATCGCGCCGCTTGTTCTTGCCTATTTTCTGTTCCCAAAACGCTACATTGGAAGACGGAAGATGCCCGCGAGAGCAACTGTGCCCGTGCCAGAAACAACCGTTGACGAACACCACGCTTCGCCTTGCAGGAAAGACGATATCCGGAGTTCCGGTCAAGTCTTTTCTGTGCAGCCTGAACCGATACCCAAGTCGATGAAGCATTGATCGTATCAAGAGTTCCGGCCCGGTGTCCCGCCCGCGAATGCGGGACATTAAGCGGCTTCTTTGCTCCTTTGAGAATATATCCATCGCTGTCGGAACCTTCGGCGCTACGTTCGGTGCGTTGCCAAGTGCTCCCAGAATACCGCCGTGCTGTAAAGCGGAAAAGATATTGCGCGGGATCTGCGGCTCCGGGGCAATTATTTCCGCCATCTCCACAAGACCTTCCATAGGGTCACGAGCTCCTGCATCATGCGCGGCGTCGGCAGCGTGCCCTGCAGCAACCGGCATTGCTCCAGCATTTTCCGGTAATTGTCCCGGACGGTGTGAGGACTCAGCATCGAGAGCGACCGCTTCAACTCTCTCAGCTGCTCGCGCGTCATCACATTTGCCGGAAACTCGGGCCGCCGCGCCATACCTAGGCAATCCTAGCATATTCGCCTTATATTCGCCCTCGCTGTTTCTATCCCCTGCCCGTCTGCCTGCCATCCCGTTCTGGGCGGTGATAAGCGCTCAGAGTGCCTGAAGCGGCGCGGCCTAATGCTGTTCTTATTCCTGCACCGGATTGTGCAATGGATACTTTATGAGGATTGGCATTTAATTTTCGACCTTCCCACCGCCCCTGAAACTGAAAGGAATCCAATCATGATTGGACCAGCACAGTCTCATTTATGTTTACCCGCGCTTGCAGCCATTGCGGTCTCACTACTGGTGGAAACCGGATGCTCGATGCGCAACCCGCCGGTCGGCAACGATTTTGCAAAGGATAAGTTTGCAAACACGGAGCCATTCTATGAGCGAAACGCCGATATCAGGCCGACCGCCGTCACAAGCTGCCTGGACGATAGTCCCAGTCCTTCCAGAGGCTGTATGTAAAGCGCTTTAGGGGTGAGAGCCCATCGGCGGCCGGTGTTGAAGTCCGTACATCCTTAACGTGCTTTATATTCGGTTTCGTGAGGCGACCCCTCTTACCCCCTGCCCCTCTGCTTGCCGCGCTCTGCCGCTGCGGCGGCATTCTGCGCGGTGATGAGTGCGTAGCCTTCATCATGCAGTCGCGCGCGCTCCTGGGCCTTAGCGCTTACTTCCATGAGCTTGTTCGCGGTTTCTTCGATGTTCCAGCCGCGTTGCGCAGCCATCATGCACCAGAAGAAATCCGCCATGCTGCGATCCGGGCCGTCGCCTTCCTTGGAGGGAGGTGCGCCCGACACACAGCGTTCATAATCCGGCCAGGTGCGCTCGCCTTCGGCTGAGGAGTGTTTTCGGCGAGAACGAAGCGGAATCACGGCGGGGGGCACAGCTGGTGCAAGAATGCCACAGGATTCGATGGCGGCAGGGGTGGCAATTCTGCCTGGGGCTGCGTCAATAATCTTCACCTTCGGAAAATCGGGTTCGTATTTGCGTTTGTAGTTGGTCGTGCCTGCGATGCGCGTTGCTCCTGACGCGGACGGGTCGGCCCCTGTCCCTTTGCGCAGTCTCCTGGCAAATTCTTTGGTCTCCTCTCCGCTCCCCAGTCCCGATACTGCTACCCACGCCTGATGATTGCCGGGGCTCGTCTGCAGAATCAGAAAGGCGACATCGCGGACCCTGGGCAGGGCTTCGGATTTCAGATCGTCGAGCTGAATGAGCTGAGCGGTGTCGCTGTGCGGACGGACGATGATGTTGTTCTGCCGCGCCGTTGCCCCTGGGAATAGCCTGGGAAGCGAGTTCTTCAGTTGGCTGAGGGTTTGCTGTGGACGGAAGCCCCGCTTCTCTCCTTCGAGGTTTATGTGGGTCAGGTCGAAATGCGTTGCGCCAACGCTGGCGAACGTATCGAGCATGCGGAACGCTTCATCCTGATTTGTCACCGCCCCTCCCCTTGCACAATCGGCCTTGCTCATCACTGCCGATCACGAAAGGAGATGACGAACCATAGAGACCTATCTCAAGACATGCAATCAGCGCATGCAACGAATCAACCTATAGAGCCGAACCTCCAGCCCCCGCCGTGTTTCTCTTGGATAGTTGAGAAAGGGTTTCCCTTTCTCAGAAGCGAAAGCCCTGGTATGGGCTTGAGCTTCAAGTGAAGTCGCAACTACCAGAGAGCTAGAAGTTATTCACTGCGTAAAAATTCAATTTCTCTTAAGTTCAAGTTCAGGGGTCAGAAAAAAATTGCGAAACAGTGGGTTAGGTGTGCTGAATGCGACCAAGTGGGCGGATATCGTGGACTAAACGGGCGGAATCTTGCGACTAAGGGGGCGGGGGAATGCGACCAATCGGGCGGGGCTGCCAATGAAGCCTCTGAAGAAATGCGACAAAACGGGCGGGGCGATGTTCGTGAGGTCCGTTTGTGCCCTGTCAGCGGCCCTGACGCTTTTTCCTTCGGCAGCGGTAGTGACCAGACCGTATCTAGTCCAACAGCCTTGTCAGATGCGACTAAACGGGCGATTTGGGATTCTAGTTTGGCGCAGACGGGAGCGTCAGGGGATTGAAATGCGACAAAACGGGCGGGATTGAATTAGTACCCAGACCGACTGCGCTGGACACTGTAGGGATGCGACCAAACGGGCGGAGGACTACGGAGCGAGGTCGAGCATGAAGTATGGCAGTGAAAGCAAATGCGACTTAACGGGCGGGCGATGATGACGAAACGACTTGCCTGTTAGTCCACGTCGCATTATAGGTCGGAGTTATGAGTCTGACCGTAGAGCAATTCACAAACGTGAAGGGTTTTCCGAAGGCGGCCGAGCTGATTGAGATCACTGGCGCGCACGCCCTTGAGGCATCAGACCGCGCAATATTCAATCAGCTGCTGCAGATCGCACATGACAGCGACAAGCTGATAGAGCCGGATGCCGAATGGGAAATTACGCTGAGTTCGCTGCGTCGGGCGTCTTCCAAACACGAAAGCAACGACCGGGTCAGGGAAAGCCTTCGCAGGCTGCGGCGCACTGAGGTGAAGGTTACATATGTATCTGCGCGAACGGGCAAGCCCCGCGTGATGGAAACGCATCTCCTGGAATTCACGGATACCGACGAGGAAGAGACCACCGACGCGACCGTGCAATTTGGAATACCAAAGCGCCTGCGGGTGGTACTTGCAAAATCGAACCGCTGGGGGCGAATCCGTTGTGAGATCGCTTACGCCATGACAAGCAAGTACGCCATCGCCCTTTACGAACTGGTCTGCCTCCGCGCGAATCGCGAGCACTGCGTCGAGGTGTTGTCGTATGAACAATTTCGCGATCTGCTCGGCGTACCGCCTGGCACCTATGAACGGGGTCTGGATTTCCAACGGAAGGTGGTGGACCCTGCCCTCCTCGAAGTTAACGGTCTTTCGGATTTAGGAGTGGACATAGACCTACGCCGACGCCATGCCCGCGCGCCGATTCATGAAGTGGCAATCTCTTGGTGGAGTAAGTCTGGGGACGAATACCGGGCAGCACTGGAGGAGCGGAATAGGAGCAAGGTTGGGCGCATGGCGCGGCTACGCGGACAGGTCGAAACGACAGAGGCATTACCTGAGTTGCTCCCCCTCCCCTTGCCGGAAAAAATTGAGAAGACGGTTCAAGCAATGAGGGCTTCGGGCGCGCCCGAAGAGGACATACAGGCTTTTATAAGGGAACAGGCGGCTTAAGAACTAGCCAGCCGCGACTCGTTTAGCAGTCTTCGCACTTCGCCGCTCGAATTGTTCCTCCATGACGCTGAATACCCTTCGTGCCAAACGCCGCACCGGCGGCGACGGCGAATCAAGGGAGTCGGCCAGCAAGTCAGAGGCTGAATTGACGAAAGGAATTGGTTTTGTAATCACCCGCGAAGGAAACTTCTTCGACAAGCGATTGATAAAGGACTGCGCAGCCGGGATTGCAAATAGATTGGTCGGCCATGCCGTAGGCCATGCCAAAGCGTCGCTGATTCGCTCCATGTCGTCGGAAACCGTGTCCATGTCTTCGTGAGAAGGACGAAACGAAAATATGCAGAGGTCGGCTTCCTCTGCAATCGCCGAATCGAAAGCGGGCCGGTTTCCACCACCATCGATAATCAACCATCCACCGGATGTGCTCTGGCTCGCCTTCAGGATTTTCGCCAATTCCTTGGGGTCCGTACCATCGAGAACTTCATAGGGCCGACCCTTACTGCGTATTTTTCGATCCGGGTCAGTCAGCACATACGCGGCTGCCTGATTGAACAGAATTGCACCCAGGCACGCCAAGTGTGAAGTCGTGGACTTGCCCACGCCTCCTTTGCTGCCTCCAAAGAATACGATCTTGGTCTTACTCATGCGTCGCTCCGCTCTAAGGCTTCGAGCATGATCTGTTGTGCCGACACCACCCTGCCCTCTTCCCGAGTACGCTCGGACGCTTTTAGGACGAACTTGTTCCACAGCGTGCTGTCTGGGCGAAGAGTGATGGGAATAGTCTGTGGCTCCTTCACCTTCGTTGTTTTGGGCTTGGCTGGCTCTGCCGCCGCTCGGGTGACGGCTGGTTTGGCGGGCGGTTCCGGCGCGGCTTGAGGCGGTATGGGGACAGACCGCATTCCTGCGGGTTGCTTTGCTGCAGCCGCAATTCGTGCGGCCAACTCGCTCGCGTCGCGATTCTTTTTCATGGATGTGCCTGTTGCTGGTTTGCCCGATGCTATGACGCCACGATACTGCGATTGCTCGACATTGCAACCGTATGCTGCTGCGACGGCACGCTATCGCAGCACTTTACGGTCACAGCGTTGCAATAGTGCGACACTGCGAATTTGTAGCGCTCCGACGCTTTACGGTCGCAACCTTGCAACCTCACGGCATCACACGTCTACACCACTACGACATCTTCATGCCGTAGTGGCTTAATGTTTCGGCATTACGATGTTGAGACGCCGCAACTCTGTACCTTCACGTAATCGCGCCGCTATAGCTGTTGGATGTTGCAGCATCACGATGCTTCGCCACTTTACCTCTGTGATGTTGTGCCGTCGAAATGGCGCGATGCTGCACGGGTGCGATGCTGCGATGTCGTCGTGTTGTATCGTTACGGCGTTATACCGCTGTAGTGTCCCAGTGCTGCAAAGTTCTAACATCGCGTCAACGCGATGCTGTGATTGTGTGATGTTGTAATGGTGTACTGTCACGACGCTTCGGTGGCGTGACACTGTGACGCTGTCGGGCACTCACAGGAACAGGTGGGGCAGGGGCCGCCCGTTTGGTAGGAGATCGTCAGAGAGTCACCGCTGCGGGAGAGGGCAGGGGCCTCGTGTGCGGATTTTCCAACCCACAACCCAACCCACAAAAGATGATGTCTTGTACGACTTACGGGTATTTTGGCAGTCCCCGCGTTGTTGTATGTTGTTGTAAAACCGTACAGTGTTGCCCTGTCACGGCAGAGGTCGCGAGTTCGAGTCTCGTCGTCCCCGCCATTCATTCCAAAACATATAGGAATGATTGGTACTGAAAACTTCAACCCACAACTCAACCGAGAAAAAGCAAGTACACTGTTGCATTCATACCCGCAGCGGGTCAGGAATTCACCTTGCGCTCCCCGAGTTTCGTTACAGTCTTCCTGCGTGTAGAGATCCAAAGTTGCCCGGATTTTCGCGTGACGCAGGATGCTTTGGACGGTTTCCGGTTCTGCTGAATCCAGCGAAGCTCTTCGGCATCCCTGCTGGCGTCGTGCCCACTCCAAAATCATAATAATCTTGTTCGTCGCGGACGTGGCAGGTCTGAGGGACCGCCCTCCCTAAATATGCCTTGACACGTATATGCTCTGTAGAGCATATTAAGAGCATGGAATCTGCGTTCGAAATCATTGCGGAGCCGAATCGCCGCGCGATACTGAGCCTCCTGGTCTCGTCACAACAGTCGGTGGGAGAGATCGAGCGCCAGCTTCGTATGACGCAGCCGGCCGTGTCAAAGCACCTGCGCGTGCTGCGCGAGGCCGGTTTCGTGGAATCCACGGTGGACGCCCAGCGCCGTCTCTACCGGCTGAAACCTGAACCATTTCAGGAGGTGGATGCCTGGCTCGATCGGTTCCGCAGGTTCTGGTCCGATCATGTGGATGCTCTCGAACGCCACCTCGACCGCATTGAGCAAGTAACGCAGGCGAAAAAGAAGGCAAGGAGAAGACGACGCGGCCCAAACCGCGAACGGGACAAAGGAGAAAAGAAATGAAAATCAAAGTGACCAGCGTATACGTGGACGACCAGGACAAGGCCCTGCGCTTCTATACGGAGGTACTGGGCTTTGCCAAGAAAACCGATTTCAGCCAGGGCCCCTATCGCTGGCTGACCGTGGCCTCGCCCGAGGAGCCGGACGGCACTGAGCTGCAACTGGCGCGGAACGACAACCCCGCGGCCAAAGCGTACCAGCAGGCGATGTTTCAACAAAGCCAGCCCGCGGCCATGTTCTTCACCGACGACGTCAAAGGCGACTACGAGCGGATCAAGGCGCGCGGAGCTGAGTTCACGATGCCGCCCAAGGACGTGACCGGCTCTACTATTACGATGCTGAACGACACCTGCGGCAACCTCATTCAGCTCACCCAGCTGGCACGCTATTCACGCTAAGGAGAAAAAAGTGGGCGATCGCGAGCAATACACACCCGGCCCGGCCAGCGGGGCGCAGGTACGAAAGGACGGCGAGAAGTGGACGCTCATTCTCGTCAGAGAACTGCGCCACGCGCCGGAAAAAGTCTGGCAGGCGCTTACCGACCCGGCGCATTTGCGCGAGTGGGCCCCGTTTGACGCCGATGGGAGCCTCGGTACGGTTGGCAGCACCGTGAAGCTCACGACAGTCGGAGCGCCCGCGCCGCGTGTGACCGAAACGACAGTGACGCGAGCCGACGCTCCTGAGGTGCTTGAGTACAAGTGGGGTGGCTTCGATATGCGGTGGGAACTCGAAGACTTGGGTGGCGGCACACGCCTGACGCTGTGGACCAACATCGGTCACCGGTTTATCGCAATGGGTGCAGCCGGGTGGCACATTTGTTTCGATGTTCTGGATCGCCTTCTCAGCGGAACTCCGATTGGACGCATGGTTGGCCCCGAGGCCATGAAGTTCGGCGGCTGGCAGCGATTGAACGCGGAGTACGCCAAGCAGTTCGGTATCGAGACGCCCAACTGGCCGTCTCAGAAAGAGAGGACAAATTAATCATGAAAGAGGCTACCAAACGTTCGATTGTTCGATTGATTCACCTCGTCTTGGCCATTCCGATAATCGGTTATATCTATAGTCCGTTTGAACAAATTCCAAACTACGCGCCCCCTACTCGGTTTGTCTTCGTGCCTGTACTTGTCCTTTCGGGACTTTGGATGTGGAAAGGCCATCTCCTTCGACGACTATTTTCGAAGAGAACAGAATTGAAGGCATAAAATCCAATGAATCCATCGGAACGTATTGACCAGCTGATCGCAGGACTCACAGACTGGCGTGGCAAAACGCTCGCCAGCATCCGCAAGAGCATCCTGGAGGCCGACCGGGAGATCATCGAGGAATGGAAGTGGATGGGAAGCCCCGTGTGGTCTCGCGACGGAATGATCGCGGTCGGCAACGCCCACAAAGATAAGGTGAAGCTTACCTTTTCCCACGGGGCGAGCCTCGCAGATCCTGACCAGCTCTTCAACGCGGGCTTCGGAGGCAACACGTGGCGAGCGATCGATTTTTTCGAGGGCGATAAGATTAATGAGCGGGCTCTAAAAAATCTCATCCGTGCCGCCGTTGATTACAATCAGATCAAATTGAAGAAGAAAGCGCCCGCGGGTACTCGAGCGAAAGTGCGTAAAAGTAAAGAGTGATGAAACTACAGTTTTTTCCCACTAATCCTCTTTGCGGGACTGCCTGACTATTGGCGCTTGACGCTGCTGGATTGTCCTCGCAGTCACGGAGAAGAGGTTCGGACCGCCGAAGACGGCACCGGAGAAGCAAGGCAACCATCGCGTGGTTGGCGCGTTCCGAGCAAAAAAAACTGAAGAGATGCGGCTCTAAAGATAGAGCGCTGCGCTACTGCTCGGGAAGCTTCTCTTGCAGTTCGCTGGCAAGCTTGTGGACGTCGGTGGTTTCGCTGAAGCCTTGAACCTGCGGAATTGTGGATTTCACGTCAACGCCGGTGTGTTGACAGAGTTTTTGCAGCATCTGGAGCATCATGGTGAGCTCCTGTTCGGCGAGCATGCCGACCTGAAGATCGAGATGAGAACGCCGCTCCGCCTGGCGAGCCATGCGATTCTGGCTGATGAGCACGCAGATGGTGAGGAAAACGCTCTCAGAGGCGACAAAAAGCGCCAGAATGCCAAAAGGGAAAGGATCAAAAGATTTCACGTAGGGGACCAGGCCTAGATTCACAACAATCCAGACAGCAACCAAGATCACATGGAGCAGAAGGAACTTTACGCTGCCGATGAATTTCACGATGGCGTCGCTGTCGCGCTCGGTGCGAGTCCGCCGATCCAGGGCTTCTTCTTCGAGCTTGGCAATGGCGGCAATATTGAATTGCGTGGGATTTTTAGCGACTTGGTCAGACACTGCTTTTTTCATGGATGGAACTCCGCCCCAGCCTGCATCAACATGCAAACACGCCAGCGGCAGGCGACACCGTGTCTCGAGATCTAGTGCGGAGTGGCCGCGCTAGCTTGTGTTGGAGCCTCGGTGTCCGCCGGAAAAATAACAATCTCCACCGTGCCCCAAGCGGAATCAGCATTCGGGCTCTTCCCTTTCCCGAGGCCGAGCGTTTTGAGTTGCGAATCATCGAATGAAAAATTGCCAACGAGGTAGTCGCGTACGACCATGGCACGAGCCTGCGCCAGGACCAGGTCTTTTTGTGTATCGCCTGTCGTGGCGGAGGAAACCACGACTACGGCAACACCAAATTCCGTGTCAGCCAGAAACTGGCCGACAGCGCGTAAGGATTTCTGGTTCTTGGGTTTGGCGGTGTCTACTTTGTCGAAAAGCTGCTTGGAGTCGAAACTGAATGTCTTCAGAGGCGCGGTAGTGGGAAGCTGCGGAATTTCGTTCTTTGCCAGATCCGAAGAGTTTTCATAGCCACGTTTCTTGAAGAAACCACGCAACAGGAAATTGGACTTCATTGCCTCCATGTTTTCCTGAAAAGCAGCGACTCCGACCTGGGCATGGTTGACCGTGTCACGCAAACTGACAGTGGTCTGGTCGAGCTGGGAGTAAATCTTCTTATCGTTGACCAGAGCGCCGATGGTTCCCTGCCCCTGGTTGATTTTGCCGGTGATGGAACTCAGATTCGCCGCAGTCACGGTGACGTTGTTCAGGGCGGCCTGGCTGGTGTCCAGAATGCCGCTGGCCTTCTTCATCAGGTCGGCAATAACGAGCGGGGGTACGGTGGAGATGGTGTCGTTGTCTTTCACGTTCAGGGCCTGGGCCGATCCGAACGTGATGGAAACGTATTCATTGCCCAGGAGACCCTCGGTTTCGATGGCGGCGACGGAGTCCTGCTTGATGATCTCGTGGGTGGATCGCTGGAGATCCAACAACACCGTGATCTTACCGTCGGGCTTGTTGGGCAGCTCGATATTGCGCACGCTTCCGCTGCGGACGCCGCCAACGCGCACTTCTGCGCCCGGATCTAGGCCGACGACGGTGGCGAACTGAGCCTTCAATCGATAGGTGGGCGTGAAGAGGTACTGCTTGCCGCCGATGATGAAGATTCCCGCCGCCAGCACCGCCAGCGTCGCAATGATAAAAGCTCCGAGCCTCGCCGCTCTTGACATACGCGCTCCCTATGAATCCCGCTTCAAAAATTCCATGACAAACTTGTCATCGCTTTTTTCGAGTTCCTTGAAGGTACCATCGAGCAGCACATTCCCTTCGTGCAGCAGAGCGATGCGATCCGCGATGGTCTTTGCACTATGCAGGTCATGAGTGACCACGATGGAGGCAGTGTCATGTTGCTCCTGCAATTTGAGAATCAACTCGTCAATCTCGCCGGAGGTGATGGGATCAAGCCCCGCGGTGGGTTCATCGAGCAAAAGAATGGCGGGCTTGAAGGCGAGCGCGCGGGCCAGGCCTACACGCTTCTGCATGCCGCCGGAGAGATCGCTGGGCATTTTGTTGAGATCACCCTCCATGCCCACGCTGGCGAGAAGCTCTCTTACGCGGGTTCCCTGCTCGGATGGGGTCATTCTGGTGTGACGTTGCAATGGGAACGCCACGTTTTGCTCGACAGTGAGGGAGTCGTACAGCGCCGCATGCTGGAACAAGAAACCCATCTTCTTTCTGATTTCATTCATCGCATCGAGGGGAAGGCCAGTGATTTCCCGTCCGTGGATAAGAATCGAGCCGGAGTCGGGCTTTTGAAGGCCGATGATCAGCTTGAGCAAAACGCTCTTACCGGTCCCGCTGCGGCCGAGCACGGCTAAAGTTTCGCCACTCGCAACAGTCAGATCCATGCCGTTCAAAACGATTTGGCTGCCGAATGACTTATGCAACCCTCGAAGGACTACAGCCGGCCCGTCACTCTTCTCGCCGGAACTCTCTACGGCCGTGGTAACGCCGCTCTCCTCCGGAGCGAGCAAAACTTCTTGTTCCGGGTGCATCATGAAAAGAACACCAGAATAAATTTCACCAAGAACACATCGGCCAGAATGACGAAGAGTGAAGAGATAACGACGGAACTCGTGGCGGAAATTCCAACGCCGGCGGTACCGCCCTTCGTGTTCATTCCCTGGAAGCAACCGATGGTCCCGATAATCAGCCCGAACACAGTGGTCCTGAAAGTTGGAGCGAGGAAGTCACTGAAGGTAGTTCCGACAAATCCTTGATCCACGAATCTATGGAAGGAAACGGGCTCGACCATAGTTTCTGCAACCCAACCAAACAGCACACCACAAAAATCGGCGGCTAGGGTCAGCAGAGGCAACATAAGGATGCACGCCACAATGCGCGTGAAGGCTAAGAACTTGTAAGGGTTAACGCCGGAGGCCTCGATGGCATCAATCTGCTCCGTTACCTTCATGGAGCCCAATTCAGCGCCAATGCCGGCTCCCACCCGGCCGCAGACCACCAAGCCAGTCACGATGGGACCAGTTTCGTGGATGATCGAATAGACGAGAGCGGCGGGAAGCATGGACTTGGCCCCGAACCGGACCAAGCTGCTGCGGCTTTCCAAGGAGAGGACGAAACCGATAGCGGCACCTGCCAAGGCCACCACGGGCAGCGATTTGGAACCAATTTCGTCGAGTTGACGAAGCAGCTCGCGGCCTTCGAAGGGACGTCGCACTGCCGTGCGCATGACCTGCCATACGAAGAAACCAAGATCCCCAAACCATTCGAGGAAGAGGTTAATCAGGTTCCAAAAGGAATTGGAGGTCGAGCGGAGAAATGAAGCAGATGGCTCTGCGTCCGGGCTGATCCAGCGGCGAGGAATCCTGGCGTCGTTGGTCAGCATTGGCTTGCTCAGCGGGACGCGCCGCTACTTGCGTCCGTTCCTGAAACTGCCGGGCGATGAAGACGGCTAAACAGGGTGTGCGGTCCGCCATAGATGAATTCAAGCGCGAGGTTTTCTCCCGCAAATGCAAGGAGAGTGTAGTTCCCCATGCGGAAGGCGTCTTTGGAACCATAGCGGCCCGGATACCACGCATACACGGCTGTCATTGTCCCTGCATAGGGCGCAACTATCGCGGGAAATGATAAACGGCGATGACCATCTTCGCCGCGGCGCGCCGTTACTGTTGAAATCATGGCATGCCGGAATCGCTGGATGATCCCTTTGCATTCACAACGGTAGTAAACGGTGTCTTCCCTAAAGGCTTTCGCCAAGCCGTAGCGAGTGGTCGTGGTTACCGCAGCAATAGCAAAATTGGACCCGAATCGCTTTCCATAGGCACTAGCACCCTGCCCCCATTCAGGAGGCGTTCCCTCTGCCTGATTGATTCCAGCGATGAGGGCGGCCCCAGCGATGGGGTAAGGACCGAAGGCATCGAACAAGTAAGTGCGGAGCCTCGTTTTCTCCGTGGGACTCCGATACGCCGGGTCCACTAGCGGAGGTTTTGTCGCAGGAGAGGGCGGTTCACCGATTCTGGAGGGGGATGTGCTAGAGGCGATGGTGGATTGCGCTCGATCGAGCGGCGCTAGAACTCCCAAGCCTATGATCGCTGCCAGTAGAGAGACAACACGAAGCATCTTCATGAGGTGAAATTCTCCCCTTGCCTGGCACTTCCGGTTTTCGACCGAAGGTGGCTGGAGCAATAAGTCTGAGAGGAACCAGGGATCCTTATACTCACGAATACCACGTTGAGAACTGCGCTGTCTGTGCTAAAGCAGACACAAACTGCCTGGTATCATCACATTCCATAGATCTGCAAAAGCGCGAAGCGGAATCGCCTCATGGTTTTTCAATGACTTTTTCCAGCTGACCGATCTTCTTGCGCACCTTGCCGCCGATTTTTTCGCCAATACCTTCGGCCTCCAAATCGGAATCGTTGGTCAGGTGGCCGACTCTTTCCTTGATACTGCCCTTCACTTCGTGAACCTTGCCGGCAATTTCATCTTTAGTGCTTGGCTTCATCTAGTCTCCTTTGTTCCCTCGACGATTTTTTCTGTACTGTGATGCGTACTCGCAGTCATCGCAAGCTTCAATGAACTAGTTCCTGCGCCAGCAGGAGTAGCCTCAGCCCCCTCCACCTAACGGAAATACAACTAGAAGCACGATTAAAATAGTTTCCATTTGATTCTCCCAAATCAGAGAAAGCAGATAAAACGAGCTTACTTCCTCCGAGGTGAGTAGCATGGGACAAACGAGGACGAATAACTGTCCACAACCAGACAGACTCCCGTCCTGAGTATCGCTAGGATCAAACTTTAATTTCGATGGAACGCGTAGCGGGCCATGTCCCTTGTCGAGCGACTGGACACTACGACGGGTGGGCCTGCCGTTGCCGCAAGGTTTCCTTGAAATGCCGCGCCAGGACGCTCAGAGCAGGCACAACATGAAAAAACATCGCAGTCTTCAAAGCATGCTGTTCATAGGGTTTGCACTATCCCTTGCGACAGTTCTGTGTGCACAGCGTGTGTCCGATATAAAATTGCTCGTCAATGGAAAAGTTATAAACGCAGCAGTATTGCAGGTCGATGGCCGTTCCTACGTTGATGTCGAGACCCTAGCTCGGATCACGAACGGGTCAGTCAAAGTCGAGCTAAATCAGATTCTATTGACGATTCCAGGTTCCGGCCAAGATGCCACCCCTCCTCAAAACACCCCGGGATTGTCAAAGGGCTTTGCGAGCGAAGCCGTCACAGCCCTAGCCGAAATGAAGGAGTGGAAGGGGGCACTGGTAACAATGGTTACGTTTGGATTGGCGGTAGACGGGACGTGGGCGCAAACTTATCACGACCAGGTAGAGGCGAGCATCGCGCGAGCGAGCGTGGCAGCGACGACCAGCTCTGACCACAGCGCTCTTCAACTCCTCAACAATCAGTTTACCCACCTGGCGAAGTGGGAAAGCGATTTTATCGCAGAACGCAAGGCGCTCAATGGGGCCAAGACAGTGGATCCGAACGCCATCCAGAATGACCCCGCGTTGACGAAAATTTCAAACTGCGGCCGGTTCCTGAGCACCATGCTCGTGAGCCGTACCTTTGCCGACAATACAAGTTGCGATTAGCAGCACGCAGGGCGAGTTTATATACCATGGAAGCTAATCTTAGGAACCTTGCCTTGGTCCCTTATTCCCAACGAAGATCTCCGGGCTCGGGCCGAACCCAGAAGTGAACGAAGCCAAATAGGAGGATGTTGGCCCCTACTTGACGGCGTGTTTCGCCTCGGGTTCGTCGGCTCGCCGCGCCGTAGAAAAGATGGCGATACCTGCGATTAGTGATGCCGCGCCGAGGATTCCCGCCACCGGATTGGTCTTGTGTTCTGTCTTACTTATCGAAGTCTCGATCGCACCGCTACTAACTTCTTTTGGCGCTAAATAGAGCATCGCCTGAATGCAGAGCAAGACAGCGCCCAGCACAACCAGGGCGACGCCGTAAATCTTGCTAAATTGCATGTAAACTCCACCGAATCAGGAATTGCTAGCTACAAAACGCAGGATGCCTCATCGCGCGGACTGGATTTTCAGTAGGTGGCTGATCTACCCCTGAAAAAGTGCAGAAGGAGCATGATTATGCCAACTACCAAAATGATGTGAATGAGGCCGGTAGACACGTGGAAGGCCAAAAACCCAAGCAACCAAAGAATAATTAGTACTGCGGCGATTAGTCCAAGCATGTCTTTGACTCCTTTTCCTCTGAGCGCGCCCCGATCGGAAATCCTTTGGGGCACGAAGCACGGATGCCGACTTCTCGCCGGATTCGCGCTCAGGAAGATAAGGCTAGCGGATTAGAGGATTGAAATCTGTTCGGTATGAGTCACACCCTCAGTTTCGCCAGTTTCTCTACCAACTGTGCATCGTGCCGTCGAGCTTGCGGTTGACTGGGAGATAGGCCCGGGCATAGGGATACTTGGAAGCAAGAGTTTCATCAATATCCACGCCGAGGCCGGGAGCATCTCCAGGATGCATCATCCCATCCGAGAAGCTGTAAGAATGCGGGAAAACTCGGTCGGTTTCTTCGAGATGGTGCATGTATTCCTGAATGCCGAAATTGTGAACGCTCAAATCGAAATGCAGCGCGGCGGCCATGCATACGGGACTCATATCGGTGGCGCCGTGGCATCCGGTTCGCACGTGGTAGAGTTCTGCTAAGCTCGCGATTTTCCGTAAGTGTGAAATGCCTCCCGCGTGCACGACCGCGGTCCGAATGTAGTCGATGAGCTGCTGCTGGATGAGTTGCTGGCAATCGTAAATCGAATTGAAAACCTCACCCACCGCCAAAGGGATCGTGGTGTGCTGGCGGATGAGGCGAAAGCTTTCTTGCAACTCCGCCGGAACGGCATCCTCGAGCCAGAACAGGTGAAATGGCTCGAGGCTCTTTCCGAGGCGTGCTGCTTCGATGGGGGTTAGCCGGTGATGCACATCGTGCAGCAGGGGAAGATCTTCTCCAAATTCCTTCCGTAGCCGTGCGAACAATCTCGGAACGAAATTCAAGTAGAGGTCCGTGCTCCAGGCATCTTCGGGCGGCGCATTTTTTTCCGCAGGCTCATAGTACATTTTGCCGCGGCCGACGCCATACGTGCTCTGCAACCCGGGAATGCCGCTTTGGGCGCGAATCGCTTTGTATCCCAGCTTCTGGTAGTCAGCAACGGCCTGAACGGTTCCCTCGATGTCTGGCCCGCTAGCATGGCCGTAGACAAGTACGCCCTCGCGCGAAGCCCCTCCCAACAACTGGTAGACGGGCACATTCAAGGCTTTGCCCTTAATGTCCCACAGCGCGGTATCCACCGCCGCGATCGAACACATGGTGACCGGACCACGCCGCCAATAGGCGCCCTTGTAGAGATACTGCCAGATGTCCTCGATGCGACGTGCGTCGCGCCCAATCAAAAGCGGGAGGACATGGTCGGAGAGATAGCTGGCAACGGCGAGCTCACGGCCGTTCAGCGTGGCGTCGCCGAGGCCGTAGATGCCGTCCTCGGTCGTAATCTTCAGCGTTACAAAGTTTCGTCCGGGGGTGCAAATAATCACTTTGGCGTCGGTGATTTTCATTGTTGAAGTGGATCCTCTGAAATCGGCTCGTGAAACGTGCCCGCATACTCTACAACCGTTGGCCTCATCGCGAAAGTCGCGCCATCGGGGGGGGCATGCGCTGCCTGAGATTCTTCGAAGAGCTGCCTGCTCAGTGTGGAGCGAACTCGTGATCGCCGTGGTGATAGCTCTCCGGCGGACCGAGATAACTGGGCTTTACGCCGCCGAGATTGACGACCAGTTTCTGCAGCACCACGCCTGGGTCGACCATCCAGAATTTCAAGGTGTGATAGCCCGTTCCGGCCAGTGAGTGGGTGGACTTTACTTTGCGAACGCTGTCCCTCACGGAGGTTTCCCAGTCTTTTGCCGTGTTCTGCGCAAGCGCATCAATGACCTGAGGCACTTCGTCATCAAAGGAGATAGCGTAGCGGAGGCCGCGGCCGGGTACGAAATTCAACGTCGGTCCAAGAATGGCTTCCACTTCCGCGGCGCCGGGATCGAAAAGATATAATTTGTATTCGAGGCGTGGAGAATTCTGCGTTGGCGTTGCACTCTCCGCGGTTACGGGAAATACGGACATGGACGAGAGCGTCCGCCCGAGGTCGTCAATTTTTTCCCACCGTGCCGCCGGACCATCGACTTTCTTGTCGTAGTGCGCGGCTTCGATGGAAACGTAGCCGTCGCTTTCCACAAATCCATCCAGCGATTCCCGCGTGATTTCTTGTGGACGAAAAACGTTCACATTCACAATCACGTTTTCCGCACCGCTTCCGGCGATTTTCACCGTGCCGCTCGCGTGACCTGCGGGAACTTTGCTCCCATCCACGCTGACCCACACGCGCTTTACTTTCTCAATGGTTCCCTTCGATTCGCTCAGACCTATCCATGGGACACTCGTGGTCGCGGTAAACGCAAAAGACTCCCGGCCCCGATTGAAGACGTCAATGTACTGTCGTTGTTGGTTGAAGGCGTCAAAAAGAGGAAGACTTGCTACACCGGAAGCGCCGGGCCAAGCAAGCGCCGAGCCTTCCACGGCCACGCCGAGTTGCGCCGCGGCAGGAATTTCGATCTCCTTAACCTTGGGCATCGCATTCACAGGCGGCTGTTGCCAATAGGTGTAGCCGATGTGCGTCTGGTCCATCATGTGGTCCCACTTGCCGTGCGCCAGTGTGTGGTTATAAGTGGCGGAGAGATCCGCGTCGGCTTGAAATAAAGCGCGCGCCTGGGCGGCCAAATCGTTCGCGCTCGCCCGACCTTGGTTGGCGTAGAGTTGGTTTCTCCCAGCCGTGATGTAAAGCTCCGTCACAATCGCGGACGCTTTCGCGGGGTAAAGCACAAGTTCGAAGAAAGCGTCGCGCTGGTTATTCGGCAGCTTCCCGTAGATTTCTTCCGCTTTCGCCGCGGCAGCCTGGAAATCGGCGAACACTGTGTCCGCTTCTCGGTAGTTCACCAAACTGAACGTATCAGGCTCCAACAATTCAGGTTTACGCCTGCCGTTGTATTTCGTGTACTTCGAAAGCAGGTCCGCAATCTCCTGCGCAAATTCCGGTCCAAATTGCCGCTCCGCCCAGAGCCTGGTGAATTCAGAGATTCTTTCCTTCGGCCACCTTTCCGGGCTCCACGCCATGTTCAGGAAAAAATCGATGGGCAATTCCATCGGTTTCAAGTCGCCCACATTGACAATCCAGATTCGGTCGGCGCCATAGTGGTACGCCAAATTCATTTGCTCCCACACCTTGGGAATCGGATTGGTGTTCAGCCACTTGTAGGAACGCGGATCACCAACGTAATCGAAGTGGTAGTAAATCCCCGCGCCCCCGCTGCGCTTGCGTTCCTCCGCGGTCGGCAGCCTGCGGATATTTCCCCAGTTGTCGTCGCACCAAAGCAGGGTTACGTCGTCAGGAACACGCATGCCCTTCTCGTAGTATTCCTGCACCTCCTTATAGAGGGCCCAGTCCTGCGGCACTTTCGATAAATCAGGATTCACGCGCTCCGCGATGATTTTGCGCTGACCCGCAACGATTTTTTCCAGCAAGGCGATGTTTGCGCCCTCGGTCATTGGGAGGTCGCCATCGCCGCGCATGCCAAGCGTGATGATGCTTTCGTAATTTCTGTTTCGTTGGACGCCTTCATCCCAGAATCCCTTCAGGAAATCCGAATTCGTCGAATAATCCCACGGGCCTCGCCCATGCCGCTTCCACTCTTGCTGCGCGCGCAGCATCGGTTCGTGATGCGAGGTGCCCATCACGATCCCGTATTCGTCGGCCACCTGCGCGTTCAGCGGATCGTCTTCATTGAAGGCGTTGTTCCACATGGCCGGCCAGAGATAGTTGGCTTTCAATCGCAGCAGAAGTTCAAATACTTTGGTGTAGAACTCTTGATTGTAGTTTCCATATTTCTCCTGCACCCACCCAGTGAGGGAGGGCGCCTCATCGTTAAGGAAAATTCCGCGGTACTTGACTGCCGGCGGCCCCTGCACGAATGTGCCCGGCTTCACGAAGAGTTCATCGTGATGCTGAACGGGAACATCAGCCCACCAGTACCACGGTGAAACTCCGATCTGGTCGGAGAGATCGTAGACACCGAAAATGGTTCCCCGCTTATCGCTTCCCGCGATGATCAGGGCGTTGGCGACGCCCGGCAGTGGATTCGGCACAACTTGAATCAGAAACGATTCCCATTTGCCAGCGATAGAGTTCGCATCGATTTTGCCATCGCGGATTAGTTCATCGATGATTTTGCTTTTTCCGATCGTTCCGATGAGGATTGTATTCGACCCAAGGCCCTCCTCGGCGTGCGCAATCGCCGCGCTTTTGTTCGTAACGCGTTGGACGTCCGCCTGCAATTCGCCGACGGCGCGAACGACGCCGGAAAAGTCAGCAGAATCGACGTAAAGGGTTGCCGCAACGTTTCGCGCCACGATGCCGAACTCGCCGGCGTGATACGCAAGATCCACGTAGCGAGCTTCGCCGATTGTTTGAGCTTCGAGAAGAGAACTTCCAAGCAAATAAGCAACCAAGAGCAACGTGGACGCGCTTCGTCGCAAGGAATTATGAATCATTTCAGGTAGCGCCCGGCCTTATCCCAACCCCAGATAGCGCTCGGCATTTCTATAACACACATTTTGCACCATCGTGCCGAGGAGTTTTTCATCGTTGGGCAATTCCCCGCTCTCCACCTCGCGCCCAAGCAAATTGCAGAAGACTCGCCGAAAATATTCGTGGCGCGGAAACGACATGAACGATCGCGAGTCCGTCAACATGCCGATGAATCGAGATAGCAGCCCGGTGTTCGAAAGCGCGTTGAGCTGCCATTCGATACCATCTTTTTGATCGAGGAACCACCACCCGCTCCCGAACTGAACCTTCCCTGCCACCGGCCCTTCCTGAAAACTTCCAATCGCAGTGGCGAACGCGTAGTTGTCCGCAGGATTCACGTTATAGACGATGGTTTTGGGCAGCGCCTGTTCCTGGTCTAGCTTGTCAAGAAACGAACAGAGCGCCTCCGCCTGATTCCAGTCCCCGATGCCGTCATATCCCTTGTCCGAACCCAGCTCGAGAGTGCGGCGTGTGTTTACCCGTCGCAATGCGCCCAGGTGCAATTGCTTGGTCCAGCCTTTTTCAGCGTCCAGCCTTCCGAAAAATAGCAAAAGATACGAGCCAAATCGCTCTGCCTCTTCTCTTGTCGCTGGCACGCCGCCGCGCGCTTTGGCAAAAACCGTTGACGCTTGTTGCTCAGTGCAAAGCTCGCTGCAGCAATAGTTCAATCCGTGGTCTGAGAGCCGGCCTCCGTGCGAGTGGAAATAGTCATGCCGCTGCTTTAGCGCGCTGAGAAAATCACGAAGCGATGAAATGGAAATATTGCTTGCTGCTTCCAATTGTCCGAGCCATGGAATGAATTCTTGCGGGGTCCCCACGCCAAACGCCCTGTCGGGACGAAACGTTGGAAAGACTCGGAAGCTCTTCTCCGAGCTGGCGATTGCCTGATGATGCCGAAGATCATCGCATGGATCATCCGCAGTGCAAATCACGCGAACGTGAAACTTTTTGAGAATGCCGCGCACGGTTAGCTCGGCGGTTTGCAGCAAAAAGTTTGCCCGATCCCAAACTTTTTTGGCGCTACCTTCGTCCAGCAGTTCCCCAATGTCGAAGTAACGCTTCAACTCCAGGTGCGTCCAGTGATAGAGCGGGTTTCTCACCGCAAACGGCACCGTGCGGGCCCATGCCAGGAATTTTTCAAAGGGAGGCGCATCACCGGTGCAGAAGCGCTCAGAAATTCCATTGGCCCGCATCGCTCGCCACTTGTAGTGGTCATCCTCGAGCCATATTTCGAATATGTCTTTGAAACGCCGGTCAGCAGCGATATCCGCAGGCGACAGATGCGAGTGGTAGTCGAGGATAGGTTCGGCCTCGGCGTACCCATGGTACAAATGGCGGGCTGTTTTCGACCCCAGCAGGAAATCATCATGAATGAATTCCATTCAAGCTCCGGTTGTTCTCACTGCCTACACATCTGCACACAAGAATGGGCAGACAACTGCGTCGGTTCTTTCCTCAGCAGACTCGTGTAACTGCCTGCAATTCTTGCTCGAACGGTCTAAAAATTCCCTACTACCAGGAATTTTTCTCGCTCGGAGCTTTCCCTTCTTCCACGGTAAGAATGCGGTCCACACCAGCTACGGTTACGCTCTGCTTCCTTCCGCTTGGCCAATGAATCTCGATGGCATCCACCGCGGTCGCTTGCCCCAGCCCGAAATGGACCCGTTTGTCAGAGCTCGATCCGTACGATCCGCCGCTAAACACGTCCGCCCGTTGCCGAACTCCGCCCGCGGTCAGAAAAACTTTCGCTCCAATAGCATCACGCGGGCTCTTTGGACCGCCAACCAGTTTCAAAGTCAGCCAGTGATTCCCGTTCTTTACCACATTTCGCAGCAGAGCAGGCGCCGCATCAATATTATTGATGACCACGTCGATGTGCCCACTGTTGAAAAGGTCTCCGAATGCCGCCCCGCGGCCGGTTATGACATCGGCCAATCCGCTGCCGGTAGCTGGCGGCACTTCTTGAAATTTGGAACCGTCAAGATTCCGAAACAACTGCGGCCTTTCCGCCCAGGTCGTTCCCCAATCTTGCTTGTCGACTTCCGGGTATACGTGACCGTTGGCAATAAAGACGTCCATCAAGCCGTCATTGTCATAGTCCAGAAAACCCGTTCCCCACGATAGAAAAGGTATCGTCGCGACGGCCAGCCCGGCGCGATACGTAACATCAGTAAAACTACCTCCGCCGTCATTCCGGTACAGCGTCTTGTAATCATCAGAAAAAGTTGTCGTGAAGAGATCGACTTTTCCGTCCCGATTGTAGTCACCCACCGCAATCCCCATGGACGCTTGCTCTCGCCCATCTTCGCTCAGCGCAAATCCCGACGCGTAACTTATATCTTCAAATGTGCCGTTGTGACGGTTCCGATAAAGATAGTTGGGCACGGAATCGTTGGCCACCACCAAATCGACCCAGCCGTCATCATCCACATCCAAGAAAACGGAAGCCAGTCCGTAGTACCCGCTGGGATTCGATACCCCGCCTTTTGAGCTGACATCCGTGAAAGTGCCATTGCCATTGTTGTGGAACAGGTGATCGGCCTCCCCCGGCAACCCCCGCGGTCCGCACATTACGGCAATCCCGCGAAATTGGCAAAAATTGGCGGGAATAGCGCCCTCGCCCGCGATGGGCGGGTGTTCCAAATCGAATTTCACATAGCCGGGTACAAACAAATCCAGCAGGCCATCATGGTCGTAGTCGCCCCAGGTCGGCCCTGTCGACCATCCGCCCAACGCCACGCCAGCCTTCTCCGCCACATCGGTGAACGTGCCGTCATGATTATTGTGATACAGCCGGTTCTTACCGTAGTTCGACACATAGATGTCCGGCCAACCGTCGTTGTCGAAATCGCCCACTGCCACGCCAAATCCCCATCGTTCGTTCGCTACACCCGCTTTTTCCGTGACATCGGTGAAAGTTCCGTCGTGGTTGTTGTGAAAGAGCATGGCCCGAGGCGGAGCTTCCTTCCCTTTCATCGCCGCCACCGTGGAACCGTTCAATAAGTAAATGTCCAGCCAGCCATCGTTGTCATAGTCCAGCAACGCCACACCTGAGCCCATGGTCTCCAGGATCGTTTTCTTCTGCGGCGTTCCAGAGCGGTGCATGAACTTATCGAGACCGGCTTGTTTCGTGACGTCGGCGAACACGACCGGGGCGTCGTCGACGAACCCCCCGGCGGTGATAGGACGGGAATGCGAATCCTTCACCGCGGGGTGTGCCGCACCTGTCGCCATGCCCGCGCCGGCAGGCGCCTGCTTTTTCTTTGGATCGGGGGCCTGTTGCCCTAGTGCTCGGAATCCGAAGAAGAGAGCCAGCAACAACGCCAGGATTTGCGCCGAGGGGACGCTCAGACCCAATCGCCGCAGTTTTCGCTCTCCTGAATGGGGTGAGATCATGTCGCCGGATCGAGGACAGCGCTGGAGTATATCATTGGCTGAATGCGCGTTACAGTTGTGAAGCATCTGTTTTTTCTCTTTATTTGGAGACCGTAGACCTCAGTTGGCTCCAGATGACACTCAGCGCTCATTAGTTCGGCCTAGGCCCCTCCCCCGAGGGACCTCCGGCTCCCAAGAGAAACGATATTCTTCCATTAAAAATTCGCTTGACAAGAATTCAAGAAAGGAATAAAAGCATTCTAACCGTTAACGTTAACGGTCTGGTCGAGGGGTTCTTCGGGGTTGTTGAAAGTCTTTTCAGTCAGGTCGAGGGGTTCTTCGGGGTTAATTGCGTTGAAAATCTTCTCGGTTAGCAAAAGGGGTGAAACATGCATCTTCAGTCGTCGAAGTGTGTCAGGAGGCCTATGTTTGCTCTAAAGTTGTCCAATCTGCGTTATTTGTTCCTTCTTGTTCTGTTGTTGGCTGCTCTGCCGTTCCGCGCATCCGCGCAGAACGCCACCATCGTTGGCACGGTCACGGACCCATCGGGCTCCGTAATCGCCAATGTAAAAATCTCAATTACGCACGTGGAAACCACTCTGGTGAGCGTCCTCACCACGAACGATTCGGGGCAGTATGTTGCTGTGGACCTGCCGATTGGCCACTACAACATCAAGGCCGAAGCCTCGGGCTTCAAAATTGCCGAGCAGAAGGGCTTGGTATTGCAAGTCGGCGACCGTACTCGCGTGGACTTCCAGTTGACATTGGGCGCAGCGACCGAAACGGTGACCGTGGAGGCCAATGCCGTTCGCGTGCAGGCGGACAGCGGTGAGGTCAGCAACGTCATCGATGAACAGCAGATGAGCCAGATTGCCGTGAACGGGCGCAGCGTTTACCAGCTTGCTCAGTTGACCCCTGGAGCGTCGAGCCAGATCAACGGCTTCGTAAACACGCCAGTCGGCGGAGACTCCAACGTAGAATTCAACGGCATGCGTCAAAATCACAACATTTATTTGCTCGATGGCGGCGAAGACGATGACCGCGGCGGCGCCGGCGGAATGAGCATTGCTCCCTCCACGGACGCTATCGCGGAGTTCCGCGCCCTGACCTCCAACTACAGCGCCGACTATGGCCTTTCTTCAGCAGCGACAATGACCATGGTTCTGAAGTCCGGGAGCAGCACGCTCCACGCTTCCGCTTGGGAATTCAATCGCAACGACGCCTTCGACGCCCGCAACTTCTTCAATCCAGCTCCTCGAAAAGTTGCTGAGTTGCGCCTCAACGTCTATGGCTTCAACGTCGGCGGCCCGGTTACTTTCGGCAAGCTTTACAATCCGGACAAAAAGAGGACCTTCTTCTTCTACAACATGGAATGGCGCAAACTAATTCAGGGCGGCCTCACGAACCAGAACGTGCCAGACCCGTCAACCTTTGGCGGAAACTTTGGCACGACGGCGATCAACGTCCCGTGCAATCCTACTGTCCCCGGCTGTACGTCGGGTGTTGCTCCGTCGATTCTATTCAAAAGCTGCACTGGCGGCCTTGCACCGGCGGGCATCGTGCAGGGCAGCCCCTTCCCCAACAACACGATTCCGGCCTGCATGATTAACTCGAACGGTCAGTCCCTGTTACAGGCGGGCATCTTCCCCGCGCCCCTGGCGGGCACCACCAAATTTATCGGCGGCAACAACTCCCCGACGAATTTGCGTGAAGAGGTCGTCCGCATTGATCATAACTTCACCTCCAAGTTCTCCGTCTTCGGACATTACATCGCCGAGCAGGTGACGCAAACCTTCGGCACCAGCCAGTGGAGCGGTGACAACGTTCCGACGGTCGGTGACACCTTCGGTAACCCATCGCGCAGCGGCGTTATCCACACAACCTACGCCATCAGCCCGACGCTCCTCAACGAAGCCTCCTTCAACTACAACGGAAACGTCATCAACATCGTTCCTTTCTCTGGCGCTGGCCTTAAGAGCATCGCGCTCCCCTCTGGCTACGTCTCGACGACCTCCAGAATCTTTGGCGGCCCGAACAACCTCAGCCGTGTTCCCAACATTGACCTCAGCGGCGGCAGCGGCGCGCAGTTCGAAATCTCCAGCTGGCCGTGGCACAACAAGGCGGACGACTACCAGATTCGCGACGACATCTCTCTGACAAAGGGCTCTCACCAGCTCAAGTTCGGAGCAAGCTGGGCCATTTATAAGAAGGTCCAGGACCTCTTTGGCCAGACCCAAGGCGGGTTCACGTTTAACGGCTCCTTCACTGGCAACAACGTTGCCGACATGCTCCTAGGCGATGCCTCCGGCTACCAGGAACTCGCCGTTCAGGATCATGGCTATTGGAACAACGTTTCTTGGGCCGCCTATGCGCAAGACAACTGGCGCGTCAACAAGCGCTTGACCCTCAACCTCGGTCTGCGCTGGGACGGTGTTCCCCATACCTACGAAGCCAACAACCGTATGGGCAACTTCTATCCGAACCTCTATCAGACCAGTCTGGCGCCGACGTTTGACAACGCCCATCACATTTGCTTCGGTGCTGCAGATCCTGGTTGCACGGCCGCCAGCCCAGGCTTGACCACGAGCCCGAACTCGATCATTACTTCTCAACTGTACACGAATGGTATCGGCATCCCGGGACAGAACGGCGTTCCTAAGGGCCTTGTGAACAATCACTGGGCCGCCTTCGGTCCGCGCATCGGGTTTGCTTATGACCTTACCGGCGGCGGTAAGACCGTCGTTCGCGGCGGTTTCGGTCTCATGTACGAGCGCATTCAGGGCAATGACATGTACAACGCCGGTCCGAACATCCCCTTCAGCTTGCAAGTCAACGAGAACAATGTGTGGATGAGCAATCCGCTGGTTCCTACGTCGACGGGAACCGCGATCAGCGCGCTGCCGATCATCCCTGCGGGCCTCACGGGTTTGGCCCTTGATGGTTACAAGCTTCCCGTGAGCTACCAGTGGAGCGCCGGCGTGCAGCACTCCTTGTCAAGCAAGACAGTGTTGTCGGTGACTTATGTCGGCAATCAAGGTCGCCATCAGAACGACTACCGCAACATCAACCTTCCGGCCGCGACTGCAGCGAACCTCACTGCGCTGGCGGGCGGAGCGAACTACGACACCATCGGTCTCGCCTATCCTGGCTTCGATTCCGTCAAGCAAGCCTTCAACGAGGCTAACACGCACTACAATGGCCTCCAAATCGACCTAAACTCGCAGCTCAGCCATGACCTTAATCTCCGGGCGTTCTACACCCTGTCGCGAACGATCGATCCCGGCACAGGTTCTAACGGCGGACAAGACCTCCAGAACGTATCGAATCCCTATGCAGGCTGGAAGTATGACGTTGGACCCGGCGGATACGACCGTACGCATGTAGCAGTGGTCGATTTTATCTACGACATCCCCCTGTTCCGCCACAATGACAGCAAGCTGCTGAAGTCCGTGGCAGGCGGCTGGCAAGTCTCTGGCATCATCACTGCAGAGTCTGGCCTTCCCCTCAACGTCTCTCTCGGCAATGGTAGTTACGTGGTGGGCGGCGTCACAACCAAGGGAAATTACGGCAGCTTTGGTAACGTGGGTGCCACCAACCGGCCCAACCTGACTGGCCCTGTGGTCTATCAAAGCGGCGGCCAGTCTGCCGCAAACGGCAACCCAATCTGGTACACCAAATCAGCCTTCGGCGTACCGACGTTCGGTACGTTCGGCACCATGGGCCACAACGCCCTGCGTGGCCCTGGCCGCCAGAATTGGAACCTTTCACTCTTCAAGAACTTCACGCTCAGTGAATCTCGCGGTAGCCGCCTAGAACTGCGTGTGGAAACCTTCAACACTTGGAACCACACGCAATTCAACAACGTTGACAACACCTTCACCGACGGCAACTTCGGTCTGGTTACTTCTGCCTTCGACCCGAGAATCTTGCAGCTCGGCGCCAAAATTTACTTCTAACTCCGACACTCCGGTCGTTAGAATCTGCCCCCGTGCGCACAAAACATCGTGCGCACGGGGCTTTTGTTTTTCTGCGCTCTTCCCTTCCCAATTCCGCTGGCTTTCCACTATCCTCATTGCTGAAGCTTGATGTTGTCCCAAGATGAAAGACCGGATGAGAACTGTTATGCCCCCTATGGCCGGACTCCGTGATTGCCTTCTACGGCTCTCGGTCATTGCGCTTTTCTTCCCTACCATCGGAACCGCTCAATCACCCACGCCAGCGCAAGCCATGGCCCTCGAGCAAAAGGGAAACCTCGATGCTGCCGCCACCGTTTGGCGCTCCATTACTCAGCACAACCCCAAAGACGCCGCCGCCTTCGCCAGCCTTGGGGTCGTCCTTGCCAAGCAACAAAAATATCCAGAAGCCTCTGCTGCTTACAAGAAAGCCCTCGCCCTCAATCCCAAGCTCCCCGGCATCCAGCTCAACCTTGGCCTCTCTGAATTCAAACAAGGCAACTTCGCAGCGGCTATTGCCCCGCTCAAGAGCGCGGCTCAGCAGGAACCAAGCAGCTCCCAGGCGCGTCTCCTGCTGGGAATGAGCTATTACGGTGCGAAGCAATTCGCAGCGGCCGCTGATTCTTTCGAGCTATCAGCAAAGTCCAATCCCGAAAACACCGAATTGCACCATCTCCTGGCGCAAAGCTGTTTGTGGGCGAAAAGATATGACTGCGCCTTGGGGCAGTTCCAATGGATTCAGCAGAAGGAGCCCGATTCCGCCGCCGCCCACATGCTCTTGGGCGAAGCGCTCGACGGTCTTGGCAGAACAACAGAAGCTGTCAGCGAGTTTCAGACAGCCACGAAGATTGATCCGCGTGAGCCCAATGCAAATTTCGGCCTCGGCTACCTGCACTGGAAGTTGCGTCAGTATGACGAAGCCATCCCGGCATTTGAGACTGAGCTATCGGCTCATCCTGACCACGCCCAAGCGATGGCTTATCTCGGCGACATTGAACTGAAGAAAGATGAAGCGGAAAAAGCCGCTCAACTGCTCAAGAAGGCCGTGCAGCTGAATGGCGACATTCGCATCGCCCATGCCGACCTGGGCGCCATTTACGCGGAGCAAAAGCGCTACCAGGACGCCCTCGCTGAGTTTCAGGTTGCCGTGAAGTTGGATCCGGATCAGCCCGATACGCACTTCCGCATGGGCCGTCTGTATCAGGCGATGGGCAAACCATCCGCGGCCAACCAGGAATTCGCAAAAGTTCGCGAACTCCACAAGAAGACCGAAGACGACCTCCTTGAAAAAATGTCTGGCTCGCCGCCTACGTTGAAACCGTAATTGCGGCGTTATTCCTTGACGCGCTCGGGACGCGGTACTACTCTTTGGTCAGTCCTCACCGGCATTAGGTGCCCTGCAATGCAGCGTTTGCCTCTGCGAGTCGTCCGATTCTTACTCCCCTTAGTTCCTTGCCTTTTCTTGTGCCCTCCTCCGGCTCTTTGCCAGGACAGCGGAAATGAAAAACTGATTCCGCGCGGTGACCGGGCGGAACTCTCCGTAACGGTGCGCGACAGTTCTGGCGAGGCCATCTCCGTGCCCGCAAGCGTAAAGCTCTACCATGATGGGATTCCTGCCGACCAATCAGCGGCCGCCCACGGTCGCGCGTTCTTCGTATTCCGGACTCTGGGCACGTACACGCTGATGGTGGAAGCCAACGGATATAAGGCTGCGGAAAAAGAAGTGACGGTTCCAGTCGCCATGAAATACGAAATCGACGTTTACGTGCAACGAGAACCGTCGTCAAACGAAACCGCCGGCGTCCCCGGCAAGCCCCTCCTCGCACCCAAAGCCAAAGAATCTCTCGACAAAAGTTTGCAAGCCTTAAGCGCCAACAAACTGGCGGACGCCGAAAAATACGTTGGCGAAGCCATGAAGCTCGCGCCCGGCCATCCCGACGTCCTCTTTGTTCAAGGCGTGCTGTATCTCAGTCAACGAAATTGGGCGCAGGCGCAAAACGTCCTGGAGAAAGCCTCCCAGATGGATCCGAATAGCGCTCGCATTTGTTCAGCGCTGGGAATGGCGTTGACGGACCAGGGTAAATACGAAGAGGCCATCATTCCTCTCGAAAAATCTTTGCAGTTGGAAACTAGCGGCGGTTGGGAGACCCATTGGGCACTGGGCAAAGCCTACTACTACCGCAAACAATATGACCAGGCGCTGAAAACCTCGCAGCTCGCCCTGACCGAGTCCAACGGAAAGGCCCCGCAGATCGAGCTTCTCGTTGCCCAGTCGCTCACCGCTGTGGGTCGCTACGACGACGCGGCCCAAACTCTCCGCGATTTCCTGAAGCGCCACGGCGATCGCCCCGAAGCACCCACCGCCCGGCGCTGGCTCGACGGCTTGTCGAACCGTGGGAAAACTAGCCCACACTAGATTAGTCTAGACTGGATGAGTCTAGACTAGACTAAATATAAACCAGTAATCTTTGGGTGATAGAAATCGGTAAAATCCAAGGTTATGGTGCCGGCTAAATTTGGCCCAGCCGCCGCGGCCCGGTCCCTGCCGGGATGGGCTACCCCCTGAAATACAGATACGCGCCGAGGATGCACAGCAGCACCAGCGCCGATGCGCTGACCTCCCGCCAATCCCAACTGGCCCGCGTCGCTGCTTTGTCTTCCACCGTCTTCGTCGCAAAGGTCAGGTTTTGCAGCGTGCCGTAGTCCGGCTCCGCTGTCATGTAGCTGACGGCCACCATGACGATCGCCGAGATCACCGTAATCAGCAAACTCCAATATTGAAAATAGATGTTGTTGACGATCCACAGGAACGAGCCATGCGGATAGCCGTTCTGCAGCCCGCTCATCCCCAGCGTCACTGGCGTGTCCACTAGCATCCGGAAAATGCCAAGAACGAAGCCCACGACCATGGACCACAGCGCGCCCTGCGAATTCATGCGCTTAAAAAAAACTCCCAGGAAAAACACCACGAAGATCGGCGGCGCCAGATAACCTTGCACCGCCTGCAAGTAGCCGTAGAGTCCTTGCGCATTCTTGATGACCGGGATCCACGCGAACGCAATTAATACCATCACGGTGGTGGCCAGACGTCCCATTCGAACGAGATCATGCTGCGTCGACTCGGGCTTCCACTTCTGGTAGAGGTCCACGGTAAAGAGCGTCGAACAAGCGTTGAACACGCCAGCCAGCGAGCCCATCAACGCAGAAAGCAGCCCCGCCACCACCAGGCCGCGCAAGCCGGGAGGAAGCAGATATTGCACCAGCATCGGAAAGGCTCCTTGTGCGATTGAAGGGATGGCTTGACCGTCCGGCCCAATCATGTGCGCCAACTCAGGAACCTTGCCGCTGCGCGCCAGAGCGAAGCAAACCAGGCCCGGAATGATGAACAGATAAACGGGAGTCAATTTCAGAAACGCGGCGAAAATCGTTCCGCGCCGCGCGACTTTCTCGTTCGGAGCGCCCAGGGCGCGTTGCACAATGTACTGGTCGGTGCACCAGTACCACAGCCCGATGATCGGCGCGCAGAACAACATGCCCAGCCAGGGGAAATAATCGTTGAAGTACCAAGCCTGCTTGACGACGTGGCCGGCGGCATTCGTTTCCAGCACCGGAGACCAGGTGGCTTGCACACCTGCGGGGATCAGCGGCTTCCAAAGATTGAACATGTCCGTGCCGCACCAGTGGCGCAATTCACTCCAGCCGCCGAGCTGGTGCAAGCCGTAGAAAGTCAACGCGGCCGAACCAAGGATCAGAACAAAAACCTGCACCGCATCGTTGTAGGCCACCGCGCGCATTCCGCCCAACACCGTGTAGAGACCGGTAAGCGCGATGACCAACACGGAGCCGATCCAAAAACTGTCGATTGTCGTTCCGCCGATGTGCAATTGCAGCTCTGGCAGGAGCGTGCCGAACACCACGCCGCCGGCAAAAATACCCACGGCAATTTTCGAGACAATGAAGGTGATAATCGAGACGACGGAAAGCACGTATCGAGAATTTGCGCTGAAGCGCCGCTCGAGGAACTCCGGCATCGTGAAGACCATCGAGCGCATGTAGAACGGAACAAACACCCATCCGAGGACCAGGAGGGCCCAGGCGTGCAATTCGTAGTGCGCCAGGGCCATGCCGCTCGTCGCGCCCGCGCCCGCCAATCCAACAACGTGCTCGGAACCAATGTTGGAAGCAAAGATCGACGCGCCGATAATCCACCAGCTCAGATTGCGTCCGGCGAGGAAATAATCCGCAGCGGAGTCCTTACCCTTCTTGACCACCCACCAGGCCACGCAAAGCAGAATGCTGAAATAGAATGCAATTACCGCCCAATCTATCCCGGTGATCCGGGATTTCATGTCGCCGGCCAACATTATTGTGGCAAGAGTTGTCATCCGAGGTGCTCCTCCTGGGATTTGAATCGCTGCTCTCTATTTGGCCCGAAATCTGAAGACCATGCCCGTTTTCAAAAAATCGCTACTGCACCAGCGGAAAGCCACACGCTCCAAGCCTCACTCTTCAACGCAGACCCGCGAGAAGATCGACCGTGAGTTGATCCAACCGCTCGTACGGCAATCGTTTCCGGCAAATGGCCTCTTTGTCGAAAACATGAGCCAGCAATTCCCCCGCGCCCTCCCGCGAATATCGCCCGCCTCCAAAAGAACCGTTGCCGCCGCCCGCAATGTCCTGGAGTATGGCACTAATTTCTCCGTCCGCGTTCCAACGCGCGGCCTTCTCCTTGAGCATCAGGTAGGTCCGCATGCAGCCACGCGCAAAGTCTTTTACGCCGCAGTAATCCTCGGTGCGATAAGCATGCGCATCAAAATGGCGCGGTCCCGAGTATCCGACGTCCTCCAGGAATTTCACCAGCCAAAACGCGGATTTGAAATTGGCCGAGCCGAACCGCAAATCCTGGTCATAGCGCCCCGGCATTTGATCATTCAGGTCAATGTGAAACAGTTTTCCCGCTTCCCACGCCTGTGCCACTCCATGCATGGAGTTCAAACCCGCCATTTGCTCGTGCGCGACCTCTGGATTGACTCCCACCATCTCCGGATGATCCAGCGTGGGAATAAATCCGAGGTAATGGCCGGTGGTCGCCATATAGATGTCCCCGCGCGGCTCATTCGGCTTGGCTTCCAGGGCAAACTTATACCCGTATTTTCGGTCGATGTTGTATTCGCACAGATAGTTGACCGCTTCCCGCAACCGTTTCACGGCTTCATCGGCGCGGCGGCAAGCATCGGTTTCTGTTCCTTCTCGCCCGCCCCACAACACAAATATTTTTGCGCCAAGCTCCGCTCCGAGGTCCATGGCGCGCATGGTCTTTTGCAAAGCGTAAGCGCGCACCTCCGGATCGTTTGCAGTGAACGCGCCGTCTCGAAAGATGGGGTGGAAGAACAACGAAACGGTGGCCATTGGAACGACAACATTGTGTTCGGTGCAGGCTTTTTTGAATTCGCGAACGATCGCATCGCGTTCCGCTGGCGTCGCATCGATGGGCACCAGGTCGTTGTCATGAAGATTGACGCCCCAAGCCCCCACTTCCCCGAGCATCTTCACGATTTCCACGGGGGAAATCACGGGACGAACGAAATCTCCAAACGGGTCGCGTCCACGGTTCCCTACAGTCCATAGCCCGAAAGAAAACTTTGTTCGCGATTTCGGCTGGTACGGATCATTGTTCGTCATGGACTTCCTCCTGGCTCACACTGCTCGACTCACACGTCCGAAACACTAGGTGCCGTTCTGCGTTTGGCCAGCTTAGTGCCGCTACTCCGCCGGCCGCAGTGGCGCGCAGTGCCCTATAGCACTGTGATAGACTCGCCTCGAACGGGACTGCATTGAGGCAACCTCAGTGCAACAAAAGGAAGCCAAAATGGAGAAAAGACTTTAGCGTGTACGTTAACGACGGTGGTATAGTACCACTTGCTTTTTAGATTGCAAGGATTCAGTTTTTTTCTGGAGGCAGCTATGTGCTCCATATCTCGACTCGCGTCCCCTGCAAGGACCGCTTTCCTTTTCCTCGCCATTTGCGCCCTTGCTTGTGCGAGCGCTCTGCCCCAAAGCGCGTCGCCCTATCGCGACCCAAAGTTAAACGTTGACCAGCGCGTTGCTGACCTGCTCTCCCGCATGACCCTCGAAGAAAAGCTCGCGCAACTCGAAAGCGCCTGGGAGAATCCCCAGTTTTTCAAGGATCCGCAAACCATGTTCGTGGACCCTAAGGGCGCGTTTCTTCCTGAGCGCGCCGCCGTCTTAATGAAGTACGGCCTCGGCGAAGTTTCGCGCCCCAGCGAACAGCGCGGACCGCGCGCGATGGCTGAATTCACCAACAGCATGCAAAAGTGGGTGAAAGAAAATACCCGCTTGGGGATTCCGATTCTCTTCCACGACGAGTGCCTGCACGGCCATGTCGCCCCGAAAGGAACTTCCTATCCACAAGCCATCGCGTTGGCTTCCACTTGGGATCCTGCGCTGGTTGGCGACGTTTTCACTGCCACCGCTGCTGAGGTCCGCGCGCGCGGCGCTCAACATTGCCTCGCGCCCGTCCTTGATTTGGCCCGTGACCCTCGCTGGGGCCGCACTGAAGAAACCTATGGAGAAGATCCCTACCTGGTTTCGCGAATCGGCGTCGCCGCGATTCAAGGACTGCAAGGCACCGGTCCGGGCATCGACAAGTCTCACGTGATGGCTACAGCAAAACACTTTGCCGTCCACGGCCAGCCCGAAGGCGGTACCAACGTTGCTCCTGGAAACTATTCCGAACGCGTCATCCGCGAATATTTCCTGAAACCGTTTGAGGCCGCCGTCACGGAAGCACACGTGCGCAGCGTCATGCCCTCCTACAATGAGATTGACGGCATCCCCTCCCACAGCAATCGCCACCTACTGGAAGACGTCCTGCGCCATGAATGGGGATTCACGGGCGTGGTGGTTTCCGATTACTTCGGCCCTACCGAGTTGCGCACGATTCATCACGTCGCCGCCTCCAACGAAGCCGCCGCTAAGATGGCGATCGAATCCGGCGTTGACGTGGAACTGCCATTTCCGACCACGTACCCCACGTTGCTCGATCAAATCCACCAGGGGAAAGTTTCGGAAACTTCCGTCGATCGCGCCGTGGCCCGGCTCCTGCAGATGAAGTTTCAGCTGGGCCTTTTCGATGATCCTTACGTCAATCCAGACGCCGCGGAAAAAATCACCAACAATGCCGCGCACCAGCAGCTCGCCCTGAAATCTGCCCGCGAAGCCATCATTCTCCTAAAGAATCAGGACAACTTGCTGCCGCTCGCGAAAGGCAAATACAAGCGAATCGCCGTCATCGGCCCCAACGCCGCGGATCTCCATCTCGGCGGCTACAGCAACCAACCCGGCCGCGGTGTGAGCGTTCTGCAAGGAATCAAAGACAAAGTCGGTTCTTCAGCCGAGGTGCTTTACGCCGAGGGGTGCAAAATCACGGAGACCTATCCGGTCTGGGAAGACGACAAAGTGACGTTGGGTGACGCCACCCTGAACGCCGCTCGCATTGCCGAAGCGGCAAAAGTCGCAGAAAAGGCCGACCTCGTCATTCTCGCTCTTGGCGGAAACGAGCAAACTTCTCGTGAAGCATGGGCGGTTAACCATCCCGGCGACCGCGACAGCCTCGATCTCCTCGGCAATCAAGATGATCTCGTAAAGGCCGTACTTGCAGCCGGCAAACCAACCGTAGTCTTTTTGCAACACGGTCGTCCCAATTCCATCAACTATATTGCCGAGCATGTCCCCGCCATTCTCGAGGGTTGGTATCTAGGCCAGGAAGGCGCCACCGCTGTGGCAGATGTGCTCTTTGGCGACTACAACCCCGGCGGCCGGTTACCCATCACCGTCCCGCGCTCTGTGGGCCAGTTGCCCGACTACTACTACCAAAAACCTTCCGCCAAACGCGAATACCTGGGCACGTCCACAATGCCGCTCTTCCCCTTCGGTTGGGGATTGAGCTATTCGACTTTCAAGTATGCGGATGTTCAAGCGGCTCCAGATACTATCGGCGTTCTCGGCCGTTCCACCGTTTCGGTAACGGTGACGAATTCCAGCAGCGTCCGCGGCGACGAAGTGGTCCAGCTATATATTCGGCAGGAATTCAGTTCCGTCACGCGCCCAGTTAAGGAACTACGCGGCTTCCGGCGAATTACGCTCAATCCAGGCGAAACGAAAGTCGTGGAGTTTATGCTCGGCCCGGAAGAACTCTCCTACCTGAACCGCGATATGCAGCGCGTTGTGGAACCGGGCACGTTCCGGATCATGGTTGGCGGAAACTCCGTGGATTTGATCGAGACGAAATTGAGCGTCGTCGAAAAGTAACACCGGGCCCGGGACGCACTTTTCTCGGCGCGCGTTACGCCGCAGATGCGCGCCACGGATGGATTTCATGACTCTCGACGTTAAGAAAACACGGGCGTCGCGCATGGCCAAGAAGAAAAGCGGCATCCACTTGATCGCCGAACTGGCCAATGTCTCCATCGGCACTGTGGACCGCGCCTTGCACGAGCGCCGCGGGATCAAGGAAGCCACGCGCCAGCAAATCTTGCAAATTGCCCGCCAGATTGGCTACACCCCCAACCTCGCCGCGCGCTCTCTCTCTGTTGCCAAGAGCAGCGCTCGAGTTGGCGTTTGCATCCCCCGCGAGATTCATTTTTTCTATGACCAGCTTTGGAACGGCGTCCTCGAGGAGGCCCGCAACGTAGGCCAACTGGGCATCCAGTTCGAGAATCGGCCGGTTCAAGTGCTCGGCGAAGGAGACACCGCGGTCTTCAAGGACCTCGTAAAGAGCGGCGTCGACGGGATTATTCTCACTGCCGGAAATCCCAAGGATCTGACTCCTCTGATTAACGATGCCGTATCCAAAGGCATTCGTGTGGTTTGTGTTTCCACCGACGCCCCCGAGAGCCGCCGTTCCAGCATCGTCTGCGTCGAACCGTCCTTGAATGGCAGCCTCGCCGGTGAATTGATGGGCAAGCTCGTTCCCCATGATTCGCAAGTTGCCGTGGTTGCCGGCATGCTCACCGCGGAAGACCATCGCAAGAAAACCGATGGCTTTTCGGACGCCTTTCCCCGCCACTGTGCCGGAGGCAAGATTGTGAGCGTGATTGAAGGCCACGAAGACGAAAACGAAAGCTTCCAGAAGACTTCCGACCTCCTGCGCCGCATCCCCACCATCGCAGGTCTCTACGTGAATACCGTGAATTGCCTGCCGGTGTGCCGTGCCCTCGCCGCTCGAGGCCTCGCTGGCAAAGTGAAGCTCATCACCACCGACCTCTTCGCTGAAATGGCCCCTTACTTTCGGGAGGGCACAATCACAGCGTCCATCTACCAGCAACCGCACCGGCAAGGCCAGTTAGCTGTCCGCCTCATGGCCGACAACATCACCAACAATATTCATTTCCCGCCTTCTGTTCACTTAAGCCCTGGACTCGTGATGTCGTCCAATCTACATCTCTTCAGGGAGATGAGACCTGCGGATGCATCTCTTGGCGCTCCCGATCTGAAAAGCCGCATGGCGCTCTAGACAAACGTCGGCGCATCCACAGCTTTGTGTCCAATTCCGTCCGCGCCATTCCATTCTCTCTCTCTCCTTGGCTCGAGGTCATGTACTCAGGTTAGAATGCTTGCGGTTCAGGAGGAATTTCCATGAAGCGCTCGGCTATCTTTTCTCTGCTCTTCTTTCTCGTCACCGTTTGTTCCGTCCACGCTCAGTCCAAACTTTCCGTTAAATGGGAAGAGCTGACCGCCGCCGACTTCCGCGCCGCCATTCAGCAATCCAAAGGCACGTGTCTGCTCCCTTTCGGCATCCTGGAAAAACACGGTCCGCACCTACCGCTCGGCACGGATCTCTTGAACGTGCGCCACGCCTCTTTGCAAGCCACCCAGCAGGAATTCGCCCTCGTCTTTCCGCAATATTATTTCGGACAAATTTTCGAGGCCAAACACGAACCGGGAACCGTCGCTTACAGTATGGAACTCCAGCTGAAGCTGCTCCAGGAAACCACCGATGAGATGGCGCGCAACGGCTGCAAAAAGGTCCTAATCGTCAACGGCCACGGCGGCAACGAGCATCTTCTTCCCTTTTTCGCCCAGGCCCAGCTCGATAAGCCCCACGACTATGTCGTTTACGTGCTCGATGGCGAACGGAGCAAGCCCGGCGGCCCCGCGAAAAAATCAACCGGCATCGATTACCATGCCGGTGAAAACGAGACCTCCAACACTATGGTTTCCCACCCCGATCTGGTCCATCTCGACCGAGCCGCCGGCGAATCTGGCGCCGACCAGAAACGCATCAGCTTGCCCGAAGACGTTTACACCGGCATCTGGTGGTACGGCCGCTTTCCCAACCACTACTCCGGGGACGGCTCGGTCGCTACTCGCGAGCTCGGTGAATGGAACATGAACAATTGGATCGCCGCCATCGTCGAAGCCATTCGCGCCGCAAAGGCCGACGACCAGAGCCTCAAGCTCCAAAACGAATTCTACGAAAAGAGCAAACATCCCCTCGAAACGAAACCATGACACTCAGGCATGCCCCATTCGCCTGATGCGCGGGCACAGTTCGGCTCAACGTCGCGCGCAAGCGGAATTACTCAATCCTGCATTTTGTGGAGTTAAAACTGATCAGCGGGACTTGCTAAGCTGTTCCACCCAGCGGCGGAGCACTTCGTGGTGCGGCGATTCCAGGTCAATAAATTCAATGCCCATGCCGATCCGCGGTTTCAAGATTCGCACCACTCCCAGCGCCTCCACCTTCTGGTCCTTGCGTGTCAGCGTGATGCGCAGCCGCGTGTTGGAAGGCAGTGGCTTGCTGGTGCAGATAAACACCCCGCCCATCGAGATGTCCGATGTCACGCCCACCGTCTTCGTGCCGCTTTCCAGGTCCAACAACTCCACATCGGCGGCAAACGGGTAGCGAATACAATACCGGCGGTCGCGCAACAACATGCCTCGCGCGTCGCCTCTCGATGTTCGATCGTCCATGGAGATTACGTTGCTCACAGTCCTTTTCGCCGGGCTGCAAACTGCTCTGCCCCCGGGGGTATCCCGTATCTTTTAGTTTGCCTCAGTCTGCCCTCCCCGTGGGTTTTTCTGGCCAGCCACCCCTCCAAAAAGGCAACAGCTTCCCGGCCTCCGCTGCCGGCCACTTGGTCCCAGCCTGATATTACTTGGAACGACAATCCACCTCCTCTCCCCAGCGCCCAGCCCTTCCGCCCATGCTAGCCTGAATTCTGGACTTTCTCTTATCGCGCCATGAGCATGAGCACACTATCCGATGGACTCCGGCAAAGCGACCGCGTCAGCTTCCGCATGCCCTTGGAAGCTTCCTGGGTCACGCCCGACGGCCGCACTCTCACCGAAACCGCCGAAACGCTGCTCGTCAGCCGCAATGGCGGCGTTATCCGCCTCACCGAAAAACTGGCCATGGGCCAGGAACTCCACCTCCGCCGCAACCTCGAAGGCGATATGTGGAAAAGCACCCGCGCTCGCGTCGTCGCCGAAATCGATCAGGACCCGCCCAATCATTTTCTTTACGCCATCCATCTCGTCGACCCCCGCTCCGAATTCTGGGACATCGACTTCCCCGCCCTGCATAAGTCCGAGGAAGCTCTCGCGCGCCTCCTCATGGAGTGCAGCTTCTGCCAGCGCCGCGAAGTCGTCTATCTCAACGAGCTCCAGTTGAAATCTTTTGAAGTCCGCAAGTGCATCGCGCGCGTTTGCCGCCTTTGCGATTCGCCATCCATTTGGATCGAATCCCAATCCGAAATCCGCGATCCCGAAACCGGCGCGCCAAGTGGCAACACCGTCGAAGAGCGCCTCATTCCCCGGCGCAACCGCACTCGCGTCAAAGCTCGCATCCTCGCCTGTATTCGCCGCCGCGGCTTTCAGGAAGAAATCGCCGTCTGCGAAGATCTCTCCAAAGGCGGCCTCAGCTTCCGCAGCCGCAATCAATATGAAGAAGGCTCCCGAGTGGAAGTCGCCGTGCCTTTCACTCCCGGCACCGGCGCCATCTTCGTCCCCATCCGCATTGTCTTCTCCCAAGCCATCCCCACCGCCGGCCTCTTCCGCCACGGCGCCGCCTACATCAAGCCCCCCCTCGACACTTAATTCCCAGCCCGCGAATCTCTAGCCTTCGATTTGTGACGGCCGTCCAGCTCCGCAACTCACTGAAAATCTAGTCAAATCAGAGATTCGTTCCCTCTTACAGTCCCATTACTCTCAAATTCCGATAATAACTCCGCGGATGTACCAGAACGCACAGACATTTTTCCTTTGAGCCCTCAAACTAGCACCTTCGGAGAGTTCCGCACCTAGCCATACTCTGCGAAAGCTTTTGGAGGAACGGATGAAATTTCGTAGCGTTTGTTTATTGCTTTTCCTGGCGCTGGGATCAAATGCCTATGGCCAAGCACCTAACCTGCAAACAGCGGGAAAGTTTGGGGTACTTGCCGGGGCCGGCATCGTCAGCGCTGACGCGGGAACCACAATTGTCGGTGATGTAGGAAGTTCACCGACACCAACGGTCACGGGACTTTTGGCAACGCAGGTCACCGGCACGTTGTACACAGCCGCCAACGCCGTTCTGACGACCGCGCAGACGGACCTGACCGCCGCCTACCTTGACGCGGCCGGCAGGTCGTGTACTCCGCTCAGTGGCGCGCTCGGCACAGGCACCAATGCTAACCTCGGCCCGGGAGTTTACTGCTATTCGACAGCCGCGCTGCTGAACGGTATTCTCACGTTGACCGGCAGCCCCACCGACGTGTGGATCTTCCAGATCGGCAGCACTTTAACGACCGCCACCGGTGCCAGCGTGGTTTTTGCGGGCGGTGCGTCGCCCTGCAATGTCTTCTGGAAGGTCGGAACCTCAGCAACCATTCAAACGGGCACTAATTTTGCTGGAAATATTATGGCGTTAACAAGCATCACGCTTAACGGCGGCACCCTTACGGGCCGAGCACTGGCCAGAAACGGAACGGTCACCATCAGCGGTAAGGAGACCATCGTCAACGGATGTTCGGGGTCTTCCAGCGCGCCGACCATCGTGCTCTCTCCGGCAACCTCCTCGATCATTTGCGGCGCCCCCGGCTCAACCATCACCAAAACTGCGGTCGTTTTGTCGAACGGGCTCCCCGTCGCGGGTACCCTCGTGACTTTTACAATCACCGCAGGTCCGGACGCTGGCAAGACCGGGACCGCCACCACCGATGCTTCCGGTACGGCGACATTCACTTTTGCCGCGCCCTTCTCATTAACGTCAACGGCGGGCGATTCCATTGTCGCCACCGTGAACGGTGGATCAGTTGTCTCCAACACAACTCTTGCAACCTGTTCCGGTTCCACTTCAGGCGCATTTTGTTCGACGGCGCCTTCCCCTACTGTCAACGTAACCGCTGTGACAGCAGGCCCTCCTAAACAGGTCGTCTTCTCGGTTCAAGCTCCTGCCGGATTGTTCTCGGTGGTTGCCAACACTCCTCCGACCACCAATGCGACGGTCCTGATCCCACAGTTCGACGATGGATCGACTCTGGCCTTGGGAGTCACCGCCACGAAAATCGATCAGTCGTCATCGGCCGTCGTAGAACTCACTGTTACCGATCTATGCGGCAAGACAACTGTCTTTGATCCCGTCTTCGCCACCATCACAATTCCCGTCGTTGGCTTCCGTTCTCAGCTCCACCATGTTGCACAATTCGACTTCGATCATTGGGTAGTAGCTCACTTCGACGGCATCGTCCGTGCCGAGGGAATCGTATTCCTTCAGAACGATACGCCCGGGGTGGAATCGCTGGTGATCACTGTCAATGGCAAGAAATTTAGAACTCAGCTTTCGGATGGGAAAGCCAAGAAGATCGACATCTCGTCCGCTTTGTTCCATGGAACCAACACCGTTACGATAGCCGCTTTCGGTGACAGGGGAAGTTCCGTCGATTTGAGCATTTCCGACGGAAAGTAAAAGTAAACGTACTGCCGGGTTCGCCGTTCACATTCTCCAGGCTAGCCTGGGGGTGGACCGAACCCGGTTTTCTTTTTGCGTAAGTCTGCATGGCACCTGCCAAGACTGTCTCTCCCCGGAGCATCAAATTCCGGCGCGACGTAAGCTCCCGGGCCTAGGGCCATACGGACAACGGCTTGCGCTGCCGTAAAATGCTTGACAACCAAAATACATTACTGATGGAGCATCAATCTTTTTCGCTCATCGCCATCGCTCCTCTTCGATCGCAATAGTAGTTCCGACGGTGTCCAAGAAGGAACAGACATTACCGCGTTGAGTCTTCAGAGTGGTGCCGTCAAGAAATCGCGCACCTTAAACCAAACTGCAAAGAGTCTCGGAGGAATGTATGAAATTCCGCATCACCCTGTTGATGATTTTCTTGGCGTTGGGATCGACTGCCTATGGCCAAGCACCTCAGCTGCAATCAGCGAGCAACTTTGCGGTGCTGGCCGGCGCGGGCGTCATCAGCGCTGACGCGGGAACCACAATTGTCGGTGATGTAGGAAGTTCTCCGACACCAACAATCACGGGACTTTTGGCAACTCAGGTCACCGGCAAGTTGTACACGCCCGCGTACGGTCTGTCAGCACAAAAGGACGACCTAACACTCGCGTACGTTGACGCGGCCCGCAGGAGCTGTCCGGCGACGAATGACCTCACTGGCGTTGATCTGGGCGGACTTAATCTGGGCCCGGGAGTTTACTGCTTCTCTTCATCGGCGCTGCTGACTGGCACTCTGACACTGACCGGCAGTTCCACCGACGTATGGATCTTTCAGGTTGGCAGCGCGCTGACGACTGCCACCGATGCCAGCGTGGTTTTTGCCGGCGGCGCGTCGCCCTGCAATGTCTTCTGGAAGGTAGGCACCGCGACCATACAGGTAGGCAACAACTTTGCGGGAACTATAATGGCGGGAGCGAGCATCACGCTCAATGGCGGCACCCTCACGGGCCGAGCACTGGCCAGAAGCGGAGCGGTCACCATCAGCGGTAAGGAGACCATCATTAACGGATGTGGGCCCCCCAGCCCGCCGACCATCGCGCTCTCTCCGGCAACCTCCTCGATCATTTGCGGCGCCCCCGGCTCAACCATCACCAAAACTGCGGTCGTCCTGTTGAATGGGATTCCCGTCGCCGGTGCCGTCGTGACTTTCACTATCGCCGGCGGTCCGGATGCTGGCATGGCCGGGACCGCGACCACCGATGCTTTCGGCACCGCGTCATTCACATTTACGGGGCCCTTCTCACTGACGGCATCGGCGGGAGACGCCATAATCGCCACCGTGGACGGCTTCGGAGCGGTTGTCTCCAACACAACTTACGCAACCTGTTCCGGTTCCACTTCAGGCGCATTTTGTTCGACGGCGCCTTCCCCTACTGTCAACGTAACCGCTGTGACAGCAGGCCCTCCTAAACAGGTCGTCTTCTCGGTTCAAGCTCCTGCCGGAT
>Ga0210406_10000275_pt1 | contig 75241 bp, 66 predicted proteins | sample IncBWC30MmetaG_FD_155454 | JGI IMG/M metagenome (GOLD analysis project Ga0210406, IMG submission 155454) | Forest soil microbial communities from Barre Woods Harvard Forest LTER site, Petersham, Massachusetts, United States - Inc-BW-C-30-M | ecosystem: Environmental > Terrestrial > Soil >...
GTAAATGATCTTGGCGTCGGCTGGCGTTGTCAATGCCAAGACTCCAACTCCCGCCGCACTCGCAGCAAGCGCGTAGCTGTTGAGCCGTTTATGCATCGACTCAGAAAGTTGCGAGGGCACTCCGGCAGGCCGTTTCATGACTCCTCCAAACAAGCAAGCCATTATGATGCCGCGCCGTGCGCCCGTCAACGCGGAATCTTAGTGGCCTCGATTTTTGACCACTACAGCGGCCAACCATGCCCCTACGGTGCCTTCAGCGGGCCGTCAATCCTTTCCGCGTGGGTACACTAAGACCACTTGAAAATCCGTGGAGCGTCCGCCGCGTTTCGCTATCTCATGGAAAAGGTCATCGGCAGTGCCCCGGCCCGCGGCTACGGCCTGCATAGGGTTGAGATGTAATTCTGCTTTGCGCTTCGGGCCGCCCTTCAGGCCCACGGCTAAGTTGAGAAACGACATTAAACCCTCCAGATACCGGGGCCGAATTAACCCGCTGATTGAAGATGGCAGAGTATCGAGTGTTTTTCAAAACGGAGCCGAGAATTTTTGTCTTACCGATTAGCGTTTTTTCGCTTGTAACGTATTGAGGACTTTGGAATGGTGTTTACTTTACGAGTTCCAATCGTAGTGGTAGTTCACTTTGGCGAAAAACTAACCATCAATGTTCCTAAGCAGATACGGCATTAGCAGAAAGTGAATCGCAGTTCAAAAATAAATCCGTAGCACAAAACTGACCGCGATAAGTGGACTCGTTAAGTGCCTGTTTTATCCTGTCGTTACCTCGGAAATCTTCCCGATGTTATCTGTGCAGCCGAGCGGACCTCTGAGAATATGAGTCAGCCCAAAGGGAGGGCTAACCAGATGGCACTTCATAAAATCACAGCTACAGGCCGGGTCTATGTTTGGAAGGGCGGGAGATTTGTAAAGCTTGTGGGCGCGGCTCTGCAAGCCTGGAGGCGTAGGAATCGCTAAAACGGAATCTCTTCCTCAGTGTTGGCGAGGTCAACCAATAGGATGATTTGGGAAGCAGCGGATGCCAAAACATACTCCGCGATGCTCGGAGTCACAGCACCACCCGTCGCCCCGCCGTGCCCAACTCCGTCACCGCCGCTTCGGAATCCGTATAATCCCGTGAAGGTTTGACCAATGGCCTTTGGGAGTTTGCCTGCCTCGGTGCCCGTCAACCATTTGACAACGTCACCGAGCGTACTGGCTTTGGCGTTCGGGAATAACTGTTTCGCTGCGGCTTCCACAGCGCAGACAGCTTCCTTGACTGCATTCTCAGGGTCCGGTTTTACGCGGTCGCGGAAATAGCGTACCGCCTTCGCAAAATGCTTGCGTGCGTCTTCTAAGCGCGCATCGGCAAGCACAGTTTCAGCCTTCGATACCTGAGTGACTGTGTGCCGCTTGCCGCGTCGTCGGACAAGACCGTCTCGAAACTCGAATGCGAGGTTTTCTTCACGGAACAGGCGTTCGATTTCATCGGCAAGAAACTGCTGCACTTCAGCTTTTGAAAATCTTACGCTGTAATCGTTATTGAAATCGCTATAGCCAACTTCCCTCGCTAAATGACTGTGCAGTCGCTCACAAAAATCGTAAACCTTTTCCCAAGGCAGGTTCTCCAGAATTTTCTCAACTTCCAGCATTGCCTCGGTGGTTTTTGCTCTTGACCAATCAATTAGGGCCGATTGTCGCGCAATTCTCTGAAGTTCCATCGCTGCTGCAGTTCCAGTCCTTAATGTGGTCGTTACGCACCGCCTCCGCCACGATGTGCATTAGTCCAACCCGCGCACTTTCTGGCACTTCACCATCTATTTGCGCGGTGTCTCGGCGGTTTCGGGCGGAGAACGGTGGTAGAGCGTCGGCCATTTGATAATCACCTTAGTGTGGTGATAGAAGGCTAACCCGCTCATGGACGGCTTGCAAGTCTTCCGTCATCAGGTTTGCGTATCGCCGGGTCATCTCAAGCGAACTGTGGCCCAAAACTTTTTGGAGATGGAACACAGACCCGCCTTTCCTCAGATAGTTGATTGCGAACGTATGCCGGAATGCGTGTAGCGTTCGGGCCGGTGGGTCAAATCCGAGCCTTTTACACCGCAATTTCACGTCCCGGAGCATCACGCGCCTACCCAATCGCGTTTCATTCCTACTCGCAAAAAGCAATAGATCCGGCTTTCTGCCGTGGTCCGCGATGAACCGGTACAGGACCCTTCTTAGCTCGAATGAGAACGGGACCACACGCTGCTTACGTCCCTTCCCGTCCAACGTCACAAGCAAATTATCCAGGTCAATATCGCGGACATGCAATGTAAGAGCCTCAGTGATGCGGCATCCGGTATCGAGCAAAAAGAGCACAAGCAGGTACAGCCGCCGTTGACACCGACCCCGCGGCTTCCAAGCGATGAGACGTTGCACTTGTGCCGCGGCGAATGTGGGCAACACAATTTGAGGCTCTTTCATCTGTGGAATTTTCAGCGATGATTCTGTCCATTTCAAATATGCGTTGATGGCTCTGATAGCCGAATTGCAGCCCGTAGCCTTCAGTCCTTTTTCGCGCATCCTCAAGACCGCATCTTTCAACTCATCTTGTGTGGGTGCTTCGGTGCGTAGCCATTTAAAGCTGTGGGTGTACCACTCAACGGTTGCGGGGCTGACATTGTGAAGGTACAGACGCTCACGGATGAACTGCTCGAAACGTGGTTCCATGTTTCCTCCAGGCGAGTAGTCAACGATTGGAGGAAAACCACGTAACTTGTTGAATGGTCGGGACGGGCAGATTTGAACTGCCGACCCCTCGCACCCCAAGCGAGTGCTCTACCAGGCTGAGCCACGTCCCGACGGTTGGAAATCCGCTACTTCGAGCCTACCGCAGCGGATGGGGTTGACTTAGGAATTTTACACCACCGGGAGCTTTTCGTGGGCAGACTGGTCTTCGAACGGCTATTTGCGTCTTCGCTTTGGAACTCGCTGTGGCTTTTCTTCTAACACGGCGAACTGAATTTTCTTCTCGACTGGATCGATGCGATCCACGAGTACGCGTATCTTCCGTCCCAGGCTGTAGATCTTGCCGGTACGCTGACCGATGATCTCGCGGGTGTTTTCGTGGTAGGTGTAGCGGTCGTCGGTTAACGAATCCAGTGGGACCAGGCCCTCGATAAACAGATCGGTGAGCTCGACGAAGAATCCAAATTTGGTCACGCTGATGATCAGACCATCGAAGTCCTCACCGACCCGGCCCTCCATGAACTTGACCTTTTTCCACTCCATCAGGTCGCGCTCCGCTTCGTCAGCTCGGCGCTCGGAGCGGCTGCATTCTTCGGCGATCTCGTGCAGTTCTTCGACGGAGATTGGGCCGCCCAGGGGTGTAACCGACTCACGATGCGAGGTGTGGTCTCGGCGCTTAGACCAGGGGGACGGTGCATCGCCGGTAGTCGCGGGTGAGGACGCCCGCGACACATTACCGTTTTGTGAGTCGCGTAGTACTTCTTTCAGAATGCGGTGAACGATTAGGTCGGGATAGCGGCGGATTGGCGAAGTGACGTGCGTGTAGGTTGGCGCGGCCAGCGCGAAGTGTCCCAGGTTTTCCTCTGAATATCTTGCTTGTTTTAACGAACGCAGCATGAGGTAGGAGAGAATTCGCTCTTCCGGCTTGCCTGCGATCTTCTCGGTCAGCTTCTGGTACATGCGCGGAGTGATATGAACTTCTTTGGGGATTTCGATTTCGCGCGGACGCTTTCCCGTGCCGTGACTCGAACGACGCTCGGACTTGAACTGCACTCGCTGAATCGGCAGCGCGCCCACGCCCAGCGAATATCCGAAGGCGGCGGCGATGACCTCGAAATCGTAAACTCGCTTGGCATCGGGCTTCTCGTGTACGCGGTAAAGCGACGCGACGCGCTTGTTCTCCAGATATTCGGCTACACACTCGTTTGCCGAGAGCATGAACTCTTCAATCAGGCGATGCGCGATGTTGCGCTCCGAGCGGGTAATGCTCTTCATCAATCCAAATTCGTCGAATTCGATTACGGGCTCGGGCAAATCGAAGTCGATGGAGCCGCGCCGCTCGCGTTTACGATTCAGGATCAGCGCCAGATCGCGCATCATCTCGAAGGTCTCAACCAGGTCGGCGTAACGTTTGCGCGTCCCGGCATCGCCTTCGAGCACTGCGTTCACATCGGTGTAGGTCATGCGCTCGACCGAACGGATGATCCCTTCGCTCAAGTCATAACCAAGAATCTCCCCACGGTGGTCGATCTTCATGACGCAGGAAAGCACCAGCCGATCCAAGTGCGGACGCAGGCTGCAGATGTCAGTCGAAAGCTCGAGCGGAAGCATGGGCACGGCACGATCGGGGAAGTAGACGCTGGTGCCGCGCAGGCGCGCCTCTTGATCGAGGGCTGAATCCGGCGTGACGTAGTGGGCCACGTCGGCGATGTGTACCTGGAGTTCGTAGTTGCCGCCTTCGATTTGGCGGACGGTGACCGCGTCGTCGAAGTCGCGGGCGGTTTCGCCGTCGATGGTGACAATTGGGAGAGCGCGGAATTCGCGCCGCTTCTTAACCTCGGGTGCCAGGATCACGGGTTCGATGTGTTGCGCTTCGTCGAGCACTTCCGGCGGAAAATGGTGCGGTATATGAAATTTGCGGATGATGATTTCAACATCGACGCCGAAATCGTCTTCGTAGCCGAGGATCTCCACCACTCTTCCCCGCGGATTCTGGGTAGCCGAGGGCCACTCGGTGATTTCGACATCCACGACAACGCCATCGAGGTCGTCCCATTCGGTACGACGGGCTGCCTCGTTGCCTAGAACGCGGTCGACGGATTTCTTTTTCTTTGAACCCGTACCGCCGTCATACCGGACGTCGGACGGCTCCGGAACGGAGACGCCAGCGCTAGTTTGTTCTCGTGGATACTCCATGCCTGGCGGGATTACGATTTCCTGCGAAATCTTTTGGTCGATCGGCGTAACGTAGTTTCCGCGATTGCCATGATGAAAGATTCCGACCACAGTGCTCTGGGCGCGGACGACCGGGCGCACGATACGGCCTTCGGCGCGGCCATCGGGGCGGATAGTCCCGACCTCTACCAGAACACGGTCCCCGTGCATCGCCGAGCCGATTGCGGGCGGTGGAATGAAGATGTCTCCGGCGAGCTGTGTCTTCAGGCGTGCGTTGAGAGAGGAGGCATCGGGACTGACGAACCCGTAGCCGTCGCGATGCATGCTCAACCGTCCGACTAAAACATTCTTGCCCGGGGCGGACTTCGGAATCGCGAAACGATCGGAATCGACCTGAATCAGTTGACCACTGCTGACCAGGCGCTGCAATCGGTCGGAGAGTTGGCGCCGTTCGTCGCCATGGAGTCCCAGTTCACGCACCAACTGCTTAAAACCAGCGCTGCCTTTAGGCTGGCGTTCGATATTATGCAGGATGGCGGAATCGGATATGCTGTTCAAAATCGTAGATTGTACGGCTGAAACCATGATACGTGGAAATGACTTTCGGATACGGAGTCAAAGAGATTCAACGGCGAGACAGTAGTATAAGAATCGCCGTGCCCGGGGAGGAATTACATTGTGGCATTGCCGTCCAGGATTTCGGCGTGGTTACGAAAGGGTGGAAAGCTGCAGAAAGCACAGAATTTCCACAAGACTTGCTGCGGCGGCGGGAGTAGAATTCGTTTGGTCACCGAAATGCGGGCTTGACCCCTTAATCTACAATCTCCTCGTGAGGAAAGGATTTTTTCGACATGTGGAAACCCACCAATCAGCCTTCTACGACACCATCCCGGCCAGGTGAGCCTGAGCGTCCCGCCATGCCTACTCCGGTGACGTCAGCGCCCAGTGAACCTGCAAGCACGGCGCCTCGTCCGGCCGTTGCGGCCAGCACAGCCGACCAGGCGACCATCGGAAAATCGCTGGTGATCAAAGGCGAAGTGACCGGTTCCGAATCGCTTTATATTGACGGTCGCGTGGAGGGTTCCATCAACCTTGCCGGCAACCGGGTTACGGTCGGCCGCAATGGTGTGGTGTCCGCGAATATCAACGCCCGCGAAATTGTGGTGCTGGGGAAAGTCCGTGGCAATCTGACGGCCAGCGATCGGGTAGATATCCGTAGCGACGGCTCGCTTACCGGGGACGTAGTCGCGGCACGCATCTCGATTGAAGATGGCGCATTCTTCAAGGGCGGCATCGACATTCGCAAGGGCGGCCAGAAACCAAACGGCGAGGAAGCCAAAGCGCCGACTGCTTCGGTCGAAGCGGTTGCAGCGCGAGCGTAGGCAGCCTTCACGGGCAGGTCTTGGGTGAAAATGAAGGGCTCAAGACCTGACACTGAACTTGTCTAAGGCACAATTCTTTTCGTTAGCTCTTCCGCTTGCCTCTCGGCTGCTCGTGGTAGTGCCGCTGCTTTACGACGGCGCAAGTCACCCGGCAACTGAGACTGTGTCAGCCAGAGTCCCCCTGCGACAGCTCCACCCCAGGTGATGCCGATCAAACCGAGCGCTTTGATATCTGCAATGCGGTTGCTGGTAACCATCACTGCGCCAGCAAGGCGGTAGCTCAGCAGTCCCGCCAGGGCTGCGGTGATCGTGGCTTTCCCCAGCTCTCTCCATTGCAATTCATTCCACGAAACCAGCTTGCCCCGGTGGAGCAGAATCGCCATGGCCAGACAGTTGGCTGCGATTCCAACGTCGGAGGCCACCGCCAATCCCACAGAAGAAAAAGCATGGTACAGCGCGCGGTACATGGGAAGCGATGCGATGGTGATCAGACTGCTGGCGACCATGGGCGTGAGCGTGTTTCCCGCAGCGTAGAAAGCGCGTGCATAAAGGCCTTGCGCCGACCAGAACACCAGAGACAGCGAAAACCAGAAGAAATAGGTTGCCGTAGCTTGCGAGTCGGAGAAGGTGAAGTGTCCGTGCGGCAGCCGGTAAACCAGGTCGATCAGCGGGAGTGCCGCGGCCATCATCAAACTCGAGGCGAGCAGTGCAGTCGCAGCGATGCGATAGACCGATCCGTTCACGGTGTCCGCGAACTCCGCCATGCGTTTTTCACCATATAAGCGGGCAAAAAATGGCAGCGAGGCTTGGCCAACAGCTTGTCCCAGGATCGCAATCGGCACTTGCAGGAGGCGCTTGGCATAGTTGATGTGACTGATCGCGCCGGCGGCATCGGAGGCGAAGTAACGCAGAATCCAGTCGTCGGCGCTGACCAGCGATACGCCGATCATCAAAGGAATCGACATTCGGACCCATTCGCGAAAGGCGGAATTGTGCACGTCAAACGAGACGCGGTAACCCGTACCCACGCGGGCAGCTCCGATTGCATTGATGAGGAACGGTCCTACGAAAGTGCCGGCCAGAGCTCCGTAAGCCAGGGAAGCGATCCCGAGAGAATGAGAAAGCGTCACGCCACCAAGGATGATGAAGCCGTTATAAATCAATGGCCCCAGAGCCGGAAACAGAAAAAGCCGGCGCGAAGACAACACCGCGGAAACCACCCCACCGACATAGAACAAAATCTGGGCAGGCAGCAGAATCCGGGTCAGATGCACGCAAAGATCAAGCTCGGCTGGCTTGAAATTGTGGAACATCAGTCGTGTGATCTGAGGGGCGAACACTTCGGCCAGGATCACGCCAATTCCTAACACCAGCGTCATTACCGTAATGACGACCGAGAAAGTCCTCTGCGCATCCTCTTCTCTCTTTTCTGCAAGGAAGCGCGAGTAGATCGATACAAAGGTGATGGAAATCGTGCCACCCGCGACCAGGTACGCCAGAAAATCGGGAATCTGGAAGGCCGCGATGTAAGCATCGGTTGTCGGACCGGCGCCAAATGCCCAGGCGGTATACGCTTCCCGCAGATAGCCGACGATGCGCGAGAGCACCATAGCGGTCATCAACAGCACGGTCGCCGAAAACGCGGTGTGCTGGTGAGACGGCCGGAAGAGGCGCAGCCAGCGGGCCGAGACACTCATCTTGCCGGGTTGAGCATCGGGATTCGCCATCAAGTGGCGATTCTACACGCAGAAACCGGTTCATCTGGTTAGGCGCGATGGTTCCTGTTGATCACCATCCGGAAAGATCTGAAACGAAAACGTTGCTTGACAGATATCAAGAGCCGACCATGGATTTTGACAGCTTGGCGCGAGCCGCGCATAATCCGAGGCGTGCCGGAATCCACCGCTATCCATCCGTCGACGTATTCCGCGATTCTGCGTCGCTCCTTCCGAAACGCCTTTCCGCCTGCGGTCCGCGGCGAGGGAGTCTATCTGTGGGATGCTCACGGCAAGCAGTATCTCGACTTCTCTGGTTCCGCAGCGGTGAATTTCATCGGCCACGGAGTGGCGGAGATCGCGGCAGCAATGACGGCGCAGGCGAAGCAATTGGAGTTCGTCCACAGCAGCCAGTTCACCACTCCCGTAGCCGAAGAGTATGCGGCGGAGTTACTCGGTTTCGCAGGCAAGACTTTTGAGGGCGGATGCGTCTACTTCACCTGCGGCGGTTCGGAGTCGGTTGAAACCGCAATTAAGCTTGCGCGGCAATACCAGGTGGAAATCGGTCAGACTAAGCGGCATCAAGTGATCAGCCGTGGACAAAGCTATCATGGGTCCACCCTGGGCGCGTTGTCGGTCTCCGGAAACAAGCGGCGACGCGAAATATACCTTCCGATGGTGCGGGAATTCGCCCATGTCGGGTTTCCTTATTGTTATCGGTGTGCCTTCGACTGCACCGATGGCTGCCGCAATTGCGGGCAGGAATACGCGGCTGAGTTGCTGAAGGCGATCGAAGCCGCAAACGGCGAGGTGGCTGCTTTTATGCTCGAACCCGTCAGTGGAGCAACCCTTGGTGCCGTGGTGCCGCCGCCTGGTTATTTGCAAACTGTGGCCGCGATCTGCCAGCGGCATGGGGTTCTCTTAATTGCCGATGAAGTCATGACCGGCATGGGCCGCACAGGGCGAAATTTTGCGGTCGATCACTGGGATGTCGCGCCGGACATTCTAGTCACTGCCAAGGGCCTGTCGAGTGGCTATGCCCCGCTAGGGGCGGTCATGGTTTCAAAAAGAGTCGCGGACGCGATAGCTCAGGGATCTGGAGCCTTTCTTCACGGTTTCACCTACAACTCGCATCCTATTTCACTGGCCGCAGGCAGGGCTGTTCTGAGATTTGTGCAAGAGCAAAAACTGGTACGGGCGGCGGACTCTGAACACCAAGGTTCGATAGCTCTCGGTTTGCGCCATGCACTTGAGAGTCTGCGTGAGGCAAAGTCGGTTGGCGATGTGCGCGGGATCGGTTTGCTCTGGGCCGTGGAGTTCGTCGCCGATAAGGACACGAAGCGGCCGTTTGCCGCGCAGTTGAATTTCGCCGGTCGCTCGGCACTGGCCGCGATGAAGCGAGGGCTGCTGGTTTATCCCATGCAAGGTTGTGTCGACGGAGTTGAGGGTGATCATCTGTTGATTGCGCCCCCGGCCGTGATCACCGCTGAGCAAATTGATTGGGCTGTGAAGCAGTTAAGGAAGGCGATTGAGGAGGCTGCGCTGTAGAGAGTACACACCCGTTGTTCGTCGGGGCAGTTTGGCGGTTCCGCTCTGGCGCTGTTACCGACCGCTTCGTGTTCGGGGAATGTCCGGGTGCCGCGCGTGTCGAGCAGGGTGATCTGCGGTCGAGATTGCTTTAGGCTTTTGGCCGGCCGGTTTTTGCCAGCCCCGCTTTTTTTCTCAACTTCGCATAAACCTCGGGCAGATTTTTCCTAAGCCACTTGTAACACTCTCGACGCAGCAGGGTGTGCTTCCGGTTGTGCTCGCGCCGTCGCTGTGCGTAGCGTTTCTCTGAGGCAGTGAGTTTCTTCGTCATCTGCGATTTCTCCCTTTCTTGAGAGATCAACTGGAGTAAGGGATTCTCATACGGCAGAACATGCAGCGTCCATCGATGCCGCCCAGATCGATAATACCCTGTTCGCAGAACTTGGCGAACGCCAGAGTAGAATCTTGAAGGCGCTGGAGAGATGCTCTCCCCATTGCCTTGAAGCCTATCAGAGGCGTTGCCGCAATTACATCGGCCGCTTGAAAGGCTGGGGCCACCTTTTCCTTCTATCGTTTCCCCGGGTGTTCTATACTTCAGATAGCAGTGTAATCTTTCCAGCTGCGGACCGAATTTGCTGACTTATAGGTTTCTGAGGTCCACCCGTGCCTCAAGGCAGGAAAGATTCTGCACCCACCCGGGTTGCTTTGACGACTTGGAAGGTTGGTGCAAACAGGTTGTTTTTTTCAGTGGCGGCGTAGCTCAGGTGGCTAGAGCGACGGTCTCATAATCCGTAGGTCCGTGGTTCGAGTCCACGCGCCGCCACCAGTTAAATCGGCAACATCCGCGGTTTCTTGCCCTGCCTCATCTCGCATCTGGTGCTTCCCGGACAAACATACGGATACGGGTGACGGGAGCGCCGACGAGCCAAGGTGACGGATGAGAATCCGGCGAAACTGGACGGCACCGTTAGCAGCAGTTTTGCGATCGCATCTGGCTGACGGAACCTCCCCGCAGTGCCCGCTGATCCAAGCCAAAAAAAGTTTTCCCTGAATCCCGAGATGAGTGTAAGGTTGCAAGGCTAATAGGAAGCAAGAGTGGAATCCCGTTTAGGAGGCGGGAAATGACCATGGCGATGCCGATACAATGGTCCCGGGACGAAGGGTATTCGCACCCAAGCACGCGGGGGCGTGTCAAAACTAGTTTTTTTTGCCTGTGCTTGTTTTTCGCCTTGGCCGCAGCCGCACAACAGGGAACATCGGTAATCAGGCATGGCAACAAGCCTGCCTTCACCGAATTCGCCGCACTGGGCACAGGCAGTGAACCCTGGTTGGCCTGGTTGACGGAAGAAGGGAAAGGCCTGGATCAGGAAACGAACATCAACGTGGCGAGGTCCATCGCGGGAACTTACGTGGGCAAGAAGGGCGTGGTCGCGCCGCAGAGTTTCCAGGGCGTGCTTACCAGCCGTAACGACGTTGCCCGCACAGGACAAAACACAAACGAAACCCTCCTTACGCCGCAAAATGTAAATGCCGGCGAATTCGGCAGACTACTGTCGTACACCGTCGATGGCCAGATTTATGCGCAGCCGCTTTACGTTCCCAATGTGAGTATTCCCGGACAGGGGACGCACAACGTTCTGTACGTGGCCACGCAAATGGATAGCCTATATGCATTCGATGCGGACGGGCTCCAGGGCGCTCCGCTTTGGCAGGACAGCTTTGTTAACTTGTCGCAAGGCATCGAGCCGGTTCCATGCGGGCTGGCCCGGGAGGATAACGAAGCCTGCGGGGTTTACCCGTACCACGGCATCAACGGCACCCCAGTGATCGATCCTGGTACAAATACCATGTATCTGGTAGCTCGCACTTATCAGGTTTCCACCGGCCTAGGGTTTCAGTATCTCCATGCCTTGGACATTACGACCGGAGCTGAAAAATTCGGAGGTCCGGTTCTGATTCAAGGTTCTGTACCGGGGACTGGCTCGGGAAGTCATAATGGCAAGATCACGTTTAGTGAACTGGATGACGTACAACGGCCCGGACTCCTTCTGCTGAATGGTACGATTTACATTGGCTGGTCGGGAGCGGAGCACGGCTGGATCATGGGCTACGACGCGCAAAAGTTAACGCAGACGGCGATCTTTAGCCCTACACCGGATGCCGTTCGAGGTGGCGTTTGGCAAAGTGGGAATGGACTGACCGCCGACGCTTCCGGCCATGTTTACGCGACGGTAGGAGACGCGACTTTCGATGCTGACCTCGGAGGACCGGACTATGGCGACAGTCTTCTCAAACTGGACTCGAATCTAAATGTAGTCGACTACTTCACTCCCTCAGATCAGGGCTGCCGCTATAAGAATGATTTGGATCTGAGCGGTTCCGGCCCGATGGTGTTGCCGACGCAGGCCGGCGAATTCCCAAACGAGATCCTTACCGCAGGCAAAGGAGGCAACCCCTGCGATGTGGGCGGAGCGCCCATCTACCTTCTCGATCAGGACAAGCTGGGCAAGTATGTCAAGTCCGGTGCTATTCAGCAGATTTCGGGAGCGCCGCATGGGTACTGGAGCAGTCCTGCCTATTGGTCTGGCCCGAGTAGCCAAACTGCGGGGCGGCGTGATTTCATCTACTACGCGGGCAACGTCGCGCCTGGCGGACAGGGTGACTATCTAAAGATGTACAGCTTGGTTCAGGGGAAGCTTTCCAAGCACCCGGTGGCGCAGAGTTCCAATATTTTCCCGATCGGCGCCACCCCTTCAATTTCGTCCGATGGTCAGACGAATGGTATTGTGTGGGCGATCGAGCGTCAGGAGGCATTGGAGGCTCAGCCTGGCCAATTGCCTGCGATCCTCTTTGCTTACGACGCAGGCAACGTCTCAGAGATGCTCTACAACAGTGGTCAAAACCCCCAGCGCGACCAGGGAGGATGTGGGAACAAGTTTCAGGTGGCGACCATCGCCAGTGGCAAAGTCTACGTAGCCACACAGAATCAAGTCGACATCTTCGGAATCCTTGGCCCAAGGTTGCCTGCTCCGGCCGTGTTCTTTTCCGCGCCATGCAATACTTTTGCGTCTCAGCAGGTAGGCACATCCAGCGTGCCTTGGGTTTTGACCGTAACCAATAGCGGAAGCGCGGGCCTGAACATCGGGAGTATTACGTTTAGCGGCCTGAACGCCACTGATTTCTCTCAGACCAACAGTTGCCCTGCAACCCTGACGCCGGGCGCGCAGTGCCCAATCCAAGTTACCTTTGCTCCGTCATCGACGGGGCCGCGCATTGCGCGACTGATACTCGACGACAATGTGCTCGCCACCCCCCAAAATGTCGCGGTTACAGGCTACGCAACCCCCTAGGGAAATACCGGCCCCGAACAGCGACAGTCCCGTCAGCATGTTCCTACTTTCCTGAGCTACTGCTTTAGCCTTGGAGGTGCGGGCGTTAGAGCGGAGAGAAGAGCGGTTGGATCGGGTTTCAGTGAGTCATGAAATCCTGGCATAGAGCTTTCGCGGTGGTGAAGGCGAGTCAATGAGTGTCATCCAGATGCTGCGAGACCAGCAAACGCCGTCGATTTTGATGCACTCCAAGTGAAGATTTTTTCACACGTTTGCGAACTGGCGGATGGCACGGTAAAATCACAGCCGTTCTTGAAGTTGGAAAAGAAGTTCGTTCTGGTACAAGTTCATTCCCTGCACCCGCAGTCCAATGTCTCATTGACGGGAATCCTAGCGACGATATTCGACGCAACTCTCTTTTCGATGTTCCGATTTTCAGGAGAATTCATGAAATCCAAAGCCGCATCTAGAATCAGCGTGACCTTGATGTTCGGTTGTCTTGCGTTGGCAACCATTCCGGCAATGAGCCAGGACGCAACAACCGCTCCAATCGTGAAGTATGACGCGAAACATGATCTCTCTTTACCGCTGCGCGAAATGGCAAAGAACACGCCCAGGCAGAAAAGCACCACTAAGATGACGGAACCGGAGCACAACTGGGAACTGGCTGCTGGTCCGGCGGGTGAGGACACGGTCATCCAAGATGTCTATCTACCTGCGGGAAAAACCACGACGGTCCTGAATTTCGACGCGGTGCGGGAAGACCAAAACAACGCGCAAGTGCCGGACACAAACGGCGCCGTCGGAGACGCACAGTTCGTCGAGATTACCAACTTCGACTACGCGGTCTACGACAAAGCTACCGGAAAAATTGTGCTGAAGCCGACCAACACCAACACGATCTTCTCCGGTTTCGGCGGCCTATGCGAGGGCACAAGCCCCGGCGATCCTGTCGTCCTGTGGGATAAGCTGGCGAAGCGCTGGCTGGTGTCTTATTTGAACTACAGCGGAAATGACGCTTTGTGTATTGCGATCTCGGCCACTGTCGACGCGACGGGTAAATATAACCGTTACGAGTACGACTACGGTGGCACGCTCCCCGACTATCCGAAGTACGCCGTGTGGCCCGACGCTTACTATGGCACGTCGAACCTCGATGGCGGCGCGGCCGAGCCTTGCGCCTACAATCGCAAAGCCATGCTGGCAGGAAAGAAAGCAGCCGCGATCTGCTTTACGCCCAATGCATCGAGCCTTCTGCCTTCCGATCTCGACGGATCGACTCTGCCGCCAAAGGGCGCTCCGAATCATTTCGTGGATCTCGGAAATTCATCCAATCAGTTGCAGGTTTTCGATTTTCATGTGGACTTTGCGCATCCAAAGAAGTCGACGTTCAGCACTCCCAACAACATCACCGTGCCGACGTTCTCCCTGGCCTGCGCAGGATTCGGTAACTGTATTCCGCAACCGTCTCCGGGGGAAACGGTCGAGGGATTGGGCGACCGGTTGATGTTCCGCTTGGCCTACCGCAATTTTGGTGACCACGAAGCCATGGTAGCGGCCCACAACGTGGTTCCGGGAAAGGGTTCAAGCGCGGTCTCGGCCATGCGATGGTACGAACTGCGAGCTACGCCGGCAGGAAGCAAGTTCGCGTTGTACCAGGCAGGAACCTTCCAGGACAAATCCACCAGCCTGTGGATGGGCAGCATCGCCATGGACAAGAGTGGCGACATCGCTCTGGGCATGAGCGCATCCAGCACCGCTAAGGATCCAAGTGTCTGGTACACCGGACGGGTTCCGGGCGATCCGAAGGGCAAGATGGAGGCGCCGCAGATTGCCATCAAAGGAAGCGCCGTTGAAATTGGCGACAGCGCCCGTTGGGGCGACTACAGCAGCATGAATATTGACCCAAGCGACGACTGCACCTTCTGGTACAGCCAGATGTACTACAACAAAAAGTTTGGCGGAACATCCAGCGGCGATTGGGATACCCGCATTCTGGCGTTCAAATTTATCGGCTGCAGGTAGAGTCGGAACGGCCCAGGTCAGCGAGAGGCGATGTTACGCCAACCATCTAACGGTGGGAGTGATTGACTTAACTGATCTGGTTTCACGGCGCGAACTTATATGCAACTCCGCAACCCGGACGCTGCCCTGAATTGCATTGCGGAAGACCACCCGTTGTCGTCATGCCGTAGAAATTGCCGAACTTGTCGCGAAAGAGGACCGACTCGGGCTGCCCCCCACCCCGGTCTCCATCGAAGTTGTGAACGACGGTCTCGGTCCAACTGCTTGCAGTTGGCGTCAACTTGAAAATCGTGCCGCACCCTTGGGAATCGCAACCAGTCCCGCCGCCCCATGTCGTCCCATAAAGATTGCCTGCCGCATCCCATGTCAGGCCGGCTGCTGGTTGGTCGCCATCGGTGGCGCCACTGAAGCTGTAAATGACCGTTTCTGTCCCGTCCGTATTCACCTTGAATACTGTGCCCAGATAGTTGTTTCCGCCGCCACCCGTTGTGCCATAGAGATTGCCTGCGTTGTCGCTGACCAGAACTGGATTAGGAAGTTCGCCATCAGGGGCCCCCTTGAAGCTGTGCAGAACTGTTTCTTTTCCATGTGGGTCCACTTTGTATACCGCTCCAAAACTAGTAGTTCCTCCATAGCTTGTACCGTAGAGATTGCCGCCCATCAAGAGCAGGCCTGAGGCGGGCGATCCCGCGTCGAGTGTCTTGCCAAAGCTAAATACAAGGGAGAAACTACCAGTCGTGCTGATCTTGAAAATCGTTCCCTTGCCGTAGCGTCCTCCCATGTATGTAGTCCCAAGGAGATTGCCGCCATCGAGAAGCAAGGCTCCGCCCGCGCTCGGGATGGCTCCGTCCGAACTTTTGTTAGAGAAGGTATGTAAAACACTGAACTCAACGGTCAGCTTAAAAATGATTCCACAGCCGTGGTAATACTGCAGTAGCTTGCATGTGGGGTCGCCTCCGGTCATAGTTGTTCCGTAGAAATTCCCGGCTGCGTCCCGTACCACACCTTCGCCCGGCCATCCCCCATCCTTTTTGCCAGTAAAGGTGTGAAGTACGATTACTGCCCCCTGTTGGTTGAGTTTGAACACTGTGCCATATTCCGCGCTTGTACGCCCGATCTGGGTCGTTCCATAGAAGTTGCCCTTATCATCTTGAATCAGAGGACCCGTTGAGAATCCTCCGTCGGCGTGCGTGAACCTGTGTAGGACTGTGTAGGTTTGTGCGTCCGCAGTCTGCGTAACCAGGATAAGGGGCGTCAGGATGAGAATCTGTAGGAAGCCGTCGATTTTCACTTTTGTCGCACAGTGTCGCGATTGATAGGCCGGTGCAGTGATTGCCATGAGTGTTGCTCCATCGAGGAGTTTGTGCGGTCATTGGAGGGTGTCACCGTTGAATTGGTTGCCTATCTGCACTGGCAACACCGTCCGCCTTCCCGGCGCTCGTTAACCCCACGGCGCGAACACTTGCCATTGGGAAATCTTGGGGCTGGCCCTTTGACGCTTGATCAGCCCCCGGGCGCAGTCTCGCTCGACCCGGATCCTGTGATCGAAACCAAGCTGGCTTGAGCTGGACTATGCAGTCCGCACTCGGTTTTGTTGAACCCGGACCAGCGTCCTGCACGGGCGTCTTCTCCGGGTCGCACGCTTCTCGTGCAATGCGTGCAGCCGATACTGGGAAATCCACGATCATGCAGAGGATTGTAGGGCAGGTCGTGGTCATGGATGTAGCGCCAGACTCTCGCCGTGGTCCAGTCGGCGAGCGGATTAATCTTGACCAGATGAAATTTCTCGTCCCACTCCACCTTGAGGGCTCCGGCGCGGGCTGGGGTCTGATCGCGACGGATGGAGGTCACCCACGCGCGCAACTGTGAAAGCTTCCTTCGTAGTGGCTCGACCTTGCGGAGATTGCAGCACGCATCCGGATCGCGGCTCCAGAGCGCCGGCACGTGCAGGCGCTCTTGGTCGTCCGGCGTGAGAGCCGATTTGAGTCTCTCCACCCGAATGCCATAGCGCTTTTGGATTTGCTCCATGAGATTGTAGGTTTCGAGGAATAAAAAGTCGGTGTCGAGCGTGAAGATGCGAAATTTCGGTTGCACACGCGCGGCGATGTCAATGAGCACCATCCCCTCAGGGCCAAAGCCCGACGCAATTTCTATATAGCCTCCGAAGGTTACAAACGCCCAACGCAACAAGTCTTCAGGACTCCACTGCTCGACTAACTGATGGATCCTTTCCACTCCCTCTTTCATGCTCCCTGCTCCTCATCTCCGAGTCCAGCGTGCGAACCGCGTGACAATTCTGTTTTCAAATGAATGGCAAGAGAGGGCCCGATCGCAGGCCATCCGAGTTCTTCTGGTATGACGCGATGGCCGGCATGGCGTAGAACCTCTCCAATTAAGAGCAGCGTCGGTGCAGGGAGGCGGGGAGCCTCTGCCAGCTTCCCTACAGTGGTTGCAAAGACTTGCTCCTCGGAAGTCGTGGCCCGCGAAACGATTGCGCACGGGGTTTCGTCCGACAGGCCAGCCGATCTGAGTTTGTGGGAGATGTTCGAATGATCGTGCCCAGGCATGTAGATCACGACGGTGGCTCCCAATGACACCAACGCCCGCCAATTGGTTGGATCGTCTCCGCTGGCGGTATGCCCCGCCAGGAAAACCAACGCATGGGAAGATTGACGATGGGTCAAAGGAATTTGCGCAGTCGATGCGGCCCCCAGAGCGGCGGTGATGCCCGGAACAATTTCAAACTCGATGTTGGCTTTGCGCAGCGCCGCGATTTCTTCGCCAATGCGTCCGAAAATCAGCGGGTCGCCGCCCTTAAGCCGCACGACCTGCAATCCCGACGTAGCCAGAGTGACCATGAGGAAGTTGATTTCGTCCTGGCTGATGTTTTTTTCCCCGCAGCGTTTGCCGACGTTATGGATTTGCGCTTGACCTGGTGCAAGACGGAGAATCTGGTTCGCAACCAATTCGTCGTGCAGCACAACATCGGCATGCTTCAGCACCCGAGCGGCTTTCAGAGTGAGTAATTCGGGATCGCCGGGTCCGGCGCCAACCAGGTACACCTTACCTGTCATATTGCACTGCTCCTTCCATTGGTCTTCGACTCAGCGGCGATCTCGGCCTCAAATGCTTCGGCGCTTGCCAGCGAGTGCAGGAGATCTCGTTTGCGTTCCGGGTTGAGGCTGCTGGCCAGAACCCTTCGGCGAGTCTCACCCAGCGCCGCGACCCAATCCGCGTATCCCGGACCGAATTGCCGTTCCAGCTGCTGCCGGATTTTTTGCGCGAGGGACGGGCTCTGCCCAGTCGTTGAAATTGCAATCTGCAGGTCGCCGCGCTGAACTACAGCCGGATAATAGAAATCGCACCGCTCAGGAACATCCACAACGTTGCACAGAATGCGGCGGGATTGGGCTTCGCGAAATACGAGCTCGTTCAGATCCCGCGAAGATGTCGCTACCACCACGAGGGCGACGTTGCCCAAATCCGACGAGGCAAAGCCGCGCTCCTCGAGAATGATTTCGCCGTTACGGGCCCACTGCCGCACGGCTTGGCTCGCCTCGCGAGCGACCACCCGAATCTTGGCCCCGGTCGGAAGCAGGCCGCGAATCTTGGGCTCGCCAACTCGTCCAGCGCCGACGACCAGCACCTCGCGGCCATCCAGCTTCACGAACATGGGGAACAAACTCTTCATGCTTAGCCTTCGATTCCTTGGGGCACGCGCCCGGGAGAAAGATCTCGGGGAACAGGCTCAACTACTTCTCCAGCCAGGAATGAGCGCAACTCTGCATCGGCGTGGCGCGCGAAAAACTGTCGCAGGTTCTCACCACTTGAACGATCGATCAGATATCGGCGTAGCAAACGCTCAATCGCATCCGGCACTTCGGTGGCGAGACAGCGATAGCCAACCGGCCGCGCAATGGATTGATGCAATCCGACTGCGCCGCCCAGGCAGAAGTAATATGCGTCCAGCATGCGGTCGTCGACTTTCAGCTTCTTGCCTTCGATTCCAATGTCGGCGATCCAGTGCTGGCCGCAGCTGTTGGGACATCCGGTAACGTGCAGCTTCAGGTGCTGCTCGAAGCCGGGTAGCCGCTCTTCCAATTCTTCCACCAGCCATCGCGAAAAGCTCTTGGTCTCCGTAATCGCGAGTTTGCAAAACTCGGTTCCACTGCAGGCGACGACTCCGCGAAAGAAAGGCGAGCCGCCGACGCGCAATCCGATTGCTTCGAGTCCTTTGGCCAATGATTCCGCCTGCAACCGGGGCACATTCACTATCAGGAGGTTTTGCATGTTGGTGGTGCGCAACTCGCCGCTCGCGAAGCGATCGGCGAGATCAGCGGCGTTGCGCATTTGTTCTGCTGTGATTCGCCCGCGTAGCACAGCTGCTCCTACGTAGCAATAGCCAGGCTGTTTCTGAGCCTGCATACCGATGTGATCGCGATAAATGTCAGCCGGCGCATCTTCAGGTACAGCGGGATCCAAATCGAATCCGATGCGCTGCTCCAGTTCGTGCTGGAAATCGGCAGCGGTCCACCCGTGTTTCAGAAACAAGAACTTGAGCCGCGCCCGCTCGCGATGCTCCCGCAACTGGCTGGACTCGCGGAACAATTCAGCGACGCCTTTGATCACCGGTTCAACCTGGTTCCAGCGCACGAATGCATTCAGGCGGCGCGCGAGATGAGGCTCGGCCGAGAGCCCGCCGGCAATCCGCAACGAGAAACCCGTCTCCGGTTTCCCGTTTAGCATGCGGGTCACTGCGGTCAGGCCGATGTCGTTAATCTCGGGGTAGGCGCACCAGACTCGGCAACCGGTGATCGAGATCTTGAACTTGCGCGGCAGATTGTAAAAGTCCGGATTGCCGGCGAGCATTTGCGTCGCAGCCAGCGCAAGCGGCGACGCATCGCAGATTTCGTCGGCATCCACGCCGGCAACGGGGCAGCCCGTGACGTTTCGAGTGACATCGCCGCAAGCACCCATGGTGTTCAGGCCACATTGCCACAATGCCTCGAGAATCTCCGGAAGCGCTTCGATCGTGACCCAGTGGAGTTGAATGTTTTGCCGCACGGTGAGGTCGGCAATCCCGCGAGCGTGGCGCTGGGTCAGGTCCGCGATGGTTCGCAGCTGAGAGGAATTCAGAATGCCGTTGGGGATGCGGATGCGAAGCATGAAGGCAGGCAGCGCCTTGCCTTCGCCGCCCTTTCCGCCGACCACGCCGGCTCCGTCTCCCTGGGTATAAACGCCCCACCAGCGGAAGTAAGTGCCCAGCCATTCCGGTGGGATGGAATCGAACCCTGTTCGCGCAAAGCCTCGGATCTCGTCGAGTGCGCCCCATGGGTTTTTCTCCCGCTTCAGGCGCTCGACTCGTTGTGCCTTGGTCTCTCTAATCGTTTCCGTTTGTGACATAAAAATAAAAACCCACCGCCAGCTTCCTACTGGCGGTGGGTTCGATTAGTGCTGGTACTAAGAACTTATTAGATCAGCAACCTCCCGGCGCCAGAAGACACGGCCGCGCAACAACAAGTACAACAGCACATGCAGTCGAGGTTCTTCTGGTACTGGTCTAACATCATGTCGTCGATTCTAGGGGGTTCCTCGCACATCTGTCAAACTCGCGCTGGTACAAGAGATGCCGCCATCCGACAGCCAGATGCAAATATTATTGCGCTACCTCGTCTGCGCTAGCGCGAGGTTGCAGTTCGATCATTTCCTTTCGTGCCTCGTCCGCGCGCGAGCCGGATTGCTCTTCCGAGAGGAAGACTCGCAATTCAGCCAAGGCATCAGCGGGACGCTTCTCATGCTCGAAGGCGCGAGCCGCAACATAGTGAACCAAGGCGTGCGCACCTCCTATGGAATGCGCCTTGCGGCACACGACAAGAGCCTGATCATAGTGTTGATTGAGTAATTCCGCATTGGCCAGCAAAACCAGCGCCTGTGGATCGGCGGGATCAATGGCAGTGACTTTGTTCAGAAGGGCCTCGGCTTGGGGAAAGTTACGATCCACAATCGCTATGCGGGCCAGGTTCAGATAGGCGGGAGCCAGATGATCGTTCAGGCTAACCGCTTTTTGCAAAGCTTCACGATTCCGAACCCGATCCCCGAGGTGATCGTAGACCACTCCCAGATTGTTGTAGGCCTCGGCATAATGCGGACAAATAGCAATCGCCTTCTTAAGTCGTTCGAGTGCTTTCTCCCAGTTCCCTTTAGCCGCGAACTGATTGGCTTTCTCGACGTCCTTTCGCGCGCCTTCGGGAATGTTCAGATCCGCGATTGCCACCAACGAATTGGCTGGCGCAATTATGCTGATACGGTTCGCTTGTCGGCTGACGTTTACATTGAGTTCCAGGAAGCCACGCGAATCAAGGTCGAACCTACCACTATCTGAGCTATCAATCCCGGCGCCAGAAACGGTTATGTGGTAGCTGCCAGCCGCGACGTTGGCGAAGTTGACTTCGCAGTCTGTATTGGTGAAATCTTGAGCAATCGCAGGGCCGAAGGTACTTACCAGCGAAACCGTCGCTTGAATGTCGCAACCGCGGCCATCCCTCAAAGTCACATGGACTCTAATGTCCCCCGTCCGATTGAATGAGTCCCGACCCAATTGACCGTAGACAGCGGTGACAAGTGACGAGGTCAGGAAAAGGACTAACCCGGAGCGCATCATGATTGACCTCTCGGAGGGTCGGGCATCGGAACCAGGTCGCGTGGAAGCGGGCCAATTGTGCTCTCAACCCTGTCGACATAGGACGCGGTACCAGGCAAATCGGTAGCTGGATATATCGTGTCACGAGAAAAGTTACAAATGACCGATCTGAAACTGAGCAGTCTCCCTGACGACACATCGCCGGACAAGATTTGTTTCGACTCACTTGTGGCAAGGGTGATAATTCGAATTGTGCCGATGCACAGTCTTTGGTCGTGATACGTAAAGACTCAATCGACGAAAAAGAGAGAACGGCAGGAACACCTTAGTCCGTGATCTGCCGTGACCTACGAACCGGGGTATGCAATTTGATAATGTTTAAGATTGGAGCAGACTGTCCCCCTTCTTCTTCCCCCTTTGCTTCGGGCTTAACCTAAACTGACATCTTAAAGATTGCGTGCAAGAACTCGAGAAATCACGGCCCGGTTTGCAGGACATCCTGAACAAACCCATTCGCGAGCTCGGTCTCAAGATCGAAGGGTCGCCATTACAGCGATTGGTCCAGCAGTTGTATCGCGAACTCGAGCAAAAAAGACTGATGAAGTTCCGTCCCCTCTGCTATCTCACCGATGAGTGGGGTTGTCCGTCAGGAGAGCCGGTGATCGGCATTCCTTTCTATCTCGCGAACGCGAATCTGGCTCAGCTGGAAAAGGAGATCAATGACCTCGAAGACCCCCGCGAAGTCATGATGTATCTCCGGCATGAAGCCGGGCACGCGTTCAATTACGCCTATAAGCTTCATCGAACGCCGGAATGGAAACAGCTCTTTGGTCCTTTTCGCCGTCCTTATCACGATAACTATCGTCCCATTCCATTCTCACGAAATTTTGTGCGGCACTTGGCCGGCTGGTACGCGCAGAAGCATCCTGATGAAGATTTTGCTGAGACCTTTGCCGTGTGGCTGACTCCGCGATCGGCGTGGCGCAAGCGCTACCGTGGCTGGGGAGCGATGGCGAAGCTGCAGTATATGAATCGGATCGCCAGAGAGTTAGGCAACCTGGATCCGGTTCGCCGACGCGCAAGCACAGACATCACAGTCGACGAAATGGAAGCCACGGTGGCGGAGTTCTACCAGCGGGTCGACGATAACATTCCGCTCGCGGACCTGGCGCTCGATACCGATTTGCGCGACATTTTCGATGCTTCCAAACGACGCAAGACTGCAAAGCCCGCGCACCAATTCCTTCATGCGCAGAGAAAGGCAGTCGTGGACAAAGTCGCTTACTGGACCGGGGCCCCGCGTCCACTGATCAAGAAGTTGATCGAAGTGATCGAAAAGAGGATCGAGGATCTTGGTCTATTTGCCGATAGCGGTCGAGAGTCCGAGCATCTGATCCAGATCACGGTCTATGCTACGGCGCTAGCCATGAACTACATGGCCAGAGGAAAGTTTGTGCATCCATGATTCGCAACCCTAAGGAAAATGATGAAGAGCTACCCTGCTAGAAGCTGGAGGCTCCAATGACCAGCGCGAAACTTAAAGTCGCCGTGCTCTACGACGTCTGGGAAGACGAGCCGGCGGCAGCTGAGGCCGTCGCCGAACAGAAGGCTTCGGCGCGCAGGCCAAAGCCAAAATCAAAGCGCAAACCGCGGACCGAAAAAGAAGACCGCGAAGAGATTTTCGAAGCTCTCGAGAAGCTCGGTCACGAACCGTTTTATCAAGTATTGGACGGTCGTCCGCAATCCCTCACTGCGCTGGCGAAGTGCGACGCTGATCTGGTCTTCAATCTGACCGAGTCTTTTGCGGGCGACGACACCAAGGAAATGAACGTTGCGGCCTATATGGACCTGCTGGATATTCCGTACACCGGCGGCGGTCCCCACGCGCATTTCCTGGCACAAGATAAGGGAACCGCAAAGAAGATGTTCCAGTTTCACGGCATCAAGACGCCATTCTTTGCGACTTCGTATCGCGGCCGAATCGAGCACGCTCATGACATTTCATTCCCCCTGATCGTGAAGCCGGTTTCGGAAGACGGTTCCATTGGCATCAACGCTGACGCCGTGGTCGACAGCGTAAAGGAACTTATGGAACGGGTGGAATACATCCAGAACGAGTTCGACTCGCCGGCGTTGATCGAGGAGTATATCGAGGGTCGCGAAATCTACGCCGCTATTCTGGGCAGCTACGAGCATGCTCAAACCCTGCCGCTAGTGGAACTCGACCTTTCCCGTCTGCCGAAAGGCACGCCCAAGATCGCCAGCTACGACGTCAAGTTCGAGAAGGATACGCAGGCCCACAAGCTGACGAAGTCGCACTTGGCCACCGATCTCGATGAGGAAACCGTTGCCAAACTGCAAGCCACGGGCCTGGCCGCTTATCAGGCAGTCAAGTTGCGCGACTACGGCCGTATTGACATGCGCCTCACCCCGAAAGGCGAGGTGTATGTAATCGAGGCCAATCCGAATCCATGGCTTTCGAGCAAACAGGAGTTTGCCATGGCCGCCAAGGCTTCGGGCCGATCCTACACACAACTGATCGGCGAGATCGTGGACATGGCCATGCAGCGGTATGCGCCACGAAGTGGAAGTGAGACCGTCTCGTGATCAACTGCTAGGCTATTTTCTTCCTTTTTTGTCTGGTTACCATCTGTACCACCGGCAACGGAAGCTGCAGGATCCGTGCCTGGGTTTCGCGCTTGGAAAACGCCTGGATGGCAATTCCGCCCCCATTTGGAAATGGGTTGGACACGGCCTCAAATTCCTGCCCGTAGATGCGTATCCGCTTGGATTGCGCGTAGCCCATTCGCTGCAGTTGATCGCAGATTTCGTGGAGTTCGTTTGATTGCTGGGTCATGGGTAAAATATGAATGCTCACTCAGGCATTCTATCGAATAACCAAGGCGGTCGTCCTGCCCCCGAATCACAATTCGATGTGATGTGCTGCGCCCCTTTTGTTTCTAAGGCTTTACGCGAGCTTGGAGATCAGGCGGACTTTGCCAGACCGATCTCGACCCGCTTGGATAACAACTCGGCAATGCGATGTTTGACGTAGCCGTCTTCGGTGAGGTGCGCAGCGGCAGTGTCATCCAACTTCGATAGAACTAGCCGATCCATCGGATCTCGCTTGGTGAAATCAGGATCAACACGATAACAGAATTGACAGTCGCGACCCGTGGGCGTGTCCTTACTCTTGCCCTCTAACTTGCGATGAAAGAGATCCATGACGACCTTTTCTCCTCGCAGGAAACTTATGTCTGGAATCAGTGCGCGAACATATATACCACAAACGAGGGGTTAGGAAGCAAGAGGCGATTTATGAACTTCCGAGTTCGACATCGGGTTTGCATCTCGAAAGAAGATTCCCTCGAGTTTCCCTGGACCATTGTTGCGGAATATCTCAGCAAACACCGCCCATTTCAGAAAATGTGGCGGAATCCCCAAAACAACAGACCGGAAAGAATCATTGCAACCGGCAGCGTCAGGACCCATGCAAGTGCGAGATTACGCACCGTCCCCCACTGCAGACCGGAGTGGTTCGCGTACATGGTTCCAGCGACACCCGAGGAAAGAACGTGGGTCGTGCTCACGGGCAAGCCAAACCAATCCGCAGCTCCGATCGTGAACATTGCTGTAATCTCGGCGGCGGCGCCCTGCGCGTACGTCAAATGGTCCTTGCCGATTTTTTCTCCTACCGTGACGACAATTCTCTTCCAGCCAACCATGGTTCCCAGACCCAACGCCATGGCGACCGCAACCTTGACCCATCCCGGGATGAATCGGGTTGAAGCGTCGAGATGCTTCTTGTAGTTGGCGAGTGCTGCATCATCCGGGGTAGTGAACTGCGGTTGCCCGGTCTTCTTCATGAACCGCAGAGCTTCGCTGACGATGTACATATCATTACGGAAGTTGCGCACCCGGTCCGCGGGGACGTTGCGCAGTTCTTTAAACATCGCCATCTCATTGCTGATGTCGGTAACCAATTCCCTCAGCGCCAGCATGGTGTTGGGTGTGAAGTTTCGGGTACGAATGTAATCGGTAACTTCTTCTCGGGGATCGCCGATCACGGCATCGGGAGACACATAGTGGTTAAGGACCACCGCCGCTTGTTGGGAGACGGCAATAAGGTCCAGCGATTGGCGAGCCGTCACGGCGTGGTTCAGCGCTTACGCGGTAGGAACCGTGCCGACCAAAATCAGCATGATCAGTCCCATGCCCTTCTGTCCATCATTCGATCCGTGCGCAAAGCTGACGCCGGTGCAGGTGAGAACCAGCAGAGCGCGAATCCAGAACGGCGGCGGTTCGGTCCCCTCCGGGGCTTCGTACAATTTCCTGTTCTTCAGCAAAGCCTTGGAGAGAAACAGGAGCAACGCAGCCACCGTGAACCCGACCAGCGGCGAAAGCAGCAGCGACTTGCCGATGTTGGTGGCCTGTCCCCAATCTACGCCACTGGTTCCGGTCTTGGGCGAAAGCAGTTGATTGGCCATGCCCACTCCGATGATCGAACCAATCATGGTGTGAGAACTGGACGCGGGCAAACCGAAATACCAGGTTCCGAGGTTCCAAATAATCGCCGCCAGTAGCAGCGCAAACACCATGGCGAACCCGCCTTTGCTGCCGACCTGCAGAATCAGTTCGACCGGGAGAAGAGAGACAATAGCAAACGCGACCGCACCGCTTGATGTAAGCACGCCCAGGAAATTCCAGAATCCCGACCACACGACCGCGATATGAGGTTGCATCGAATGGGTGTAGATTACGGTGGCCACGGCGTTGGCGGTGTCATGGAAGCCGTTTACGAACTCAAAGCCCAAAGCGACTAGCAAGGCTAAGATCAAAAGCAGGTACGGCATGATCGAAGTAGCATGAACACCGGAAAGATCGGAGACTAAATGGATGGCGGTGTAGGAAATTCCGATTAGCAGCACCCCGCCAAAGATGGCCATGCCCAGCTTTCCGGGAGATTTCTGCAGTTTTGCATCGAGCACTGACGTTGCCACAGTCGCCATAGAACTCCTTTAGAAAATGAGACGGATTCGGCCGCAGCAGCCAAACGGCCCGGAGGCCGCAACTATACGCAAGGATTGTTACGGGAGTGTGAAAACCGCTGCTGGAGGTGAAAGCCATCCGACAACATGCCAGGGGCGCGGGCGCGTCATCCGGTCATGTGCTTACCGAAAGCGTTCTACTTGCGGTTGTCGAAGGCCTGTTGGGAGTTGCGCTCCCTGCCTTGGCACTCCCCTTGCCGCGGTTCCAGTTCCCTTGGGTTCGATAAGCCTGCTGGTCAGTTACGTCCCCGCTTGGCGCACGGCACGCGTCGATCCCATGGTGGCTCTGCGATACGAGTAATTGTTCCCTAAGCGCATCGCGTCAATGCTTTTACCGGGCAAAAAGCTTGTCGCGCACGTCCGGCCAGAACTCTTTGAGCACGTTGAAAAACGTGTCCAATCCAATCTGTGTGCCCCATTTGCTCATTGTGTTTCCTAATGACCGCTCGGCCGCTGGAGTGTAAGCGTTGGAAGTACCCGCCGCTACCGCATTTCCCGCGATTTCGGATGTATTGAACTGGCTTCGGCCATCATCGCCTCGGGTGATCACCTCGCGGCTGATCGCGTATCCCGTCCGTTTCCAGAAACCGCCCCTGCCCTTTACGAAATAGCGGGGATCCTGGCGGAGAGCGATTGGAAATACAGCCTCCGTCATCATGTTTCCAATCGCCTGGTCGGCGAATGACGCCGCGAAGTACTTGCCCAAAGCTTCGGCTCCGTCACCATACTCACGATAAGAGTTCTGCGCGTCCGCCAATCCTGCCAGTGCACCAGCAACCAGAAAAGCCGAGGGATCGAATGAATCACTGACTGCGATCTTGAACTTCGCTTTCGGCGTCAGTGGTTTGATTTCTGCTGTGTTCTCATCCGCCCGGTAGTTGGGAATGACCCAAAAAATATGATTCTTGCTGGGCCTGGCGGGCCGATCCTGCTGCGGATTCGATTCCTTGGATTGGTCTTGTGGTTGGGGTGCATCAGGCAAAGTTGTTTCCTGGCCCGGCGCCGAATTTGGCAGGATAGCGAGAGTAAGCAGAAATCCACAAACGGCTAGGCAGAATTTCAACTGAGGCATCATGGAGTGATGCGCCAGTCCCGCGCATGGTTGCACCAATTGTGATTGGGGAAATATATCGATTCCCGAAATAGTCAGCGACTCCTGCGCCAAGTCGATTCATTCTGTCGAGACGCAGTTTGCTGCGTCTGAGCGTTGCTCAGAAGGTCTCGATCATTGTCATCCCTCGCGAAGCGAGGGATCCCGGTCTTTGGCGTGTCTGCGGAGACCCAGATTCCCCGGCGCTTCGCTACTCGGAATGACAATTCGATAGGTGGAGCTACTTCTTTAAGTCCTTCAATATCTCCCGCGCCGCATTCGCACCCGAACCTCCGGTCAACCCTGCTCCGGGATGAGTGCCGCTTCCGCACAAATACAAATTCTGAACCGGCGTGCGATAGCGAGACCAATCCAGCAGCGGGCGCATGGTGAAAAACTGGTCGAGCGCCAGTTCACCATGGAAGATATGGCCTCCCGTGAGTCCATACGTATCTTCCAGATCCTGTGGCGTGATGATCTGGTGCGTAAGAATCAGTTCCGGAAGGTTCGGCGCATACTGTGCCAGCGTGCGAACAACGGTATCGCCCAGCGCGACGCGCTGGCTGTCCCAATCACTGCCTTTAAGCTTGTAGGGCGCGTATTGCATATAAATCGACATTACATGCTTGCCCTCAGGAGCAAGCGATGGGTCGGTGATCGAAGGAATCGCAACTTCCAGATAAGGCTGCTTGGAAAAGTTGCCATATTTCGACTCGTCAAAGGCGCGCTCCAGATAATCGATCTCAGGTCCAATGTGGATGCGTCCGCTCAAAGCGCCGGCATCGCTCGCGCCCTTTAGTGCGGTGAATTCGGGAAGGCCAGCCAGCGCGAGGTTCACTTTCGCAACCGTGCCGGGCATGCGATAGTGCTGCAGCTTCATCACGAAATCGGGTGCGAGGTGAATGGGATCGACCAGTTTCAACAACGTCCGCTTGGGATCAGCATTCGAGATAATTGCTCTCGCGCTGATCTCCTCGCCGGTCGAGAGCACCACACTTACGGCTGCACCGTCCTTCACCCGAACTTCAATGACTTCGGCGCCACTGCGAATTTCTGCGCCGGCTTGCGTGGCCGCTGAAGCCATGGCCTCCGCTATCGAACCCATTCCACCTTGTGCGAAGTGCGCTGAGCCCGCGGGATGCGCATCCCCTGCGCCGCGGATAAGCAGCACCAGGCTGGTGCCCGCCGACCACGGACCGAGAAACGTTCCAAAGATGCCGCGAGCCGCGATGGTGGCGCGCAGCAGTTCAGTTTCGAAATATTCGCCGACCAGATCTGCGACCGCCATCGGTCCCCACCGCAGCAACCGATACATATCCTTTTTGCCCAGATTCCGGATGGAGCGCCCTGTCTGGAGAATGCCCCACAGATCGCCGCGGTCCGGATGGTCAATGTTAGGGGGCGGCAGTGTGAGAGCTTCGCCGATCACCTTGCCCACTTTCGCCAGCGATGCTTGTAACTCCGGATACTTGCCTGCGTCTTTCTGGGAGAACTTGCCAATCTCCTGAACGGACTTCTTGACGTCGTTGTAGAGAATCATCGCGCGTCCGTCTGGCGAAAGCGTGACCACGCCTACATCCGGAGTGATCAGCCTAAGCCCGTGTTTCTCGAGTTGCATGTCACGAACAATGTCGGGACGGAGCGGACCCGCCGCATGTGCGAGAATCGAACAACGGAAGCCAGGATAAAATTCCTCGGTGCTCGCGGCTCCGCCAGGTTGCGCAAGACGCTCCAGCACGAGCGGCTTATATCCCGCTCTCGCGAGATAAAAGGCGGTGACCAGCCCGTTGTGGCCTCCGCCAATGATGACGACGTCGCGCGCGGCCGGCATCGGTTAGGCCGCTCCTTTGAAGTCTTTGAGGATTTCCAGTGCTGCTAGCCGCCCCGGCCCACCCATAATTCCGCCGCCAGGGTGTGTGGCCGATCCGCACATATAGAGATTTTTTATTGGTGTGCGGAACTGCGCGTATCCCGGTACCGGGCGCAGGAAGAAAAGTTGTTCGAGGGACAGCTCACCTTGGAAGATGTTGCCTTCCGTCAATCCCCATTCGCGTTCCAGATCCAGCGGCGTGATTACCTGCTTGTGCAGAATGATGTCCCGGATGTTGGGCGCGTACTCGGCAATCGTATTAATCACGTTGTTGCCGAACGCTTCCTTCTGATCGTCCCAGTTGAGGCCCGGCCGCAATTTGTAGGGCGCGTACTGCACGAAGCAGGAGAGAATGTGTTTGCCCGGCGGCGCGACTGATGGATCGGTCAGCGTAGGAATCACCATGTCAATATAGGGACGGCGCGAGAAATTTCCGTACTTGGCGTCGTCGTAAGCCCGCTCCATGTACTCGACGCTGGGCGAGATTGAAATCGCGCCGCGCAGATGAGCGCCCGGCCCCGGCATCGCTTTGAAATTCGGCAGAGCATCCAGCGCCAGATTCACTTTGCCCGAAGATCCTCGAAATTTGTACCGATTGATCTCTTCGAGAAAGTCGTCAGGCAAATTTCCCTTTTCGATCATCTTCACAAACGTAAGTCGCGGATCGACGCTCGAAGAAATAATGTCGGCGTAGATCTCATCTCCGCTCGCCAAAACGACTCCCTTCGCTTTGCCGTTCTTTACGATGATCTGCGCAATCGCAGCCTGGGTGCGGATTTCAACTCCAGCTTCGCGCGCCGCGTCCGCGATCGCGTTGGAAATAGCGCCGGTGCCGCCGCGAGCAAACCCCCACGAGCGGAACGCACCGTCGATCTCTCCCATGTAGTGATGCAGCAGCACGTACGCAGTGCCTGGCGAGCGCACTCCGAGAAAAGTCCCAATGATTCCGGAAGCCGACATCGTTGCCTTCAGTACATCGGTTTCGAACCACTGATCCAGGAAATCGATGGCGCTCATGGTCATCAACTGCACCTGGTTGTATTTGTCATCGCTGGCGAGACCCTGAAAACGGCGGCCGAGGAAAAGTAACTTCATCAATTCCTTCGGATTCAGCGTGGCCGGATCAGGCGGCACCATACTAAGAATCGGCTTCACGAAGCGGCACATCGCCTGCATCGCCTTGCCGAACTCGTCGTAGGCTTCGGCGTCAACCTTGGAGTGACGCGCGATCTCGCGATGCGTCTTGCCATGATCATTCACCCGCCACAAGTGATCGCCATTCGGCATTGGAGTAAATGTGCCGTCGAGCGGCAGGATTTCCAAACCATGCCGGGGAAGGTCGAGGTCGCGAATGATCTCCGGACGCAGCAGCGAGACCACGTAAGAGCAGACCGAAAACTTGAAGCCGGGAAAAACCTCTTCCGTGCAGGCCGCTCCACCGAGCACGTAGCGGCGTTCGAGCACGAGAACTTTCTTGCCCGCCTGCGCCAGGTAAGCCGCGTTGACCAGGCCGTTGTGGCCTCCGCCAATCACGATCACGTCGTACTTTGAGCCAGCCATAAACCTCTCGAAAGTTTAGCGTCGCCGTTCTGGGGCAAGATGCTCGCGGGACGCGGCAAGACGCCACCGCACGCTTATTCAGGATTCCTGAGATTAACGCCAGGAAAAGGACTTCACATTCTAACGGGGAGGACGCCTTTTGTCTTGCAGCGCCGCACGTGACTGCTTGACTCGGAGTCATGCTTGAACGCAGATGGTTTGCCGCTGAACCTCGCCGCTGCATATAATCCAGCGTGCGGGACGTTGCGAAGCAACGCCTTCACAGCACTGCAGAAACGTAGCTGGCTACGTTTCTGCTCAACCAGAAGATATCGAGGAACTTCAGTGCCCGTAGGAACTGCCTTTCACGAAAGAACTTTCCCGCTCTGTCACAGCCTCAACTACCGCGAGTGGTCTGGCTATTACACGGTCAGCGTTTACGAAGTGCATCACGAGCACGAATACAACGCCATTCGCAACGCCGCTGCGCTGATCGATATCTCGCCGCTGTACAAATATCAGGTCACTGGCAAGGACGCGACCAAGTTGGTAAACCGCGTGATCACGCGCGATGTCGGCAAGGTCTCCGTCGGCCAGGTGATTTATTGCTGTTGGTGCGATGAACAGGGCAAGGTCATCGACGACGGCACCATCACCCGGCTAGAAGAAAACAAATATCGCTGGACTGCCGCCGATCCCAGCTTGCGCTGGTTTCGCCAGAACGGTACCAACATGGATGTCCAGGTCGAAGATATCTCGGAGAAAGTCGCGGCTCTCGCTTTACAGGGACCAACCTCGGGCAAACTCCTAAAGTCGGTTGCGGAAGCGGACATTGCCAATTTGAAATACTTCCGCGTGACTCACGGCAAAATCGCGGGCGTGCCCGTGGACATTTCGCGTACCGGATATACCGGCGATCTGGGCTACGAAATCTGGGTGCCGTGGAACGACGCCGTAAAAGTCTGGGACGCGGTGATGGAAACCGGCAAACGCTTCGACATTCACCCCGCTGGTATGCTGGCGCTTGATGTAGCTCGCGTTGAAGCCGGATTATTGCTGATCGAGGTCGACTACTCCAGCAGCAAGAAGGCGCTCATCCCGTCGCAAAAGTATTCACCCTACGAACTTGGCTTCGGCAAGATGGTGCATCTCCACAAAGACAATTTCATTGGTAGATCAGCGTTGGAGCAGGATCAGAGACAAGGAGTCGCGAGGCAGTTTGTCGGACTTGAAATTGATTGGACAGAAGTTGAAGCGCGCTACGAAAAATTCGGCCTCACGCCCGCCGCGCCCAGCCAGGCCTCACGCGTCGCGGTTCCCGTGTACTGCGGCGAAAAGCAGGTAGGCAAGGCCACGTCCACCACATGGTCGCCGGTGCTGAAAAAGATGATCTCTCTGGCCAGCGTCGAAACCTCGCACTCCAAGCTCGGAGCCCGGCTGCAAATGGAAATCACCATCGAAGCCATCCGGCAGAAGGTGACCGCAAAGATCGTGAAGATGCCGTTCTTCAATCCCGCAAGGAAGACTGCGGTCCCAGTGTAGAGTTGGCACGGTGTCGCTCTACAGAATGTAGCGCGACAGATCCTGATCCTTCACAATATCCGCCAGCATGTGGCGCACGTAGTCCGCATCCACTTTGAAGTGCTCGCCTTTTTTATCTGGCGCGTCAAAGCTGATCTCATCCAGCACACGTTCCATAATCGTGTGCAGGCGTCGTGCTCCAATATTTTCTGTGCCTTCATTCACCCGGAAAGCGAAGCGGGCAATCTCTTCCAGCGCATCCTTGGTAAATTCCAGCTTTACGCTTTCGGTCTCGAGCAGCGCAGTGTATTGCCTTACCAGCGAAGACTTCGGCTCAGTCAGGATCCGGATAAAGTCTTCCATGGTCAAAGACTGCAGTTCGACACGAATGGGAAACCGGCCTTGCAACTCCGGGATCAGATCGCTGGGCTTGGAAACATGGAAAGCTCCCGCCGCAACGAACAGAATGTGGTCGGTACGAACCATGCCATAGCGAGTGTTGACCGTGGTTCCCTCGACGATAGGCAAAATGTCGCGCTGCACGCCTTCGCGCGAAACATCCGGCCCGTGGCCGCTCTCGCGTCCCGCAATCTTATCGATCTCGTCGAGGAAAATAATTCCCGAATCCTCGACGCGATCAATTGCTGCGCGAGTCACCTGATCCATGTCAATCAGCCGCTGCTCTTCTTCTTGGATCAGGTATTCGAACGCCTCGTTGACCTTCATCTTCCGCTTTTTCGTGCGCTGGCCGAAGATGTTGGGCAACATGTCCTTGATGTTGACGTCCATCTCCTCGACACCCTGATTGGAGATGATTTCAAAGGATGGGAATGCGCGTTCGCGAACATCGATTTCTACCATGCGTTCATCCAGCTTGCCTTCGCGCAATTGCTGGCGCAGCTTTTCGCGAGTGCGGCTTTGGGATTCGCTCGATGAAGACGACGTCGTTCCTTCGAGCACGAATCCAGCCTGAGCTGACTCTGCCGGACGAGACGGCGGAGCGACTGGCGGCAGAAGGATATCCAGCAAGCGCTCCTCCGCGTTGAGCTCGGCTTTGTCCGACACGTCTTCAAGTTTTTCTTCGCGCACCATCTCAATCGCGATCTCAACCAGATCCCGAATCATGGACTCCACATCCCGCCCGACATATCCCACTTCCGTGAATTTCGAAGCTTCCACTTTTAAGAACGGCGAGTTGGCGAGCTTAGCCAGCCGGCGCGCGATTTCCGTCTTCCCCACGCCCGTAGGCCCAATCATGATGATGTTCTTGGGAATGACTTCTTCGGCAAGATCCGGCGCAAGCTTCTGCCGTCGCATGCGATTGCGTAGCGCAATCGCCACCGCGCGCTTCGCATCTTTCTGTCCGACAACGTGCTTGTCCAATTCGGCGACGATCTCACGCGGCGTGAGTTCGTCGAGAGCAATCTGTTCTTCGTCGACGGTTCCAGGTAAGTAAATGGCCATAAGTGTTTCGGGCGTCAGGCGTCAGGCGTCAGGATTTCAACCCGCAGCCCCGAAGTCTAGCGCCTGGAGCCTAGAGTTCCTCAATCGTCACCTTGTCATTCGTATAAATACACATGTTGCCGGCAATCTTCATCGCCTCTTCGGCAATCTGGTGAGCTGAGAGCTGCGTGTGCGCGGCCAGCGCCTGGGCTGCAGCTTGCGCATAGGGACCTCCGCTGCCGATGGCGGCGATCCCTCCATCCGGTTCGATCACGTCGCCCTGGCCGCTGAGCAGGAAAGTCTGTTCCTTATCCGAAACCAACAGCAGCGCCTCCAGATGACGCAAGAACTTGTCCGTCCGCCAATCCTTTGCCAGTTCCACCGCGCCCCGGCCGACATTGCCATGATACTGCTCCAGCTTCGCCTCGAAACGGCTAAAGAGGGAGAAAGCATCCGCGGTCGAGCCCGCGAAACCGGCGAGAATCTTGTCTTGGTACAGGCGGCGGATCTTCTTGGCGGTGTGTTTGATCACGCCTTCGCCGAGAGTGACTTGGCCGTCACCAGCCATTACCACATGGCCGTCACGCCGGACACAAAGCACGGTCGTCGAACGTACTAATCGCTTCTTGCTCATGAGCGCAATTTTTCATTATAGCAGCCGCAAGTGGTCGACATCCGAGACGTGCCGGAGCCTTCTAGCTTCTCGAGGATTTCTCACGTCGACTTGTTTATTTCCGCGCAATCTGCGTAGCAGTTCCTTAACTCACCACCATATCCGCGATCCGGACCGCGTCCGCGCAGGCGCGCACGTCGTGAGTGCGAACAATGTGCGCCCCCTTCAGGATGACCGCTGTTTCTGCGGCGACGGTCCCATAGAGCCGGTCGGCCACAGCTGCATCCTTCCCATTTCGCGCCAAGGCTCGCCCGACAAACGACTTGCGTGACACGCCTGCCAGCAATGGATAGCGCAGCTCATGCAACTCGTCGAAGCGCTTCATCAGCGGATAATTCTCCTGAAAGCTCTTGCCAAATCCAAAGCCCGGATCCAGCACGATCCGCTCCCGCTTCACGCCCCCAATCTGCGCCGCGTCGGCCCACTCCCGCAGTTCGCGTTTCACCAGCATCACAATATCGGACACCGGAGGCAGAGTTCGCCACTCTTCGGGACGGCCGCGCATGTGCATCAGCACGGCGCCGCATTTCAACTCGGCCAGCGTCTTCACCATCCCCGGATCCCAGCGAAGTCCGCTGACGTCGTTAACGATTTCGGCCCCGGCAGCAACTGCGGCGCGCGCCACGTTGGCTTTATACGTGTCGACGGAGATCACAGCCTCCGGGCGTTTTTGCTTAAGGGCTGCGATTACTGGAATCACACGCTCCAATTCTTCCTTCTCGCTCACCGGACGTTTTTCCGGATGGTCTTCCGCGAGCGCCGAAGCGTTCTGAGCAGCGGTTCTGTCGGGCGCCAGGACCATGGCTCCCGGACGCGTCGACTCTCCTCCCACATCGACGATGTCCGCACCGTCCTCCAGCAATTGCAGCCCGAACACCACCGCGCTATCACGGTCGAAGTGCGCTCCCCCGTCAGAAAACGAATCCGGAGTCACGTTAACGACCCCCATCACGAGCGTGCGTTTTCCCAATTGCAGGGAGCGCGAGCCGAGACTCCACTCGAACACCGGACGCATACAGCTTCGATTCTAAAACATCTGTCCGCCCAGCCTCTCGCGTTCGAATTGTCATCAAACATGACCAATCCAGTCGAGATCCGAAACCTCCAAACAAGGCTTGCACAGCGGGTTGCGCAAATGTCGCAATTTCTTGCAATGTTAATGAAAACGAAACGTATTTTTGGGCAGCGCGTCGCATTTCGCTTGACATCCTGCGTGATCGCGATAGGATACGGCTCCGTGGGCTTCATGTCGAATGGGGTGTTGGACGACAAAAGGGGCCCGATCGCTTCCAAAAATACTCAGTAAACTCTCAGGAGGATTCTAGTGAAAAAGACTCTGTTCGCCGTAGCGCTGGTGGTTTTAGCTAGCGTAACTCTCTTTGCTCAAAGCTCGCAGACATACGGCGTGCCAACCCACGTAGTTAGTAATGTAGGCAACATCGGTCATGCCACCGCCTACCAGGAACCAGTTACACTCAAGAAGATTTACAGTAACTTGGGAACCAAGACAGACGCTTTCGATTGGACGAATGGCTGGCTGATCGCCGGACCCAGCGCTCCTCTCGGGCACGAGCAGTTCATCGGATACGGCTTTACCCCGACCAAGGCCCACACTGCCACTCAGATCAGAGCGGCCGCGTTCTATTTCTCCTCGGGCGGAGGCGGCAACGACTTCAACTTCGGTATCTGGAGCGACTCTAGCGGCGTCCCGGGAACCGAAATTCAGGGTAAGGACAAGAAGAACCTTCCCACTTGGACCGGCCAACAATCGGACTGCTGCAAAACTCAGAACGTCACGATCAAGGCCACCAAGCTAAAGAAGGGCGTACCGTACTGGGTCGTTCTGACCAACGCTGCCAGCGTCGCGAATGCTGAGGGCGCATGGGACTTCGTGTGGAACGATGCCACCGGCAACCAAGCCTATAACCTCGGTTCTGGCTGGGCCACGGAGCAGGTGCAAGTGTCCGCGTTTGCTGTTTACGGCACGAAGTAGTTTACCGCTCAGCTTGAACTTACGTTTTGCGTTTTGTCAGGGAGAAGCCACCCGGCTTCTCCCTATTTTTTGGAGCGAGCCGCCCAGCTGTCGTGCGCCAGAGTTGAATCCTGTCGACGCGAAGGCTAGTCGATCACAAAGCTGCTTCCCCTTTTGCGCCGGTCTTAGTCCATCGAGCGGCACCGCGAAGGGTACACTTTCACGGACTACTGCTGCACCCTACGTTCAAGATTGCAAGAATGAATATGCTACGATTTCTTTTTTGCCCTACAGGAGGGGAGATTGATGAGTTATCGGTGGTGGGTTTGCGTTATGTTGCTTTCCTCGCTGGCTTTTGGGTTCCAGAATCCCGCTCAGCAGGTTCAGTCACTCAGCGGTGAGTCCAGCGAGCAGTCCGGCGCCCAGATCGCACCGGACGCTCCCGTGATTACCCTGCAAGGTCCATGTGCGGCCGGTCCCTCAAGCCCCGAGAGTTCCTCCAAATCCGGAGCAGCCACGCCGGAACCTGCTGCCCCCGCCCTCGCTCCTGTTTCTGCGACGCCGACTGACTCCGGCTGCAAGATCGTGATTACCCGAGCGGAGTTCGAAAACTTGGCCAATGCACTGCACCCGGGCGGATCGCCCTCGACCGCTCTGAACTTCGCCCGGCGTTACTCCGAAGCGCTGCTGCTTGCGCAAAGGGCGCATGAATCCGGCTATGACCAGGACCCGGCGCTTCAGGCGAAGGCAAGGTTCAGCTACCTGCAGTTCGTAGGCCAGGGCTTCAACATGCAATTGCGTGAGAAGGCAAGAGTGGTGTCGGATGCGGAAGTGGCCGCATACTACAAGGAGCATCAGGAGATGTTCGAACAGGTAGATCTCATGCGAGTTTTCATTCCGAGCCTGAAGGAATACTCCAGCGGGCCACGGCCGTCCCAGGAACAGCTGGCCGCCGATAAAGCCAAGTTGGAGGCTGAGGCCCACAAAATGTACAAGCAGGCCCTTGCTGGAGCAAGCTTTGAAAAATTGGAAGAGAAAGCTTACAAGATGGCTGGGAATCCGGAAGACACACCCCCCGTTCACCTGGGGAAGCTTACCCGGAATGCCATTCCAGAAGAGTACCGGGATAGGATATTCGCTTTGAACATCGGGCAGATTTCGGAACTCACAACGGAAAACAACGGCTGGAGTATTTTCAAGGTACTGTCCAGACGAACCATGCCCCTGAGCGAGGCGAAACCGCAGGTTCAGCAACTGAAGGCCGACGCTGCGGTTGCCGCCGTCAAGGATTCCATGAAGCTCAGTTTGAATGATGCGTATTTTCAAGCGCCCGAAGCCACGACCAAGGCACCGAACCTAAGGTAGATGCGCCTGAGCCTAACACACGCTCGCTCGAAACAAGCAGGCACATGCATCTGAGCTTTTTCCTTTTCTACCCTGGTGCCGTGCGCAGGTGCTGGATTGTCTGGTCGGTTGGTGTTTGCGGACTCGTGCCGATGCTACAATCAGCCTCTTAAATGGGGCGTAAGCGCACGAATTTTGCTGTTGCGGGTTGCCTGTTCCTCGCCCTTGTAACCTTCGCTATTTATAGCTCCGCTCTCCGCCATCCTTTTGTCGATTACGACGACCAGGATTACGTCACTGAAAACACCCACGTTCAAGCAGGATTGACAGCGAAAAGCATTGCGTGGGCCTTCACCGCTACCGAAGCGGACAATTGGCATCCGCTGACGTGGCTCTCCCATATGCTGGATTGTCAAGTCTACGGAGTGAATCCATCCGGCCATCATCTGAGCAGCATCCTGCTGCATCTGCTGAACGTCATACTTCTATTCCTGATACTTGCCCGTGGCACGGGTTCAATGGAAAGCAGTCTGCTGGTTGCTGCGTTATTCGCCGTCCATCCCCTCAACGTGGAATCTGTCGCCTGGGTGGCCGAACGAAAGAACGTTTTGAGCACCCTGTTTTTTCTGCTTACACTCGGCACCTATGGCTGGTACGCGGTAAAGCCGAGCGTCAAGCGCTATCTGGGTTTCGCCGCGCTTTTTTTCCTGGGACTCGCCTCTAAACCCATGGTGATTACCTTGCCTTTCGTCCTCTTGCTGCTCGATTTCTGGCCGCTGGAAAGGATTCAAGGCTGGAGCGAGAGAACATCCCCGGCACCGAGATCACGCCGGAATCGAAAAAGCCCGTCTGAAGTTTCAGTTTCTGATATGAAGTTGGTCGTAACGCCAGCGCCGTTCTTCCGGCTTGTCCTCGAAAAGCTACCGCTGTTGGCGTTCTGCGCTGGTAGTGCCACGATCACCATTGTCGCGCAGCGATCCGCCGCCATCCGCTCTCTACAAAGGTTCTCCCTTGGAGTACGATTGGAAAACGCTATTTATGCCTATGCAACGTACCTGTGGAAGGCATTCTGGCCTACGCAATTGGCGGCCTACTATCCCCATCCCGGAAACACGCTCGACGTCTGGCGGTTTTGTCTTGCGGCGCTGTTTCTTGTGACCGTCAGCGCACTGGTGTGGAACCAACGTCGGTCCCGCCGATGCCTGGTCACTGGCTGGCTCTGGTACCTCGGCACCTTGGTTCCCGTCATTGGCATTCTCCAGGTTGGCGATCAGGCAATGGCAGATCGCTACGCCTACATTCCGCTGATTGGAATTTTCGTGATGGTAGTCTTCGGAGCCGCCGAATGGGCCAACCGCAAAGCGGTCAGTTTTCCAATTCGTGCGGCAACTGCGATTAGTATTTTGGCCGGGTTGTCGTTCCTGACTTGGCGTCAGATCGGGTACTGGCAGAGTGACTACAACTTGTGGTCGCATACCTTGCAGGTCACCAAGGAAAACCACGTCGCCGAAGAGAGCATAAGTAAAGCGTTGCTCATGGAAGGCCGCGCCGAAGAGGCTGTGCTGGGACTGCAAAAGGCCTCCAGCCTCACCCCGGAAGATCCAATCAAGCACGCGAATTTGGGCTCAGCTCTGGCACAGAGCGGACGCTTGCAAGAAGCGATCAAAGAGTATCAGACTGCGATTTCCTTGACTCCAAATCTCACGCTACAAATCCGCTTCTACGAAAGCATCGCCACCTTGTACGAGGTACTTGGAGACTATTCGAAGGTGCGCGAGGTTTACCGGCAAGCGCTGCAGATTGCTCCCCAACAGAGCTCCGAAATGATCCAGCGGCTCTCCCAGGACATAGCCACGGAGTCCGAGGGCGGACGCTATTTGCAATTGGGATTGCTCCTGCAGGAGGCAGGTAAGCCGACAGAGGCCCGCTCCGCTTTTCAGGAAGCCCTAAGGCTCGACTCTACTCTCGAGCCCGCACGACAAGCCCTGAAGGCACAACGGTAGGATAAGAAGTTGGGACCGAGTGCAGGCGTCGGTCTTGTCTGATTACTGTTCCCGGGGAGCCGAGATCAGCCCCGCCAAATGACCTCACTGTCTCCAGACAGAGGTCGAGGTTTATCCGGTGCTACAATCGGTCTACAAGAGATGCAGCGAATACTGGCGCATTTCGCGATTATTTTTTGCCTTTCGCTGGCGGCGCAACTCCACGCTGCCTCGCATAATCCAGTCTCCAAAGACATTGACACGATCCTTTCCGCCCCGGACCTTACTCGGGGATTTTGGGGCATCGAGGTGGTCTCACTCGATAACGGAAAAATCATTTACGCCCAGAGTGCGGACAAGCTGTTCACTCCCGCTTCGAACACTAAACTGTTTACCACCGCTGCCGCTCTGGCGCTGATCGGGCCCAGCTATAGTTCGCGAACCACTGTCGAGACCAGCGGGGTTCTCGATAAATATGGACGCCTTACTGGCGATCTTGTGTTGGTCGGTCGCGGCGACCCTAATCTCTCCGGCCGCGAATTGCCCTACAATCTGCGGACCGCGCGCAACGATCATCCCATCCAGGTCCTCGAACAACTCGCAGACGCGCTCGTTCAGAAGGGTGTGAAGTACGTCGATGGCAGCATCATCGCCGACGACTCCTACTTCGCCTTCGAGCGCTACGGGGAAGGTTGGAGTCAGGACGATCTGGTCCTTGCCGATGGTGCTCCCGTCTCCGCACTTACCATCAACGACAACGTCGTGTTCGTGAACATTCTCCCTGCGGATCGCGCCGGAGAGCGCGCCTTCGTTAGCATCACGCCATTCGCCGACTACTATCGTATCGACAACCGCATCATTACGACGCCTGCAGGGACGGGGCGCAAGATTTTCATCAATCGCGAACCGGGATCCACGTCGCTTACGTTGTGGGGCAATGTGCCGCTTGACGATGCCGGCGCAAACGAAGCTCTCGCCATCGACGATCCCGCGGAATTCGCCGCCGCGCTCTTTCATCGATTGCTCGAGAATCGCGGCATCGTCGTCTATGGCAAACAACGAACACGGCACACCGAGTTGGCCAGTCTTTCGACTTTGACGGTTACGGCTACAGCGCCTGCGCGCGGTGGTGATGAATCTGCGCGCACAGTGCCGAATCAGCCTCTCGTGCTCGCCAGCTATCAATCCAAGCCTCTGATCGAAGATGTGCGCGTGATCAACAAAGTCAGTCAGAACCTGCACGCGGAAATTTTGTTGCGGGTGCTGGGGCGCGAGAAAGGCGCAGCGGGCACCGTCGAGGGTGGGCTTGAGGTGCTGCGCGGTTTCCTGAATCAGGCCAATGTGCCCGGCGATCAATATATTTTCTTCGATGGCTCCGGGCTCTCCCGTCAAAATTTGGTTACCCCGCACGCGGTTGTGCAGCTGCTGCGCTACGCCGCGAACCAGACGTGGGGGGCGAGCTTCCGGGAGACGCTGCCGGTGGCCGGTATCGACGGCTCTCTGGCGGATCGCTTTTCGAACCTTGACCCGCGGACCCACGTCTATGCGAAGACCGGCTCACTGGGAGGAGTCAAGGCGCTCTCCGGTTATGCCACAACCGCTCGCGGCCAACAGGTCGCATTTTCCATCCTGTCCAACAATTTCAACCTGCCCAGCAAACGCGTTCTCGAGGCGATCGACAGCATTGTCGAAGTCATTGTGAACGACACGAAGAAGTAAAAGTCAGCATTGGTCCTACAAAAGATCTGTCTTGACCCAGTGCGGCTTTTCATCTCGGCAATTTTTTTGCTTGACGGTCGCGAACTGCGCGGACGCCGCCGGGGCCGCTGCCGGTTGGGGGTTTGCGCATTCCTTCCAGCAGGTCTTTCAGAACCACGGCGTTATTTTGCTCCTCATCTTTGGATGCGAAAAGTAGTGTCAGCTTTTTTCTGCGGTTGGCGAGACGATAGAGTTCATCGAGCGCCTGGGCGGATTCCGGGCGCGCCAGTTCTTTCAAATAACGCTTGCGAAAAACGGACCAGGCTTCGCGGTTGGTATGAAACCATTTTCTCAAATTGTCGGAGGGCGCTAAATCGCGCAGCCATTGATCGACCGCGGCCCGGTCTCTGCTCAGGCCGCGCGGCCAGAGGCGGTCCACCAGGACGCGCGTGCCGTCCGAGCGAGCGGGCGGTTCATAAACTCGTTTCAGGGTTACTCGTTTTGCGGTCACTGGGTTTCCGTGCTGGGCATGGCTTTGTTTTATTATTGTAACGGTTTGTTTCAAGGACGAATGAAGCGATCTCGTATTCTGTTCTCTGCTCTGGGCTTCTGCGGCTGTGTGGCGATGCTGTGGTTTCTGCCCGGCTGTGACGTGCAGCGCCGCAAGAGCGATGCCGAACTCGGACTGAATCCGCAGCAGATCGCGGGCCGCCGGATCTACGACAACTATTGCGACCGGTGCCATGCGCCTTACTCTTCGCGAGGGCGGCAGGGTCCCAGCATGAAAGGCGTCTTCCAGCGGCAGTATCTGCCGATGAGCGGGATGCCGGCGAACGACGATCGCGTCACCGACGTGATTCGTCTTGGCCGCAACAAGATGCCGGGCTACGCTCCGGTTCTCAATCAGCAACAGATTAACGACCTGCTGGCGTATCTGCATACTTTGTAGCGGGCATCTTTGCTAGCCTGACAGTTGCCTCGCCTTATTCCGCAGGCCTATTGAAGAAATTCCGTCGAATCGTTTTTGCCTGCACACTTCTTTCGCGCACCGTGGGGCGTGGCTTCGAGCGGGAGACTTTGTGGCTGGCCGCGGGGCTGATTCATTGGAGGGCGCGGTTTCAGCAAAGGGATTAGGCGACGAGACGAGGCGGCACGCGGGGGTTGCCGCCGATTGGTCGCCTTATCCGCTACGGCCTCGATTTGCGGGATGGTTTCACCGGCATCTTCGGTTGAGTCTTCCGATCCGGCGGCTTCGACCCGTTCGTTCTCTTCTTGGTTGTCTTCTTCGTATTCTTCTTCCTCGAAATCTTCGCGGCGCCAGGGGTCTTCGCCTAACGGGGTTTCGTCCACGGTGGAGGGATCGATGACTACGTGGGTTTTGATCATGGGCTCGAAATTGATGCGGCTCAGGTTGGAGGACGCGGTCTGCAGGCCGTAGAGCAGGAGGCCGGCGGTCTTGGGGTCGACCTGTCCGCTGAGGATCAGGCGCATGACCTGCATGAGGGAGACCTGGATGGAGTTGGCGTCCTCGAGGACTGGGAGATCGATGGCGGCGCGGCCGCGGCGGGCGCGGTTGGCGTTGAGGACGATGCGGGTTTCACGGTAGCGTTTGTGGAAATAACAGAAGTGGTTGCGGCGGAGGGCGGGCGATCCGCACTGGGTGCCGTTGATTTTGATGTGTTCACAGCGAGGAATGCTATTCGGATATGAGGACATGATAGTCTCCACCCCCCTCCCCCCCTGATCTTTTGCAATCAGAGAGATAACGGGGGACTAAGGTTGAAATCTTTGAGTTGAAAGGAGTTGCAGGGAAAATCTTGATAGCAAACGGGTCGTGGGTGGGGGGAGGCATTTCCGTAGATGAGCTATATATTGGTTATCTTGTATGTCTGATAGTGAAGTCAAGAGAAATGTGAGAAAAATGCGAGGCCGGTCCCAGAATGGGAGGCTGCGGGCTTGACGGTCCTGCCGGCAATTGTTGATTTCGCCTGTGTCATTGCCATTCAACTTCGATCTTCTTTGCATCGGAGAGGAATCCCACGGGTCAGATCAGGCGCGCCGAAGATAGAGGTCCCAGCATAAAACGCGAGCTTTACCTATCTCGAAATATCGGAAGACCTCGCCAAACCGGGTTATACTTTGGGGGCTTTCGGCTGTGCCTCCCCGCAGTCAGTAGTTCCCCGGAGCGATATGACACGCCTCTCGACCTTATCGAATGTGTTGCTGGTTCTGATCGGATTGGCGGCCGCGATGTCCGGTGCGGAAGCGCGGCAGTTTAAAAAGCCCGATTACTATAAGGCCGGGATTCTGAACTGGACGGTGATCACCGCAGATTTCAACCATGACGGTAACTTGGACCTGATAACCGGAGACTTTGACCGTTCAAAGCTGTATGTATTCCTGGGCAAGGGCGACGGCACATTTCGTAAGCCGCTGATTTCCGACATTCCCGGCCCCTCCGCACTTGCCGTCGGAGATTTCAACGGGGATCACATTCCCGACTTCGCAGCCATCGAAGGCAGAGGCACCTTGGCGATTTACCTCGGAAATGGCGATGGTACCTTCCGCAACTCGGCGAATTACGGCTTGGGCGGAGGCCTCGGTGGAAGCCTCGCAGTTGCTGACTTCAACAGCGATGGACACTCGGATATCGCCGTGACAAACATCGACAACTACGGGCAGGACGGGAGCGTCATGGTGTTCTTCGGCAAGGGGAACGGGAAATTTGGGAAGCCGGTCACATACAAGTTACCAAACAGGCCCTATGGTATCGCAGCTGGGGATTTCAACGGAAATCATCACGCTGACCTTGCGGTGGCCGAGACCGAGGGGAACGGCGCGATAGCCATCCTGATGAACAACGGCCGGGGACACCTTAAGCTCACGGCGACCTATCCCACCCCTTCCAATGAGCCGGCCAGTATTGCCGTGGCAGCTCTGAAGAATGGTGGGAACGCGGACTTGGTCGTGAGCTGCGCGACGGAAATCGTGGTATTTCCTGGTAATGGCGATGGCACCTTCGGTACTCCAACGCAATATTTTACGAACGAAAACGGGAACTTAGCGATGGCTTCAGTGGTCGCCGATTTCAATGGAGACGGCAATCTTGACGTAGCAACCGCATTCTTCGACAACAATGTAGAACAGCTATTTTATGGTAATGGCGACGGAACCTTGCAAAAGCCTGTTCCGATCAAAATACGAAAAGGCGAGGGAGGAACCCAATCGCTAGTGACGGCAGATTTCAATAAAGACGGCGCTCCCGATTTGGTGTTTGGCTCCAGTTTCGATCTGGCGGTACTGCTGAATGCAAAGTAGCGGGACTCTCAATGGCGACCACGACAAAAATGGCGACTCGAAATATGAATGCGATCTGGGCTTTGTTGCTGAGCGTGACGCTTGTCACGGCATTAGCGCCCAGTGCGGCGGCGGGGCAGTTCAAGAAGCCGGTGTTTTACAAGCTGAACGGCGATCCGTACCAGATCATTACGGCTGACTTCAACGGCGACGGGAATCTCGACCTCGCGGTCGCCGACCTTAACGGCACGGTGGGTGTATTTCTGGGCAAGGGCAACGGCACGTTTCAATCGGCCCGGTACTTCTCTGCTCCCAATGCGCTTGCGCTGGCAGCCGGGGATTTCAACGGCGACGGTAAGCTGGACTTGGCCGTGATCGAGACGGGGGGCACGGGCGACGGGGCTCTGGGCATTTTTCTGGGCGACGGTAAGGGCAATTTTCGCAAATCCGTTACCTACAAATTGGGCCCTGCCTCCGTCGCAGTAGCGGTAGCGGACTTTAATGGTGACGGCCATCTCGACATCGTCGCAATCAATGGGGGTGCGAAGGGAAACGGGAGCGTGATGGTGTTCTTCGGAAAAGGTGACGGAACATTCAAGGTCCCCGTAACGTACAATTTGGGCGCGTATCCCGACTTCGTTGCCACGGCGGACCTGAACGGAGACCATTATCCAGACCTTGTGGTCACGCAGAATGGGGGTTGGAGCGTCAGCGTTCTCATCAATGACGGTCATGGAAAATTCAACAAGCCGCTGACCTACGGCGGGCCAGGAGGGAATGGCGTGGTGATTGCCGACTTCCGAAATAACGGCATCCTTGACCTTGCGGTAAGTACGACGGACGCGGTGTGCGTGCGATTGGGAAACGGAGACGGCACTTTTGGAATGGCAGTTCTCTACTCGACTCAGGTCGGCAATGGTGGCGCTAACGCGGTTGCAGCCGCCGACTTCCGCGGCGATGGAAAGCTCGATTTGGCCGTAGAGCGCAGCGGCGGCCCTTCTGCGCTGCTTTACGGAAACGGCGACGGGACCTTCCAGGCCGCGATTCCCATCAAGACAAAGGAGAATGGCGGCAATTCTCTGACCGTTGGCGACTTTAACAAGGACGGTCTCCCGGACTTGGCGATGGATGCGGTCTCATTGCCAAATCGGTTTGCCGGCGTTGCGGTCCTGATGAACGCGCAGTAGCGCTTGATTGGCGAGGCATGAAAAAACTCGGGGACAGGCGAGACGTTCACCAGTTTTTCTTTAGGCTCCGCGGCGTTGCAGAAACCGGGGTACGTCCCGTCTGTCCCAGGGTTTTCTCCCAGGAGAGGAGAACCGAGTGATGAGAACCAAAGACAGCTACGAAGATTTTCTCGATCGTATGTTTCAAGAGATCGACGATTTGGCAGACTTGCAGAAACAGATTGCTAATGAGAACGCTGCTCCCTTTCTGAACGCAGCCAAGGCTCTTGGCCTTAGCGTCGAGGAAGCACTCACGGTGTATCGAGATGGGATGAACGGCCAACAATTAGCTGATGCGATGAAATCCATGCGCAAGAAATAGCTGCAAGAGGTCTCATATTTGCTGGGCGGCTCCGTCGTGAGAGTGTGCCGAATTCCCATCTACCCTGCCTCTTGTCAGGTTGCTCGATCCGTCGTCACGAATCCAGACGATTGAATGGGGGCAAGCCGGGAGTTAACCCGCCCAGCGCGAACGAATTCTAGCACGACTAGTAAGGCCTAGGACGGTTTGAAGCCAGTACCGGGCGCAAGCGGCGGGAAAAGCTCGCACGGGTCTGCGGAGGCACTTGCGGAGTCGGTCCGGCTGTAATAAGATCACAATCGCAGGAACGAGTGAGTGCGGCTGCCTGCTGAAATGTACCGTTCACTCAGCGTGACCCCTAGCGGACACGTCCCGCCCAAGTAAATCACCGAAGTTAACCGTGATTTCTCAGTCCACCGACCGCTAGCGGCGGACAATGGGAGATTTCATGGCGCTCACGCCCGACTTTTTCAACCACGCTGATTGGTCTGTCTGGCACATTGCTTTCCACGCGGCAACCTGGTTCGAGGCCGCTAGTTTCGTGCTCTGGAAGTGCGACACACTCAAGAAGCAATGGAGAAGACTCTTCAAACGCAAGTGAAGGCGCAGGACGAGCCTGTGCAACCGTCGTGCGGGAGTTCTATTGCATCGCCTAGCCTCGCGTCACCCGCCAATCCTGCCAGAGAATGCTGAGGCCGATAGCCACGAGTGAGATGCTTCCCACCCTTTCCGCACAGAACGCGGAAAGGGTGGGGCACCCATCGTTGTTAGTCATTCGTTATTCAGTCGTTCGGAAACATGTCGAGTCCCACTGCACCCAGGTTAGCGTCCAAAGAACGGACGCGAACCTGGGGCAGCGGGCACGAGCGCGGACCTCGCGCTTGCATTTGGCCCAATTGCAGCGGACAGGAGTGTCGGCTCTACACTTTTTGGTTGGTACAGGATTTCCTGTATTTCTTTGGGGGCGAGTTTTGTCTACGGTTTTTGGTGATGGAACATGGGGAGCTGCGATGGAACTCATTCGATGAGGAGTGGTTTTGTGTGAAGTGCGGGCGAACCTCCGATCACATAATCAAACAAGACGCGGAAGTTGAACTGGCGCAGTACGAGTGCCAATTGCCGTTCGAAGACCCTGCGCGGGCGTAGGGAGAGTTCATTTCGTGCGAGTTTCCGATGTTTTCTCCAGCGGGAAAAAACCTAACAAGCAACGTTTCTACGGGTTGATTTTTATGGCTTATGGGGAGCAACCGTCCTCCGCAAAGGCTCCATCCAATGCGGCATGTCGCGGAACAGGGTTGTGCACATCGCAATGTTTGTGGCCACCGGCCTGATGGCCGGTGGCTGGGGTCTTGATTGTTTGGCTCAGTCTTCGCCGTCGGCGGCTCCGAGGGGGATCACAAAGCTTAATCATATTATTTTCCTGGCGCAGGAAAATCGTTCGCTGGACCACTACTTCGGCGAACTGAGGCAGTACTGGGCGGATAACGGTTATGCCGACCGGTCGTTCAACGGTTTGCCGCAGTTCAATCCGGCTACGGGACTGCTGCCGCATTACGGGCCTCCGCCGACGAATCCGGGTTGCGATCCGGCCTATCCCCCGCCGCAGGATTGCACGATTGACAGCAATAGTCCGAAGATCGCATCGTTCGAGTTGATCACGCAGTGCACGGAAAACACAAGCCCGTCGTGGAACGAGTCACATGTGGATTGGGACTATTTCGATCCGATGGGCCGGTCCAAGGCCAAGCTGAATGGTTTCGTTTACACGGGGGCGCACGATGGCCGAGTTCTTGGCTACTACGATAGCGACGGAATTCGCGGCATGGGCTACTACGACGGGACCGACCTGAACTACTACTATTTCATGGCGTCCAACTTTGCGACCTCGGACCATTGGTTCCATCCGGCGATGACGCGAACGCATCCGAACCGGGAGTATCTGGTGGCGGCTACCTCGCAGGGAGACGCGTATCCGGTAGGCACCGACAATGGGGACAAGAACTTGCTTACTGCGACCACGATCTTTCAGGAGCTGGTAAATGCGAATGTGAGCTGGAAGATTTACGTGAATCCTACGAATACCGGTTGCAAGGGGCCGCCTTACGATCCGGCTTGCCTGCTGCAGACCAGCTACATCAAGTATTTTCAGTGGGGGCAGACGATTCCGACGAAGTATCCGCACAACATTGGGACGATCGGCATCGCAAACTCTGATTTCGACAACGATTTGCGGAATGGCACGTTGCCTGCGGTGGCGCAGATTGAGCCGGCAACCGATGCCGGGCTGGACGAGCATCCGTCGTCTTCGGACTCATCGCCGAGCTTAACGCAGAATGGAGCTTTGTACGTTTCCGAGATCATCAATTCTGTCATGACCAGCTCTTCCTGGAAGGATTCGGCTTTCATCCTGACTTATGACGAAGCGGGGGGAATTTTTGACCACGTGTCGCCGCATCCGGCAGTGAGTCCCGACGGTATTAAGCCTAAAGATCTTCTGCCCGGCGATATTTGCAATAAGGGTCAGACTGGACCGACTTGCGACTTTGTCTTCACTGGGTATCGGGTTCCGCTGATTGTGATCTCGCCCTATACAAAGAAGCACTACGTCTCGCACACGGTGGCCGACACGACGGCGATTCTGAAATTGATTGAGACTCGTTTTAATTTGCCGCCATTGACGAAGCGGGATGCGGCGCAGATGGATATGACGGAGTTCTTTAATTTCGCGCATCCGGCATGGCTGACGCCGCCGACGCCGCCGGTGCAGAACACGGCCGATCCCTGCTATCTGAACAAGTTGCCGTGAGCAAGTGGTTTGGAGCGATGGATCTCGCGAGGTGGCAGATCGCGGCGGGTCGAAAAGGACCATACAGGCACACGAAGGCACACGCCGCCATCTGACCACGACACCTCAAACCGTCAGGTCTTTCGCAGCCAATCACCTAGCAAACGGTGAAGCTTGGCGTACAGCTCAACGTGTCCGCACTCTTCACAGACACCTACCGCAACCGCCCCTGAATAGACGGGGCCGTCAAGATCGTCTGGGCGCGCAAAGTCTAGTTTCACCAACCCGCTAATCCTCTTGGAATGCTGGCATCGTTCCGAAGCCATTTCCCCCTCGCGGCAACCGGGCGCATAACAGCATCAATCTGCTGCTGTAAGCGTCCGGTCGAACCGAGAATGCAAGCTCCTACAATGGTCCCGCAAATCTACACCTAGAGCTCATCTTGTCAAGAGTTTCTTGGATACATTTGGCCTTGGAACAGCGCTAACCATTGGGTTCGCTTTGCTCGCTGCCCGGACGAGGCGTCCGGGCCTACGTGAGTCCTGGCGGCTTCGCAATCTCTTCCGGAACGACTAAACTAATGAGTTGGGCATCTGTTTTTTGAGGAAGGCAATCTTCTATGAACAGCTTTGGCAGCCGATCCACCCTTCGCGTTGCTGGCCACGACTTCGAAATTTATCGCATTGACGCGCTCGATAAGCAGGGTATTTCGACCAGGCATCTGCCTTTCTCGCTGCGCATTCTTCTGGAGAATTTGCTGCGCACGGAAGGCGCCAGCGTGACCAAAGAGGACATTCGCGCGCTGGCGGCGTGGAACAGCAAGTCGAAGCCGGATAAGGAAATCGCGTTTACGCCGAGCCGCGTCTTGATGCAGGACTTCACGGGAGTACCAGCAGTAGTCGATCTGGCGGCCATGCGCGATGCGATGAAGGTGCTGTCGGGCGATCCCGCTTTGATTAATCCGCTGCAGCCGGCTGAGTTGGTCATCGACCACTCGGTGCAGGTGGACGAATTCGGCACCCCGCAAGCGTTCCAGCTGAATGCCGAACTCGAATTCCTGCGCAACAAGGAACGCTACGGATTTCTGCGTTGGGGGCAGACCGCCTTCCGCAATCTGGCGATCGTTCCGCCCGATACCGGGATCGTGCACCAGGTCAATCTTGAGTTCCTGGCACGGGTTGTCTATGTGCAAGAGTTGAATGGAAAGCGCGTGGCTTACCCCGACACGCTTGTCGGCACGGATTCGCACACGACCATGATTAACGGCCTGGGCGTGTTGGGATGGGGCGTGGGCGGAATCGAAGCTGAGGCCGCCATGCTGGGCCAAGCTGTGTCGATGCTGATTCCGCAAGTGGTTGGCGTCAAGCTGACGGGCAGGCTGCGCGAGGGCGCGACCGCTACCGATCTGGTGCTGACTGTCACAGAGATGTTGCGCAAGCATGGCGTGGTCGGGAAGTTTGTCGAATATTTTGGATCTGGTTTGCAGGAACTTCCGCTGGCTGACCGCGCGACGATTGCAAATATGTCTCCCGAATACGGGGCGACGTGCGGCATTTTCCCAGTCGATAAAGAAACTCTCGCTTACCTGCGGCTGACCGGACGCACCGAGGAACAGATCGCGTTAGTCGAGGCGTACTGCCGCGAGCAAGGATTGTTTCACGACGAAAAAACACCCGAGGCGCAATACTCTGAATTGCTTGCTCTTGACTTGGGGACTGTGGAATCGAGCCTGGCGGGCCCAAAGCGTCCGCAGGATCGGGTGCCCCTCAATCAGGCGCGCGAGTCGTTTGAATCGTCGTTGCCGTCGTTGCTAAAACCGAAAGCCAGCGTGAGCGTGTCAGCGCAAACCAGCGGCCCTACCGAATCCGCTAAGAAGATTGCAGGATGGGAGCAGGAAGGCGGTAGTCCGACCGCAGTCGGAGTCGGAGACCACTTAGTGGAGGAGCACGTTCCTCAAGCCGCGGGGGCGGCTTTGCGGCATGGCAGCGTTGTGATTGCGGCCATCACGAGTTGCACTAACACTTCTAATCCTTCGGTGATGGTGGCTGCGGGCCTGGTCGCGAAAAAAGCGGTCGAGCGTGGCTTACAAGTTCCATCGTGGGTGAAAACTTCGCTGGCGCCGGGCTCCAAGGTCGTGCGCGATTACCTGGAACGCGCTGGGCTGACTCCGTATCTGGAGAAATTGAAGTTTCACATCGTCGGCTACGGTTGCACCACCTGCATCGGAAACTCCGGACCGCTCGCGGAAGAGATTTCGAAGGCAATCGACGAAAAGAATCTGGTAGTGGCTTCGGTGCTCTCGGGCAATCGCAACTTCGAGGGCCGTATTAATCCTGAGGTGCGGGCTAACTATTTGATGTCGCCGCCGCTGGTTGTAGCCTTCGCGCTGGCCGGTCGAATCGACCTTGATTTGCGCAAGGATGCCATCGCGAACGATAAGCAAGGCAAGCCGGTGTATTTGGCCGACCTTTGGCCGTCTCGCGGTGAAGTCGATGAGGCCATCAAGAAATCAATTTCGTCGGATATGTTCCGGCGAAGCTACGGCGAGGTTTATCACGGAGACGAGCGCTGGCGCGGCTTGCCGGTGCCCAAGGGTGAGACCTACTCGTGGGATAAAAATTCAACTTACATCCGCCGCGCGCCCTACTTTGATGGCATGACACTCAAGCCCGCAGCCATCGAAGACATCCGGAATGCGCGAGTGTTGGCGGTGCTGGGCGACAGCGTTACGACCGATCACATTTCGCCGGCTGGCTCCATCAAGAAGGATAGCCCGGCGGGAAAGTATCTGATCGAGCATGGCGTGAAACCTGCCGATTTCAATTCCTATGGCTCGCGGCGCGGCAATCACGAAGTCATGGTGCGCGGCACGTTTGCCAACGTGCGCCTGCGCAACAAGATGGTTCCCAACCTCGAGGGCGGGTTTACGCGTCATCTGCCCGGCGGCGCGGAGATGAGCATCTTTGAAGCGTCAGAAAAGTACATCTCAGAGAAAGTTCCTCTGGTGATTCTCGCCGGCAAAGAGTATGGCTCGGGTTCGTCGCGTGATTGGGCGGCCAAGGGACCGTTGCTGCTCGGAGTGCGTGCCGTCATCGCGGAAAGTTACGAGCGCATCCACCGCTCGAATCTGGTGGGGATGGGAATTCTTGCCTTACAATTCCTTGAGGGCGAGAGCGCGCAGTCGCTGGGCTTGACGGGTGAAGAAGTCTTCGAGATCACTGGCATCCGTGATCTGATTGGAAGCTTCGCGCCGGGACGGCAGGTGAGAGTGCGGGCCACGGTGAACGGCAAGACAACAGAGTTCAAGGCGCTGGTGCGAATCGACACACCGCAGGAAGCGCAGTACTACGCGAATGGCGGTATTCTGCAATTCGTTCTGCGACAGTTGCTGTCGACCAAGCCGCAGGCCGTACACGCGTAAAAGTAGCTGTAGAAACGTTGCTTGCGACGTCTCGGTCTGACGACGACGCCGGGGGACCATCGCAGAAAGGCCGCCTGAAGGCGGATTGTTTCGAATGCCCTTGGCGATATGGCTTAAGCCGTATCCTGACACGGATCGTGGGTTTGTCGTAGGGAGGCTGGAGATGAAGGACCATCTCTCGAAACGAGCCCAACTCCTCGCCGAAATTCTGCGCTACATCAACGACGAAAATTACGAAAAAGCGGGGGAGGCCTGGTCATTCGGAATTGGCCTGGGCGCCTCTCGTAACCACACGAATAAGGAAGCTGCGGTGTTTGGGAAGATGCGCCATCTGGTATACGACCATGTCGCGCGTACCGTTGCTATCCAACGCACCTCACTCTCAAGTCCGCCGACGGTTGATTCTCTGGCAGACGAGTTCAAGAAACTGATGGATAAGTTGACGCCCGAAGCCCGAGAGGCCCTCGGCCAGGCATTTGTTCCAATTGCGGCCGGAGAGGGTTCAGCGTCTTCTGAAGCCGCCTCTGAAACCACGGGCCAACTCGACGCGCTCGATCGTTTCTACTCCGACGAGGTTATCGAAAAGTTGGACGGAATTATTTCCCGAGCTGCGGCCCTAGACCGTGTAGGTCTGGAAATCGCACCCAATCGAAGGGTGCAATTTCTGTTTGAAGAGGCCCATCGATGTTACCTCTATGGCTTTCATTTAGCTTGTGCAGTATTCTGTCGCGCGATCTTGGAAGGTGCGCTCAAGGAAGTCGCCGATCCGCGGAGCGAGACGAATCAGTCGATTCACGATATGGTCGCAGTGGCCCTCGAGAGAGGCATTCTAAGTGGTGATCGGCCGCGTTATGCGCGAGAAGTGGCGAAAGCCGGCAATCGCGCCATTCACGATCCGGAGATGTTCGACCGGGATTATTCGTCAGTAAAAGTCGAAGAAATCTTGACCAACACGCGAAAAGTACTGGAAGAATTGTACCGGCTGCCCTCGTGACTTTGGATGTCCCGGGCGGTGAGCACGAGCGTGGACGCTCGCGCCTACATTTGTCCCTAAAAGGCTTTCGTCGAATCCAGCAGGATGGTTACTGGGCCGTCGTTCAGCAGTTCGACCTGCATCGTCTCCTGAAAGCGGCCGGTTTCGCACGTCAAGCCTGCTGCTCGGATACGCTCTGCGAAATATTCATAGAGCTGGCGAGCGCGCTCGGGCGGGGCTGCGGCATCGAACGACGGCCGCTTGCCGCGTCGCACATCTCCGTAGAGGGTGAACTGCGAGACCGCCAGAATTTTGCCGCCTACCGAGGCAGTATCCAGGTTCATTTTTCCGGCATCGTCTTCAAAAACACGCAGCCCGGCAATCTTGTCAGCCAGATAATCGGCGTCTGTTTCGCTGTCTGCGTGGGCCACTGCCAACAGAACCAGCAGACCGCGGCCGATGCTGCCGAAAATCTCTTCGTCCACTGTGACTCGGGCTCGGATGACGCGTTGTACGACGGCGCGCATAGAGGCAGTTTCCCTTTTCTCGTCCTGACTTTCAAGTGAGTGCCAAATGGTGATCACTGCCGAGCTTCGCTCAGCTGGGCGGGCCTGGGACCCGTCCCCACGCAATTAGAATCTGTTGACGTTGACCCCGGCAACGGCCAACGGTTAGGATTCTTGTGGGTCTTCTTTAGAGTCGACCGCAGCCGGAGTTCGGTTGCGGCGGGACTCGCCTTTACAGCGATTCGTGCTGGCCAGTACACTACTCGTTCCCTTTTTTCATTCTTCGGGAGGTGGATTGCTATGGCCGCTGGAGACAAATTGAAAGAAACCACTGAAAAAGTAAAGCAGATTGTCAGCGAGCAATTGGGAGTCGACGAAGCCGAAGTGACACCCAGCGCTTCGTTCGTGGACGATTTAGGGGCCGATTCGCTGGACCAGGTCGAACTGGTGATGGCGCTCGAGGAAGCATTCGATCTGGAGATTCCAGATGAAGATGCGGAGAAGATTCGCTCGGTTCAGGATGCAATTGACTATATCGAGAAACACGCGAAAGTGGCTAAGTAAGGTGGAGGCCGGGCGTCCCCGACGAAACCCCCGCCGCCACCGTTGCAACTTAAGCGGTGGTTTCGGGTGGGACTGACCCTCATTCACATAGGCAATGTAAGGAGAACGCATGGCAGCCGTTGACGAAAAAGTAAAACAGATCATCGTAGAACAACTGGGAGTGGATGAGGGCGAAGTCACTCAGAATGCCTCGTTCGTGGACGACCTGGGAGCCGACTCTCTGGACACCGTGGAACTGGTCATGGCTTTTGAGGAAGCTTTCGAGATCGAGATCCCAGACGAAGATGCCGAGAAGATTCGCACGGTGCAGGATGCGGTCGACTACATCGGCAAGCACTCGAAAGGCGGGAAGTAGTTGGCGAGACGGGTCGTAGTTACTGGCATTGGCCTGATCTGTGGGGTGGGCAACACCACGGAGGAGATTTGGCGAAACCTGCTCGCGGGCAAGAGCGGTGTGGCCCGCATTACTCATTTCGATGCGGCTCAGTTCGCTTGCCAGATCGCAGCTGAAGTCAAGAACTTCGATCCTCTGCAATTTGTCGAAAAAAAAGAAATAAAGAAGATGGGTCGCTTTATTTACCTGGCCCTGGCGGCGGCGGATGAGGCGATGAAGGCCGCGGGGCTGCAGGTTACGGAGGACATTTCAACCCGCACGGGGGTGCACATCGGCTCCGGAATCGGCGGGTTCGATGTGATTGAGCGTGAGCACATCAATCTGCTCAATGGCGGTCCCCGTAAGATCTCTCCCTTTTTCATTCCTGCCTCCATCGTGAATCTGGCCGCGGGCCACGTCAGCATCCGTTACAAGGCCAGGGGTCCGAACGAGGCTACCTGCACGGCATGTACCTCCAGCGCGCATTCGATCGGAGATGCATACAAGATCATCGCGCGTTGCGATGCCGACATTATGATCGCGGGTGGGACCGAAGCGGCTATCACTCCGATGGGCGTGGGCGGTTTCGCCGCCATGCGCGCGCTCTCGACCCGCAACGATGCGCCCGAGAAAGCCAGCCGTCCCTGGGACTCGGGACGCGACGGCTTCGTGATCGGCGAAGGCGCGGGAATCCTTATTCTCGAAGAACTGGAATTTGCCCGCCGGCGCGGCGCCAGGATTCTGGCTGAAATCGTGGGCTACGGCATGAGCGGAGACGCTTTCCACATTACCCAGCCTGCCGAGAACGGGGATGGAGCGTATCGCGTAATGCTGAACACTCTCAACGATGCCAAACTTCAACCGCAAGATGTTGACTACATCAACGCTCATGGCACTTCGACGGATCTCGGCGACAAACTGGAAACCATTGCCATCAAGCGCGCCTTCGGCGATCACGCCCGCAAGCTAGCGGTGAGTTCGACTAAGTCGATGACGGGGCATTTGCTTGGGGGAGCCGGGGGACTGGAAGCGGGCATCACTATACTTGCGCTCCGCGACCAGATTTTGCCTCCGACAGCCAACCTCGACAATCCCGATCCTGAGTGCGACCTCGACTACGTTCCTAACCATCCCAGGAAAGCCGACGTGGAATACGCTATGTCCAATTCATTCGGCTTCGGTGGAACTAATGGAGCGCTGCTTTTCCGGCGCTGGGCGGAGTAGTTTCCGCGCAGCTGGAGGCACGCCCTTCAGCGCTTTATCATGCGGATAATGCGAACAATATTATGTTAGCAGCCCTAAAGCGTTGGCCTCAATAAACCGCGACCCGCGCGCAGGTTTGGCCAACCGACATCACCCATTTTTCGTCCTGTTTTAGCAAGAATCGTTAGGGAGTCTCCCTCCAGTCCCTTGGTAATGCGACCTTAGTACCCGGGGATTGGCCTTCTTCTCCTTTGCGATTGCCGATAGTGCAATACAGAATAGACCTCAGGGACGAAACACCCTTCTATGGATAAAGCCTTTGGAGCCGTCGTCCTGCCCACACTGAACAGCAAGAAGGCCTCGGCCAGGGTGGCTTTGGTCGACTTGAAGGAACCAGCCAACAACACTCTTTCGGAATGCTTCCGGCAGTTTGGGATCGAGAGTGTCTCACTGAATGGCGGTGCAGCGGAACGCCTCCAGAAGGAGAAATTCGAGGCCTGCGTGGTCAGGCTGGCCCCGGGGTCTGAGACCGTAATGGAGTCCGCGCGCACCTCGCCCTCGAATAGCCGGATTGTTCTGTACGCCCTTGGCGGCAGTGCCCAGCAGGCAATGAGCTACTCGAAGTATGGGATCAACGCGATTTTCCATGAACCGCTCGAGCGCCCGTCTGTACTGAAACTGGTACGGGCCACGCAAATGCTCGTATTGCACGAAATGCGGCGTTATGTGCGCATTCCGGTCATCACGGAAATCGCGCTTGCGATGAGCGATGGCCGCAAAGTGACGGCAACCAGTATTGAAGTCAGTTCCGGAGGAATGTCCCTGCGCAGCGCGGAGGATATGGCAGTCGGGCAGTCGGGCGAAGTGTCATTCGCTTTGCTGACCTTGCCGCGGATATGGGTCCGCTGCGCCGTCACCTGGCGCAACCCGGCCGGGAAAACCTTCGGAATCCGCTTCGACAATCAGGACGAACGCCGCTTCAGAATCAAAGAGTGGGTTGACGCTTATCTGGAAGGTTAGCTGACGGAGACGCTGGCGATGGCTATTTCGTCTTCTCCAGCAGCACTACGGCGCTGGCGATCGCCGCATTGTCAGTGCCCAAACCCTCCGGCGTTTTGGCTTTGAGGCCGACGCAATCCGCGGGCACGCCCAACAGTTCCGCCACATGCTCCCGGATGGCGGCAGCATGCGGACCGATCCTGGGCGCAGCCAGAACAAGCGTAGCGTCAACATTGACCAAGGCATAACTCGCTGCTCGCATCCGCTTCAAAGCCTCACGCAAGAAAACCGCAGAGTCGGCGCCTTTCCACTTGGGATCGGATGGCGGAAACAACGAACCGATATCAGGCGCAGCCAAGGCTCCCAGCAGAGCGTCGGTGAGTGCATGCAAAAGCACGTCGCCATCGGAGTGGCCACCCAAACCTTTCGGATGATCCAGAGTCATCCCGCCAATTTTAAGGGGAATGCCAGATTTAAATTCGTGAGAATCCCATCCATATCCGATTCTCATGCCGAAACCCCGGCCACCGATTTCCACGGATTCTCACGGATCTTTTTTCTTTCATTGTCAAAGATGAGTCTGCGAAACTGGGGTCGCGTTCCAAAATTGAGCAACATACCAACTTCAACCTCGGTCGATTTCAGATAGTGGAGCAACTGAGCTTCATGAGCCGGATCCAACGATCGGGCACTCTTCAGTTCAAGCAGTACGTAGTTTTCGACCAGCAGATCGGCGCGGAATTCACCGACTTTGTGGGCGCGAAACCAGACCGGCAAGGGCATCTGGCGATTCGCAGCGAGTCCTGCCTGGTGGAGTACAATCGCGAGCGATTCCTCGTACACACATTCCAGAAATCGATCTCCGAGTTCGTTTGTAAACCTCGTAGAAGGTGGCGATGATTCTCTCGGTAACGTCCGCATGTTTGAGTACTACTTCGGCGCTCATAGAGTGCAGTGTACCGCTCCCATGAATGTGACCCATGAGAATCCGTGCAATCTGTGGCCGCGCTTACCGTCTTAGGAAGAACTCTGCCAAATCCATGTCTGCCGGAGCCGTAATTTTTATGTTTCTTGTAGAGCCCATAACGACAGCCACTGCGTGTCCGGAGCGTTCCACGAGGGCGGCTTCGTCGGTTCCCACAAAGCCGTCAGCCGCTGCTTCGTCGAAGGCCTTCTTGAGGACAGCGTAGCGGAAGCCCTGCGGCGTTTGTGCCAGGACCACGCGTTCTCTCGGGAGCGTGGCCGTAATCAAAGCACCGTCGGATGTGCGCTCGACTTGCTTTACCGTGTCCACCGCCGGCAGGCCCGCAATGGCCGCACCGTATTTCTGCGCAGCCTGGATCACATCGTGAATGATTTCCTCGGTGACGAATGGGCGCACGGCATCGTGAACCAGAACAATATCGTCGTCAGCGGCGGATACGGAACTCATTGCGTTCGCGACGGAATGCTGTCGATGTTCTCCGCCTTCCACTAGATGAACCGTCTTTTGCAGAATGTCTCTTGCCTCTTTTTCCAATCGGGCGCGAAATCCTTCAATCTCATTCCCACGCAGCGCAACGTATATCGCGGAAACTTCTGGACTCGCCACGAACTTGCGCAAAGTCCGAATGAGAATGGGCGTGCCCGCAAGTTCGGTGAACTGCTTGGTCGGCGCGGGCTTCTTTCCCTTAACACCGGCTGAGGCCATGCGCGTCCCCAAGCCAGCAGCCGGAATAATCACAACCACCTTCATAGCGGGCTGTAAGTATACGGGGGTGAGTGCTTCAGTTCAAATCGGCCTTGAAGAGAAATCCGCCAAAGCCGATGATTTCGTCGCCGCCTTTCCTACAGGATTTACCTTAGACCCATTTTGCACGCATCTGGAGCCTTATTTCCCCGCCCTAACTATCACGCATTCAGTCTCGCGGGTACTACTTCGCTCCAAGTCACGCAAGTTCAGGAACTTGCCTTAAATGACGGCTGTACCGCGGTGGTACTTAAGTTGCACAACCAAACAGCGAGGGAAACGTGAACAACAGTCGCTGGTTCGGCCTCATAACGTTCTGTATAACTCCGGCCTTGGTCGTGGCTTTGGGGTTGGCTCTTCTTTTCGCTGGCGCAGCAGTTGCATTCGCGGTCTCCGACAGCGGGAAGCCGGTAGCGGCTGCAGCCCAGGCCGCGGATAGCTCAAGGCTACGGGTATTTTCTGGCCTGATTACGGACGATCACTGCGCGGCAAGGCATGAGATGGATTCGGGAATGAATCCCACAGAATGCACAAAGATGTGCGTGCGAAACGGCTCCAGATACCTACTGGTCGCGGGAGATAAGCGATACGCTCTGGAAGGAAGCGAAAGCCAGTTCGACGGTTTGGCTGGTCAGCGAGCGAGCATTGCCGGAACGCTCGAAGGAGATACCATCAAAGTAGTTTCGATAGGCTCCGGACGGTAAGAACCCACGAATTCACGTGGACTTAAAGCTCAGAAAATAGGTCCGGAATGTTTATCCGTGCGAATCCGTGGCTGGTTTTAGCTACTCTGCTGGCCGTTCCAGCACCACTGGCGCTGTCTTCTTTGGCTCCCCATTGGGGATGGCGGTAGCAGTGGTCAGCACCACCGCCGGTCGTGGTTCGGTGCGGGCCATGGAGCGCTCATCCCATTTGCCGAAGATCATCTTTCCCGCCGTAGTCTGCAGCACCGAGGTGACCGAAATGTCGATAGTCTTGCCAATCATTTTGCGTGCGTTGTCCACGACTACCATGGTGCCATCGTCGAGGTAGGCGACGCCCTGGTTGTATTCCTTGCCTTCTTTCAGGATGAACACCTTCATGGTCTCGCCGGGCAGCACGATCGGCTTCAGGGAGTTTGCCAGTTCATTGATGTTCAGCACGGCTACGCCTTGCAATTGCGCGACTTTATTGAGATTGAAATCGTTGGTGATGATCTTGCCTTCGTAAAGCTTGGCCAGTTCAATGAGTTTCAGATCCACTTCGCGGACGGCGGGAAAGTCGTCCTCGACGATTTGTATTTGCACCGAGGCCATCTTCTGCAGACGCTGGAGGATATCGAGGCCGCGGCGTCCGCGATTACGCTTGAGAGAATCGGCGGAATCGGCGACCAGTTGCAACTCGCGCAGCACAAACTGCGGGGCCACAATCACGCCATCGAGAAAACCGGTTTCGGCGATGTCGGCGATGCGTCCATCGATAATGACGCTGGTGTCGAGAATCTTGTAGCTCTTTCGGGATTGTTTTTCTCCGCCAAAGATTCCGCCCAGCGCCGCCAGATTAAGCAGATCACCCTTGTTGGCGCCGACGATAAGGCCGACATACGCCATCAAGAGCATAACCATGATCTGCAGGAAGCTCTGGGTAGGCCCGGGAGGAATGCTGTTGCGAATCACCAGGGCAAACAGATAGGCACCGAAAATGCCAAGCACGCTGCCGATCGCAGCTCCGATCAGACGCTTCAGGCTAACCAGACGCAGGCGCCACTCGAAGGTGACGATGGCCAGGCCGAGCAGCGCCCCTACTCCCGCGTCCAGCTTGGGTTCCAGCCCGAATGGCTGAATCAGGTAGCAGGTTATGGCAACAAAGAAAACAAATAAAAAACGAACCACTATTAAGTCCACTGATGACCTCCTCGGAACCCACTTGCCTCCAAGAGGAGTCCCGAACCGGCCGCCCGCCTCAAATTATATTGCGGCCAGTAATCTAAATGCGGAGCCTATGAATGGAAACGCTATAAGACACTCGCTCCGCTCCCTGTCCAAGAATCGGACAGGCCATCCTACAAATATTCCAGTGGAAGTATATACCTGCTGAGGAGCCTGCGGGATTACGCAAGTCATTGTCCAAGGTGATAAGCGCCACGGCTGGTAGACTGGAAGGTTATGAAAGCTATTGTCATCAGTCGGTTAGGCGGACCTGAAGTACTCGAGGTGCGAGATGTTCCAGATCCCGAGACCAGTGCCGCCGGACGCGAGTTGGTAGAAGTGCAGGCTGGCGGACTGAACTTCGCCGACCTCATGGCGGCGCAGGGCGGTTATCCAGGGACGCCAAAGCCTCCCCTGGTGTCGGGGCGGGAGTTTTGCGGCGTGAGGGAAGGCGATCGGCAGCGGGTCATGGGCTATACGCAATGGGGAGCGTTCGCTGAACGGGTGGCCGCGCGCTCCGAGCTGTTGTGGGCGGTCCCTGAAAACTGGACCGTGGAAGAGGGAGCGGCTTTCCCAGTCAATTACTTTACAGCGTACTTTGCATACTGGAAGGCGGGGTTAGTTGGTGATCCAATGAGTACGGTTCACACTAGTCCGCGAGTCTTAATTCACGCAGTAGCTGGAGGCGTCGGAACAGCTGCGGTGCAGATCGGAAAACTGCTTGGCGTCGAAATGTATGGGACCTCCTCTTCCGACGCCAAGCTCGCGCGGGTAAAAGGACTCGGCTTGCAGCACGGCATCAACTATAAGCAGCGCGATTATGAGGAAGCCGTTAAAGAGTTAACCCACGGCAAAGGTGTGGACGCGGTGTTTGAAATGTTGGGTGGCGAGCACACAGCGAAGAGCGTGCGCTGCCTGGGTGATTTTGGCCGCGTGATCGTGTATGGGAGTGCGGCCGGCCAAAAACCGGAACTGGATACTCGCCTGCTTTATGCTAAAGGCGCAAGTGTGCACGGGTTGTGGCTGACATATCTATCAGCTAATCATGAACTGATGAAGAATGCTTGGACACAACTTTCTACTTGGACCTCGCAAGGCCACTTGCACCCAGTGATCGGAGATGTTCTGCCGATGGAGCGCGCCGCCGAAGCCTATCGATTGTTGTCCGAAGGAAAGAACTTTGGGAAAGTAGTTCTGAAGATCACTTAGCTGGATGCAGACGCGAGCGTCCTCGGTGGCGAAACGGCTCGATGTTCGCTTTCGAACGCAGCAAATCCATTAGCGGACACGCGAGCATCCTGCAGGTTCGCCCTTCCCGCCTGGAATCAACACTCCTTTTTTCCGCTGCTGGAAACTCGCGTGCAAGATTCACTGCGAATGTTACGGGTTTGTTAAATGTTGTGATGATTCGTAAATTAAATTCGCGCCGAAAACAAAACAAACAAGGGTTGTGTCCGTGCAAACGCATGCGCACTTGCTAACGAGACTGCCGATGAAGCGTCCAACTTGGTAATTGCGATTCAAAGCGAATGGAACTTTTCAGGATCGAGAAACGTATCCTGACATCGATGGGGGTATAGGAAGATAACGAGCCGGACGGTTAGCCGATCCGGGCTTCGAAACAATTTCAGGGGTTAAGGGACTGGCTCAATCTCGGTTTGGCGGCCCAGGTGAGCGCAATCCCTGCAGCAGAGAGCCCGCGGTCTTGCGGCCACGCGCTTTCTCCTTAACCCCGCGGCAGCATTGTAAGGCTTTCACGCCAAAACGCAAGTTCTTCGTGAAAGACGAGTCCAAGCCGCCCAGAACCGGTTCCCGACGCTATCGGGAAAGAAAAAGGAGTTTTATGAAATTAGCACACGTTTCCAAGGGCTTGCTGCTGGGATTGGCTTTGCTGCTGGCGACAAGCGCATTCGCGGCTTCGAACAAGGGATCCATGCAGTTGCTGGACCCCGTCACCGTAAGCGGAAAGCAACTACCCGCGGGCGATTACCTGGTGAAGTGGGACGGCAGCGGTCCCAACGTTGAGTTGAACATTCTGAAGGGCAACAAGGTTGTAGCCACAACGCCGGCGCGCCTGATTGATCTGAGTCAAAAACCAACCGGCGACGCTGCCATAATCAAGAGCAACGACGACGGCAGCCGATCACTCCAAGAAATTCACTTTGGTGGGAAGAAGTACGCGCTGGCCGTTGGCCAGGAGACAGCCAGGATGGAAGGCAGCGGTAACAAGTAGATTTGCCGATCTGGTTTGAAAAAAAGGGAGAGCATACGCTCTCCCTTTTTGGTCACGAATTGAGCCGCCAATCGCGCTATCGCTAATTTGCTGAAGCCAAGACATCATCGAAGTAGTTGACGACAGCACGGCGTGGTCTGTCCTTTGTCCCTTTAAGAGGAATTTTCTGTTCCAACGTGGTGTTGCCGATTAAGCGAGCGCGTCCCAGGGCGAACATGCGCCCGTCCGCCAGTTCAATGTAAATTGGCACCAGCATTCGGAAGTTTTCATTGACGTGAGATTGGGTCACCTTGAGATTGAACACCACATCGCCGCTGGCATCCATATCGAAGGTCGATTGCATGTTGTAACTGGGCAATGCGGTCCCATACACGTATTCATCGAAAAACCAGTCCATGTTTCCGCCCCCCAACGCGGCCATTTCAGCGGTCATGTGTTTTTCCACGATTGCTTTGAAGTCCTCGGTGGTGGCAGCGCGGCCGGCATAAGTCTTAACGAAATCGTGCATAGTTGCTTTAAAGTCCTGGTCGCCGGTGTGACGGTCCCACATCATCATGCGAATCATGTGCAGAATGTAGGCACCCTTGGGATAGATGAGATCGCGGGTGACGTTCGTGCCGGTGCGGCTGTTGTTCATTCGGTAGCCCATAGTGACAGGTCCCGCATCGATGGCGCGGAAACCTTCTCTATCGCGCTGGGTTAACAAGTAGCGTTCGTCGTCCCAAAACTCGATAAACTTCTTCGGGTTCTTCTCGATAGTTTGGATAAAGAGCGAGGCGGACATGTCGGCGAAACCCTCGCTCATCCACTGGTCGCGATAGGAAGCGAAACCCACTTCATGTCCCCACCATTGATGTGCGACCTCGTGGGGAGCGACTGTCTTCCAGTAGCCGCGATCGGCGAAGTCTAGTCCCAGTTGATGGCGTATCGTCGAATCGAAAAAGGAGCAGAGCGGTAGCCAGACCAGGCCGGGCCAAGATTGCCCAAAGTTACACGCAGTTTGTTGAGTCATCGCCAACCGCTTGAACGGGATCGGACCAAAATAGTCGGTGAAGAGTTCTATGGATATCTCTCCATCGGCCAGCGCTTTCTTCTCCAGTGCGGTCGTACCCATATTTCCGAGGGCGACCTCGGGCCTTCCGCGCATACCAGTGCTAAATCTTCCATCTTCTAATTCATTGCCTTCCGCCGCGTGCTGTAGGCCTTGGACCCATGCGGGTGGCTCCTGATTTGCATATGACTGCACCAGGTACTCCGGCTTCGTCAGTTTGGTTTCGAGCATTTTGAACTTGCCGAAATTAAAGCCCGCCACAGTCTGTGGAACTTCGCTTTTCCAAACTGTGACGTCCTGATCGCCGTCGTTGCTCTCGCTCACCAGGGTGCCTGTGGCCGCGATTTTCATTCCTTTCGGAATGCGGAAAGTCAAATCATAGGTTGAGAACTGCCCGAGAGAGACCGTCGCGTTATTCGGATACCAGTTGTGGCGGGCGATGGGAAAATAATTCCCATTGCCTTCGTTGCTGACTGCATCCTTACCGCTGTAATTGGTAGTGACGGTGAATTTTTCACCCAAGGCCAGCGTTTTTGGAAGAATGACCGCGAAGTCGGGATCCTCTTTCTTGTCTTCCTGAATGAAAGACAGCGCCTGCCCGTCTTCCGCGGTCACGCTCTGGACTCGCAGGCTGCCAAAAAGATCGAATGGGATTACGCGGAGGCCATTGACCTGGGAAACGAATGTAGTTGTAGACTTGCCGATCAAGTTAGCGTTCTTTTCGATGGTTGTGGTGAGTTGCTGATGCTCGATGTGAATGGCAGAGTTTTGCTGTGAGCCGGTAGCAGTGCCGTTCTTATACTCAGAAGACAAGTGAAAACTCGCCCACACCCCGACTTTACTATCGTCGTAAGTAACGAACTGCTCTTCTTCCGGAGCGACCGAGATAATCAGCGGCGATCCGCCTTCAGGCTCGATTGAGAAAATCTCCTCGCTGTTGTACCTCTTGCCATGGACGAACGCCAGGAACAATCCGCCGGGTCCCGGCCCGAGCACGTCTTGCAATATGCGGGCATCGAGGTTGTAGTGCAGCTTCCTTCGGATAGCCTTTTGAATATCCTGCAGCAAGCCAGCATCGCACTCGCCAGAGGCCGCGACGCCCGCTTTCCTGATCTCATCGTAAGTGGTATCGGTGAAGCGCATGACCAGGTGGCTGAAGTTTTCGCTGAACTCATCTTCTTTGGTCAGCAACTTGAGGTTGCGGCGTTCGCCCGGCAGCGGTGGGTCAAGAATCATGTTTCCATCGCCCACGAAAACCGCTCCCGTAACCTTGCCTTGCACCGGTGTTACGAAACAAACGGTGCCGGAGCGCAGGTGAAACGTTGCCGCATCGCGCTGTAGTGTGAAGTCTTTCACAGCGACAGCCTCGCCGCTCAACCCGATGCTGCGTAGTTGCCGGTAACTGGGATCGGAGTTGGGAACGGGCGGGTTAGCATTTTCAATCGCCAAAGCAGCAGAGCACAGCAGCGCGCACACGAGGGCACGCACACAGACGCTGTAAGACGAAGACAACATGAAGCCTCCTTTTTTGGGGGAAGGAGGGACGCGCTATTATCTCCGAGAACAGAAAAAAAGCAAGGAGCTAAATCACAGCGTCAAGATTGTCACCGCGCTAAGTCACTTCGTGAGCGGGTTCTAATCGCCCTTAGTACTTAGGCATCTTGGGATCGACGCGATCTGCCCAGGCCAGTATCCCGCCCGCGAGATTGTGGACTTTCTTGAACCCCGCCTGTTGCAAGAAGGTCACGGCCTTCGCACTGCGTACGCCAGAGCGGCAATGAGCCACGATCTCGCGGCTGGAATCGAGTTCATGGACGCGTTTGGGCAAATCGCCCAGCGGGATCAAATGCCCGTGAATATTGCAAATCTGATACTCGTGAGGCTCGCGTACGTCGAGCACGAAAAGGTCTTCGCCGGCATCCAGACGCCGTTTGAGTTCTTCGACTTGTATTTCGGGAACGCCTGCTTCCACTGGTTTCTCCTCGCCGCGGATTCCACAAAACTCGTTGTAGTCTATCAGTTTTGTGATGGTGCGATGCGTGCCGCAGGCCGGGCAATCGGGATTTTTGCGCAGCTTGAGTTCGCGAAACTTCATGCCGAGGGCGTCGATGAGCAGCAGACGTCCGATGAGTGGGTCACCCTTGCCCAGGATCAGCTTGATGACTTCGGTCGCCTGAATAACTCCGACGAGTCCCGGCAAAATGCCCAGCACTCCACCTTCGGCGCAGGAGGGAACCAATCCCGGCGGAGGCGGATCGGAATACAAACAGCGATAGCACGGGCCATCCTTTGTGGCGAAGACGCTGGCCTGTCCTTCAAAGCGGAAAATGGAACCGTAAACATTGGGCTTGCCGGTGAGCACGCAGGCATCGTTCACCAGATAGCGTGTGGGAAAATTGTCAGTGCCATCGGCAATGATGTCGAAGTCACGAAACAGTTCGAGCGCGTTGTCGCTGCTGAGCCGGGTCTCGAATTTCCGGATATTCAAGAAGGGATTAATCGCCTTCAGCTTCTCGGCCGCTGAGTCAAGCTTCTTCCGCCCTACGTCGGCGGTGGTGTGGATAATCTGCCGTTGCAGGTTCGTATAGTCCACCACATCGAAGTCCACGATTCCGAGCGTGCCCACTCCAGCCGCGCCCAGGTAAAGCGCCAGTGGCGAACCCAGCCCGCCAGCTCCAATACACAGCACGCGCGCCGCCTTGAGCTTCTGCTGGCCCTCCATGCCCACCTCGGGCATGATCAGGTGACGTGAATAGCGCAGAACTTCGTCATTGCTAAGCGTAGCGGCGTCGGGGTTCGCTTCGGTTGGTTTGACTTCTGGAATGGTGGCCATAAAACCTCTGATCAAAACTCTTGATTTTCGCTGATTACGAAATGGACAACTAGAAACAACAACAACAGAACGGACAACAACAGCAGTTGCTGTGGCGGGGCATTCGAAGAGCAGTCCATCCGCAAGTCATTAAGTCACCGGCCTCCGGCAATCGAAGGTACTATCGAAATAGTATCACCGTCCTTGGTTGCGGTGGCTTCTTTTTGCATGTAGCGGACGTCTTCGTCATTCAGGTAAACATTCACAAAAGACCGAAGTTTACCGTCCTCGGTGTAAAGATGCCGCCGCAAGTCAGGGTGTTTGTAAACCAAATCGGACAAGGCTTCCGCGACAGTGCCGGCTTTAACCTCAACCGTCGGATGCTTGCCGGTATATTGCCGCAAGGGAGTAGGTATGTTGATCTTCGTCATTCTGATAAAGGATGCTGGAAAACAGGCTGGGGATTCAGTCCGCCCGAGACGTTGCAAGCAACGTCTGTACAGACACATTACCGGCGCATTTATTGCAAAAAACGTAGCTTGCTACGTTTCTGCTAGTTCCACTGCAATCTTCTCGTCCACCAGCTTCTTGTCATTCTCATCGTTGCCTGTCAGTTCGAATGAATTCGTAATCGCGGCCTTGCCTTTTTCCACGCTGGTAATCACATAAGAGCAACCCAACCAATGTGCTTCGGCGAGATCGGTCGGCGACCAGCGCGCGGGATGGTCGGGGTGCGAGTGGTAAAAGCCGATGATGTCTTCTCCCCGCTCGCGCCCCTGGCGCTGGATGCGAACCAATTCGCGCGCATCGATGCTATAGCGATTCTGCGGCGAATCGGTGCGCGTGTTTCCACAACGGGCAATTGAAGTGACCCGACGGCCATCCCCGTTCATTTCACCAAGCAGCACTCCGCAGCACTCGTGCGGATAGGTTTCCTCGCCGTGGTGACGAATCTCGTCAAATTCAGTCTTGCCGATCTTCAACATAGGACACGCACCACAGATACACAGAGAAGCCTTTTTCTCTTCTGTGACTCTGTGTCTCTGTGGTAAAAGATTCACTCCTGCCAGAATCTCTCGCTCAAATACTTGTCGCCCGAATCGCAAAGAATCGTCACGAACACGGCATGTTCATGTATTTTCACCTGGCGCGCCAGTTGCAGGCAGCCAACCACGGCCGCAGCCGCCGAGATCCCCACCAGCAAGCCTTCCTCCCGAGCCAGACGCTTGGCCATGACGTAGGCGTCCTCGGTGGAAATGCCCAGATTGGCGTCAGCCAGTGACGAATCGTAAATCTTCGGAATGATGGCGCTGGCCATATGCTTTGCGCCTTCGATTCCATGAAATGCCGAATCCGGTTGCAGCGAAATACAGCGAATGCGCGGATTCAATTCCTTCAACCGCCGCGTCGCTCCAACAAATGTTCCACTTGTGCCCAACATCGAAACGAAGTGCGTGATGCGTCCTTCCGTCTGTTGCCAGATTTCGTTGGCTGTGCCATCGTAGTGAGCCTGCCAGTTGGCGTTGTTGGAATATTGATCGGCGTAGTAATAAAGATCGGGATGTTTCGCTGCGAGTTCACGCGCCATGCGGATGGCGCCATCAGAACCGTCGGCAGGGTCGGTGTAAACGATATTTGCGCCGTAGGCATGCAGGATGCGCTTGCGTTCTACCGATACATTTTCCGGCATGCACAACGTCACCGGAAAACCCTGCGCTGCGCCAATCATGGCGTAGGCGATTCCGGTGTTGCCGCTGGTCGAATCGAGCAGAATTTTACCGGATGTTAACTTGCCACTGGCCCGGGCCTGCGCCACGATGTTGGCTGCAGCGCGATCTTTAACTGAGCCGCCGGGATTGAGCCACTCGGCCTTGCCGAGAATCTCAACTCCGGGGAGATCGCTGGCGATACGGGCGAAGCGAAGCAACGGCGTGTTGCCAATGCGATCCAGGCTGCTCTGGCCTAATACTGATTTGCCGGGCGGATCGCTTTTGCTCGCATCTGCTGCCGAACCAGGCGTTTCCAGGATATTTGGAGATAAGGGCCGCATTAACTTAGAACCTTGAGACCATGACCTACGTAATGTCCCTTAGAGGCGAAATTACGCACCAGGAACGGTTGTTTAGATTATAAGAGAGACTGATTAGTTCCATGGAAGATGCGCTCGCCGCACCTTTTCCCAGAATCCGCATCTAAAGCTTAAGAGAGCGAAGGAAGAAATGACATCCAAGGTAGTAGAGGAACGGACTTATGAAGAGGCGCTGAACTGGCTTCGCGATCATGGTTTTGATCTGCTTGAAGCCCCGGGCACGCAAGCGCGGGTATTCCTGAGGAAATACAACGTATCGGCCGCTATTCAGAAGAACGGCGGCGACGGAGTAAAGATTTTTGCTTATCCCGGCTACCTGATTGGCAGCGAAATTTCGAAGCTGGTCAACAAGGGATACCAGCAGTTTCTGAAAACCGCCAAGACCGAAGTCCCCGCAACCGCAGACCATCTGAAAGCCCTGCAGCAATTCACTGAAGAATTGAAAGAAGGCTTGGGCCTGCCCACCTTGTACAACGAATCGCTAGGCACGGTCAGCGAATCGTATCACTACGACCGCGTCGAGAATCGCGACAAGCCAGCCGCCGCCAGGCCCAAGCGTCCGTGGGAAAAGGCGGGAGTCATAGCCGCCACCGTGAAAAAGGGCCGCGCGTAGTCCAAACCGTCAGTTGTTTCCTCTGAATGACGAGCGTCCCTAAGCGCTGAATTCATCCCCCACCTGGTTTATCCCGCAGGCGTTCGATCTGCCCGCTGTTGCCGCATTGTGCGACACTAGTTCGTCTTGGGGAGGTTTTTCCGAATGCGCATCGCTGCGGTCACGCTGATTCTCTATCTTTCTCTGTTTCATGCCGCCGGGCAAAATTCGATGCCAGACGTCAAGGACGCTGTTGGCCAGGTTTTGCTTCGGCAGCAGGAAGCCTGGAACCGTCATGATCTAGAAGGCTTCATGTCGGGTTATTGGAAGTCCACGGATTTAACCTTTTTCTCTGGAGCGCAGCACACATCAGGCTGGCAACAGACCTTTGACCGATATCGCAGGAAGTACCAGGGCGAAGCGGGAGAGATGGGCAAACTGGAGTTTTCCGACCTGAGCATTCAAGAACTCGCGCCGGACGCCGCCTTCGTTCGTGGCGCGTGGCATTTGACGACGTCCGAAGGCAAGACGCCTCATGGCTTATTCACTCTGATCTTTCGCAAGTTCCCGGATGGATGGAAAATCGTCCATGATCACACTTCAGCGGCTGACAACTAACCGCCTCTTACTCAAGACATCAAATGGGGCTATTTGACTTCACTTTCGTAATCACAAAAGCTCTTCCGTGATTCGTCAACAAGCCTTATGCTGGTTGAGACATTGGGACTGTTGACCGCGCGATTTCTTTCCAGAAGTCATGATTCCATTTCGCCTCTATACTATGATCTTTGGCGGTGCTGGCGCCCTGCTGGCGGCGTACCTCTTGCTGCGTCGCAAGACCAAGGGGCCCGATGAGGTCGAACGAGAGCGGCGGTCGTGGCTCGATCGCGTAGGCCGCATTACCGACGGGACGGTCATCGATGTTCAGGAGATGCAGCCCGATGGACTCAAGCCTGCTACCTTCCTGATTTTCCAGTATGACGTTGCCGGCGTGTCTTACGAGGCCTCGCAGGACGTAACCTACCTGCGTCAACTTATCAACCTGCACTCCTGCCGCCTGGGCTTGCCAACGTCCGTGCGCTACGATCCCCACAACCCAGGGAACTCCATCGTGGTTTCCGAGCGCTGGATGGGGCTGAGGCAGTAGATCGGTCGTTGGTCGTTAGCCCTTGGCTGTTAGCCCTTGGCTGTTGGCCAATAAAATTCCAACATTTACGTGACAAGAAACGCGGGATGAGGTGAGAGAAGTTCTTGTTCGGCCAACGACTAAAGACGAACGACCAACGATGCCTCTAGCTTCCTGCCGCGAATCCGCCGGCATGGGCCATAGTCAGCCGCAGGAATTTGTGGGGATTGACTGGCGTGTCATTGATACGAACTTCATAGTGCAGGTGTGGACCGGTGCTGCGACCGCTCAACCCGACATATCCGATGGTATCGCCCCGGCGGACGTACTGTCCGGGGACAACCGCATAGCTGGCAAGATGCCCGTAGCGGGTTGTAATTCCATGGCCGTGATCCAAGGCGATCGCCCGGCCATATCCGCCCATGAAGTCAGCGAGCGTTACTACGCCATCGGCCGGAGCCACAACCGGCTGACCGTAGGAAGCCGATATGTCGATTCCGCGGTGAAATGCACCCTCGCCGTTGAACGGATCAATGCGCTCTCCGAACGATCCCGTGATCGGACCTTCCACCGGCCAAAGGTTCGGAGCCGAATTGGCCCGTAGCCAGTCTGCCGTGGTTGCATTTCGTGTGAGGCCGAGAGAGATCCCGGTCGCGGCCGCCCCGCTCAGAGCCGTATCCTTCAAAGCATAAAGCCGGTCGAGGGAAGAACTGACTTGCGCGTCCTGAACATGATCGGACGACTCCGATTCGAGCGTCGGGTTCGATTTCAAACCGTAGAGCGAGGAAACTTCGCTGGCCAGGGAGCCTAGCGACGCTACTTGAATGTCTCTTTCCTGGGCAACCTGTTCCAGCCGCGAATAGCGGTTTTTCAGCTCGTCTTTCTGGATGCGCAGCTCGTTGTAGTGCGAGACCTTCAACAGCATTCGCATGTAGGAACTGGCAATACCCGTCAGGCTCAAGGCCCCGATCGCCGCGCCCACAACTAGGACGTACAGGTAGTGGACCGGAATGGGAATTTTCCGGAGCTGACCGTCGTCGCCTCTCGCTACGAAAAGTATGTAGAAACGCTTACGCAATATTGTCCTTTTACGGCGAATCGAGCGGTCACGGCAGGTTTGCCGCCTTTGATCCTAACCGCCTGATCGCTCAGGCCTACCGGAACCAAGGTGCGCCCCAATCCTCTGTGTCTGCAATCCTAACCGCATGCAGCACTTAGCTCGGCCAGAGTATGTTGGAAGTAGCTTCGCAACGGTAACAAAGTAGGTCTCGCCTGTCAATGTCCCAGGGCACAACCCACGGTTACGGAAGACAGGGGGAAACGGTACTTCAGCGGGTTACCAAGCGGTAAACTCCTGCAGCATAAAGATCAATTCGCCCTTGGACGCGGCCCGACGCAAATGCCCGCCAGCCACGGCCCGCAACCAAAATCGCCTGTTGGATGGGAATAAGCGCGAAGGAGTTGCCCTTCTTGAAGGTAAGCATTAGTTATTCATCAGGGTCCTGCCTAATCGTCCGGGGTTTGTATATTAAGCTGTCAGGGTTCATCGGAGGGCGTTTTGCCGCAGGCCGAAAAACTATTGATCTCGCGTATTCGGCATCGGGCCGCCCGAAGGCGCGGGATTGTAAGCGGCATCGGAGATGATTGTGCCATCCTGCAAATTCCGGCTGGACACCAGACGCTGGTTACTACCGATTTCAGCCTTGAAGGAGTTCACTTCCGGCGCGAGTGGCATCCCGCCGAGACGGTTGGACATCGCTGCCTCACCCGCGGCCTTAGCGACATAGCCGCCATGGGCGGTAACCCGATCGCCGCGTTCCTGTCTCTTGCGTTGCCGCCAACACTGCCCCAGTCCTGGGTCGACAGGTTTTTGAGGGGTTTACTCAAGTTGGCGAATCAGTTCAAGGTGGGCCTCGCGGGCGGAGATACAGCACAATCTCCCGGCGGAGTTCTGGCCGATATTGTTGTCGTCGGATCCGTACCGCAGGGAAAGGCAATCCAACGCTCGGGTGCCCGGGCTGGCGACTGTGTCTATTTAACCGGCGCGCTGGGAGGCGCCGCCGCGGCATTGAAGTTGCTGTTCTCCGGCCGGAAATTGCGGCCCGATGACTTCCCCCGCCACTTCCACCCCACGCCCCGAATCCAAGTGGGGCAATTCCTGCGGGAAAAAGGACTTGCCTCTGCCATGATCGACCTCAGCGACGGCCTCTCCACTGATCTCGCGCACATTTGCCAAGAGAGCGGCGTTGGCGCGGAGATCCACGCCCCGGCGATCCCGTGCGCCAGCATCGCCAAACCATCCCGCGAAGTCGAACTGCAGTTCGCCCTGAACGGCGGCGACGACTACGAACTGCTTTTCACCGCGCGCCCCAGCAAACATGTTCCCACTCGAATTGCAGGTCTTCCGATCACCCAAATTGGCCGCATCACGAGGGATAAGCATGTCATCCTGGTGAATGAGGACGGCGTTCGTTCCGAACTCCGCCCCAAAGGCTGGGAGCACTTCAAGGCAGAAAGAGCTTCTAGCTCCTAGCTTCTAGTTCCCAACTCCGAGCACGCCTCAAGCGAAGTAGTTGGCCAGCGAGAAGCCAAGAGCTAAAGGCTCTCATGTGACTTTCGTGCTACCCGAACCTCTTCTTTATGTGTCACCGGCCCGCTAACCGGACTAATGTAGATTTATGTCGTTCCCAAAATCCCTTCTTCGTCTGATCGTGTTTTGTCTGTGGCTAAGCTTCACAGTGGATGCGCACCCTGCGTCCGTTCCTTCGACGACCGGACCCGCCGTCAACAATGATTTCGTCCACAAGCAATTCGGATCGACCTGCTCTCTTATCGGAATCGATCCGCTGATAGCTGATTTGGACAGCGATGGCGTCGAAGACATCGTCATCCCGGCCCGCTGCACCAACCCAATGATGGACCAGATCGAAGATAGTTTCGTGGTTGTCGATCCCTACAACAGTTTCTTTGGCTACGGCAATCCAAGGGTGACCACGCAATTTGCGTCCGACGACCCGGACCGCCGCGGATACTCGCTGCTGGTGATCCACGGAACTGGCCCTGAAGCCTGGCACTCGGCCACGCCTAAAGCGAAGTTCGTCATCGTGAATCTACCCTTCAAACAGGTCCTCGTGAAGAAGATGGCCATCCGGAAAAAGAAACCGGTGATGGGAATCTTCGCCGAGGAGAGTGGCGGCGATCAGGCAACCTCGGTTGTTTTCTGGGACGGCAAGAAATATAAATACCAGCCCCTCGGTTCCAGCATGGAGTAAATCAACCACCTGGGGACACCGCTGGGCTGTCCGGTCGAGCAAGGCCCGACGGATTCGCCACAAACCGCGGACCGCAAATTCTGATCTCCTGAACCCGCCGCAAACCACCAGCATTCTCTGCTTTTCATACTCCGGGACGTTGTCTTCCCGTGATAGTATGCGTATCCCCGGTGACGCCCCGGCGTTCTGGTCCGTTTTTTTCCTCGCTCCTCGAAAGGAGGCATCCAGAGTGGAACTCTGCAGGCAATCTCGCAAACTAATCCTCATGCTGGCAACACTCGTAGCTATGGTTCTATCGGCAGGCGCCGCCAATGCACGAGACCAAGCCTACCGAGTGATCTACGATTTTGGACAGAAATGCCCATCACCCTGGTGGCCTGTGGGCATACCTGCAGTTGCAAAGAATGGCGATCTCTATGGCGTCACCGAAGGAGGTGGGGGTTGCAATGGGAGCGCAATCTATAAGCTTACGGCTCCCCAAACGCGCGGCGGGGCGTGGACAGAGACTGTGCTCTACGAATATACCGGCAATACGGAGTTTCCAGTGTCACTGGAAATCGATAACGACGGCGCTCTGTACGGTACGGGGGAGGGGCCGGGTATTCGCGGCTTCATCTTCCGGCTGACGCCGCCTATCTCTGGCCATGGTCCATGGACGTACCAAACGCTATACACGTTCGAATCCAATGCTGATGGCAGCGGGCCTGAAGGCAATCTGGTTTTCGACGCCGAGGGAAATCTCTATGGCGCGACCCAGGCTGGCGGCGACCTTAGCTGTGGGCAAAACGGCGGCTGTGGCACGGTCTTCGAGTTGAAGCGGCCGACGAAGAGCGGCGGGAAGTGGCACTTTAGCGTCCTTCACACCTTCACGGGAATACCTGACGGAGCAGAACCTTTCGCGGGGGTAACCTTCGATCAAACGGGAAATCTGTACGGCACTACGCATGTGGGAGGAGCCTTCGGTTATGGTACTGCCTATCGTCTGACCCCACCCGCGAAACGAGGCCAGTCTTGGACTGAAGCTGTGCTTTACTCTTTTGATCGGAGCGGGAACGAGGGCAATAGCCCCGTGAGTCCGGTGATCTTTG
>Ga0210406_10000276_pt1 | contig 75008 bp, 57 predicted proteins | sample IncBWC30MmetaG_FD_155454 | JGI IMG/M metagenome (GOLD analysis project Ga0210406, IMG submission 155454) | Forest soil microbial communities from Barre Woods Harvard Forest LTER site, Petersham, Massachusetts, United States - Inc-BW-C-30-M | ecosystem: Environmental > Terrestrial > Soil >...
CCAGCCGCTGTCATCGGGGCATTGCGACCCCGCCGCAATGATCGGGCCTCGATCCACGGTTCCCATCAGGGCCCGCGGCCATGTCGTGCCGCAGCAACAGGCCGCACACATGACCGCAACAGGCCGCCCTTGCACATGCGTGAAAAACTCTTGCGAGCCGGGGGCCATCCACACATGACAGCGTAAGTGCTTGTCATTGCGAGGAGTACAGCGACGAAGCAATCTCGGTCAAGGTACGCACCGGAGGGAATCATCTGTCCGGTTTGCACCACTAGTGGTACAAACCTGACAGTTGGTACCGAGCCTGCGATCACCGAGATTGCTTCGCTTCGCTCGCAATGACACCCCAAATGGCCGTCATTGCGAGGAGCGGAGCGACGAAGCAATCTCGATGTGAGGCTCGATGGCGGGAGTCATCGGTTTGGTTCCGACCACTAGTGGATAAAATCTGAGGCTTGATACCTGCGCCGGGGGTCGGCTTGGGGTGGCAAGGGGCTTTCACAAATTGCCCGGCCTATGATGCCCATGCATGGAAAGCGGTCATCGACGGCCTGAAGCCATGACATCCAACACTGCGCCAATTTGAGCGCTGCCGCTGGCGGCTCGAGCGGCAGAGGATTATCCTGGTCCATGAGCGGATTGCCGTTCCTCGGGGCCGAGTATCACCGCATGGACATAGCGGCGTGGCTACGTGGGCTGGGGCTCGAACAATACGTGCCCGCTTTCCACGACAATGATGTCGATGGCGAAGTTCTGCCGGACCTGACGGCCGACGACCTGATCGCCATCGGCGTGACCTCGGTCGGCCATCGCCGCAAGCTCCTTTCCGCCATCGCCGCGCTCGGAGCCGCGGCGCCGGCCCCAGCCCAGACAGCGACACCGGCCTCGGCGCCGCCTCCAGCCCAGGCCGAGCGTCGCCAGCTGACCGTGATGTTCTGCGACCTGGTCGGATCGACGGCGCTCTCCACCGGGATGGACCCCGAAGATCTGCGCGATGTGATCGCCTCGTTTCAGAGCCGGTGCAGTGCCGCGATCCGGCGCTACGACGGCTTTGTCGCCAAGTACATGGGCGACGGCATCCTGGTCTATTTCGGCTACCCGCGCGCCCATGAGGACGAGGCCGAGCGTTCGGTGCGGGCGGGCCTCGACATCGTTGCCGCGATGGCCGAGCTGAATGCCGCAATCCGCAGACCACCCGGGGTCGAGCTCGCGGTGCGGATCGGCATCGCCACCGGACCGGTGATCGTCGGCGATCAGATCGGCGAAGGAACGGCATCGGAAACCGCGGTCGTCGGCGAGACGCCGAACCTGGCGGCGCGTCTGCAGGCATTGGCGCAGCCGAACCAGATCGTCGTCAGCGCGGCCACCCGCGCGATGCTCGGCGATCACTTCGACCTCGAGGATCTGGGGGCCTGTGAGCTCAAGGGGTTCGCCGAGCCGGTGCCGGTCTGGCGCGTCTTGGCGGCGCGGGATGTCGAGAGCCGGTTTGCCGCGACGCGGGCCGGAAGCTCGGCACCCCTCGTCGGGCGCCAGGAGGAGATGGGGCTGCTGTTGCGGGCTTGGGAAGGCAGCAGCCACGGCCGCGGCCAGGTCGTGCTGATCCAGGGGGAGGCCGGGGTCGGCAAGTCCCGTCTGGTGGAAGGGTTGCGGGGAGCCGCCGGCAAGGATCATATCTGGGTGGCGATGCGCTGCTCGCCGTTTCACACGGCGAGCGCCGTTCATCCGATCATCGAACATTTGAAGCGCGTGTTCGGCTGGCAACCGGAGGATACAGCACGGCAGCACTTGGCGAAGCTCGAAGCCGGGCTCGCCGGCTTCAAGACCTTGCCCCGCTCCGAGAGCGTGCGGTTGTTCGCTGACCTGATGTCCGTGCCATTGCCCGAGGACCGCTATCCGCGCTTGTCCATGACGGCGCAGCAGCAGCGCGAGGCGACCCTCGATGCGATCGTGGCCTGGCTGATCGAACTGGTCGAGCGCACCCCGGTGCTGATGGCATGGGAAGACCTGCACTGGGCCGATCCGACGACGTTGGAAACGCTGGGCATGCTGATCGAGCAGGCGCCGACGGCGGCGATGCTGGTCGTGGCGACCTATCGGCCGGAATTGACGCCGCCCTGGCCGCAACGCTCGCACATGACTCCGATCACGCTCAACCGCCTGGAGCGGCCGGAGGTCGAGACGATGGTCGGTCACCTGGCCGGCGGCCGGGCGCTGCCCGGCGAGGTGGTCGATCATATCGTCGCCAAGGCCGACGGCGTGCCGCTCTATGTCGAGGAGCTGACCAAGGCGATCCTCGGGTCGGGGGTGCTCGAGGCCCGCGGCGACGCCTACGTGCTCACGGGCGCGCTGGCTCAATTGCACATCCCGGCGACGTTGCAGGGTTCGCTGATGGCGCGGCTCGATCGGGCGCCGCGGCTGCGCGAGGTCGCCCAGTTGGGCTCGGTTCTGGGGCGCGAGTTTGCCTATGACATGATCAGCGCGCTCGCCGGGCTCGAGGAAGACCTGTTGGAGAGCGGTCTCGGTCAGCTGGTGGCCGACGAGCTGCTCTACCAGCGCGGCCGCCCGCCGCGCTCGCGCTACCTGTTCAAACATGCGCTGATCCAGGAAGCGGCGTACCAGTCGCTGCTGAAGCGCACCCGCCAGCAATATCACGAGCGAGCAGCAAAGCTGCTGGAGGACCGCTTTCCCGAGGTGGCGAGCACGCAACCGGAGCTGGTGGCCCATCACTACACGCAAGCGAACTGTCCGGCGCAGGCGATCGCATACTGGCACAAAGCCGGCGTGGCCGCCGTGCGGACGTCCGCAAATGTCGAAGCAATCGAGCAGTTTGGCAGAGGCTTGGAACTGGTCGAGGGGCTACCCGATCCGCGCGAGCGGGCCGAGCGCGAGCTGGATTTGCAAATGGCGCTCGGTCACGCGCTGTCCGCGACGAAGCTCCAGAGCCACCCCGACCTCGGCCGAACCTATGCGCGAGTGTGGGAGCTCGGTCGGCAACTCGGGGATCACGCCCGGGAGTTCACGGCGCTCCGCGGCCTGCAGCTCCACCATTTGAACCTACTCGAATTGGAGAAGGCGCAGCATTTTGCCGAGGAGGCGCTGCGTGTCGCCGAACGGCTTGACGACGCGGCCCGTCTCGTCGGGGGGCACGTGTCACTCGGTCAGACGCTGTTCTTCCAGGGGAAGCTCGAGCCGGCGCTTGCGCACTTTCGGCGGGGCTTCGAGCTCTTCGATCCGGACATGCGGTTCCCGGATTGGCCGGGTCCCCATCCCGCCGTGGCATGCCAGTTCTTCGCGATGCTGATTTCCTGGATGCTCGGTTACCCGGATCGGTCCCTCGAGGAGCTCAGGGTGGCGGTAGGAAGTGCCGAGACGCTAGGACACCCGTTCACCCTTTCCCAAACGCTGTGTTGGGCTGCGCTCGTTCACATCTTTCGCCATGAGCCGTCAGCGGTCGCCGACTATGCCGGACGGGCTTTGCGGATCTGCGAGGAGCACAGTATCGCGGCTCAGGCGTATACCCTCTGCGTAGAAGGATGGGCGCTCGGCCCATCCGGCGACAGCGAGAAGGGGCTGGCCCAAATTCGACAAGCGCTGGACGGCCATCCAGGGGCGCCGCAACATATGCTGTTGGCGTTGCAGGCCGATGCGCAATTGGCGATCGGCATGCCCGAAGCGGCGCTTGTATCGGTCGCCGCCGGGCTGCAGGCGGTCGAAAAGACGGGGGGAGCGCCGCTCGAAGCCGAGCTCTATCGGCTCAAGGGCGAGGCACTGCTCGCCGCTGGCGGCGCGCTGAGCGAGGCCGAGGCGGCCATCGAGCAAGGCATCGACGTGGCGCGCCGGCAGAACGCGAAGTCCTGGGAATTGCGCGCCGCAACGAGCCTCGCCCGCCTGCGCCGCCAGCAGGGCCGGCCGCAAGAGGCGGCCGCCCTCCTCGCCCCGATCCTCGGCTGGTTCGCCGAAGGCCTCGACACCGCCGACCTCAAAAAGGCCAAGACGCTGCTCGACGAACTGACCGAGCCGGCGATTGCCGCAGAGGGGTGAGCCCGATGCGAATGCCCGGTTCCAGCCGATTCGACCACCCGCTGGCGAGGTCGTGAAGATCGGGTTTGGGTCGAGAGTAGCCCTCCGAGCCCGGGTACCAAGCGTTTGATTTGCACCACTAGCTTTGAATTGTGCCGGTAGACTTCAGTCTATCCGCGCCAAGATCTGCTCCAGGTTGGCAAAGAACTGCTGCCACCCGCCCTTGGCGCCCTGGTAGTACTGCTGCTGATCCGGCCGGAAGCCAGACTGCTCCATGCGCAGGCGGGTCCCCGTGCTCGTAGGCTTGAGCGTCCAAGTGACGACACTCTCGAGACCATAGGCCGCCCACGTGTAAGACAGCGTTTTGTTTGGCTCGACTGCCATTACCTGACAGTCGACTGCGCCCCAGTCTGCGCGAAGATTGAAGCGGTGGCCCGCGACTGGCTTGAAATCGTTCTTCATCAGCCACTCCTCGATCAGGTGTGGTTGCGTGAGCGCGCGCCAGATCTTTTCCGGCGGAAAAGGCACCTCCCGTTCAACAACGACGGAGAGCGTTTCGGTCGATGTTTCGTTCATTGATCCATCCTTTTCAGTAGGTCTTCGAGGTGGTCGAACCGGCTTTGCCAGAACCCGGCCATTTGGCTTGTCCAGTCGATCAGCGGGGCCAAGGCGCCGAGCTGCGCGCTATAGTGCGTCTGGCGACCTTCGTGGCGGTCGCGCACCAGCCCGGCCTGCTTCAGGACCCCGAGATGCTTTGAGACGGCCGGTTGCGAGACCCCGGCCCGAGCCGTCAGAGCCCCGACCGTCTGCTCGCCTTCGCGGCACAATCGCTCGAAGATAGCCCGCCGAGTGGGATCAGCGAGCGTTCTGAAGAGCACATCGTGAGCGTTCGGCATGTGGGATCGATAACCTGCTGGCTATTGATTGACACATAACCGCCGAGATATGTGTGAGTCAAGCGGGAACGTGGAACGGCACAATGATCCTCGTCACAGGAGCCACCGGCCATTGGGGCGCGCCGTCGTCTGCAGGTTGGCGTTACTGGGGTAGGTTCGGGATACGTGTAAAAAGTGGTCACAAGCTTTCATCTGGTCATTTCAGTGCCAGGGGCCGCGCCTTCAGCCAGAGAAATAGGGGAATACGGGACCAGCGTTGCATGCGAGACCATCCCTCGCCGGAGTCGGGAACGGGTTCGCGGAGGGACGTGATTGCGAGCCCCGCATCCTCCAACGCAGTCGCGTAGGCTTCCAGCGGCCTCGACCAGCCGGCGAAATGCATTCGCAGGCCATCACGCTCTTCCGTGCCTTCAAAGCGCTTCGAGCCAAAGTAACCGTCTTGGATGACAAAGGGGGAAGTGGCCTCCGCAGTGGCGAAGCGCCCGCGATCGGAAAACGGATGCACGATCGAGATAACCAGCATTCCTGCGGGTCGCAGGACGCGCCTGATTTCTTTCAGGGTTGCCGGAACATCTTCGACATCCATCAGCACGTTATAGGCCATGACGAGATCGAAGCGGGCGTCCTCGAACGGGAGATCGCTCCCCGACGCGATGGCGTAGTCGTCAGCCGATCGCGCCTCCTTGGCCGCGTTCACCAATTCCAAGACAGGGTCTGACGCCGTGACCCTGTACCCGCAGGCCTTCAGCTCGCGCGATACGCGACCCTCTCCACACCCCACATCGAGCGCTTCACCTTCGCCGCGACCAACGAATGCAATCAAGGATGCTCGATAAGCCCAGAACGCGTCGTGATCTGGCGCACGCGCCCATTCAATCCACTCCCTGGAAACACGCGACCAATGCTCGTAGTCGGCATTTACTGTCATCAGCGCCTCTGGGGTTTGGAACGGGAAAGTGAGCACAAGGCGGCCTATAGATTCCGACTTTATTCTCGAACATTGGCTTGTGCCGAGCCAAACGTCGGGAGCGCTTGTGCTACCCATAGGAGATGGTCGGGTTGCACCGATCTTGCGGGACGACGTGGCGGCGCCGTCGCAGCAGTAGCGGCCAAACCCAATAAATCTCGCATCATCTACATGATTACGGGACATCGAGCGTTGGGCTTTGGCGAGATCGCCGCCTCTTATGGTGAACCGATCGTGAGGCAGGTACGCTATCGCCCCTGTTCCATTGACAAATACCTGACTTGGGCGTCGGCGCATCTCGACGATCCGTGTCCTTATGCCCTCTCCACCTTGTACGCCTCGATCGCCGAAGGTCGCTACAGTCAGGTCTCCAAGGACTTCACTGCCATTACGGACCGAGAACCAGAGAGCTTGAGACATTTCCTTCTTCGAGCACCGTCCGGGAGTCCGGCGGATTGCAGAGCCGGCTCGCCGTTCCGTGAGCGGCACCGCTCCTGAATAGGCATCCTTGAATTTCCCATACCCCGTTGGTTATGCATCATGCATTCGTTATCGATCATACGTGGTCGTGGGGACGTGGTGACGCGCTTCATATTGCTGCTATCCGCAGATGCCTACGCTATGCAACTTTGTAAACAGGGCCGAGTCGGGGCTGTCCGGGCTCACTTCTCATTGAGGCGAGCGAATTGACTTACCGGAACTCGGTGGCTACAACCACCTTGGCATACGCCGTGTCGACCCCACTCATCGGTGGAGGGGTGGCCGAGTGGCTGAAGGCGGCGGTTTGCTAAACCGTTATACGGTTAACAGCCGTATCGTGGGTTCGAATCCCATCCCCTCCGCCACCTAAGTGTCTGGGTTACCCCCTCCGCTTCCTCCTCGCCCGAGACCCCGATAGCGCTTCGCCCCCCCACCCCAGCTCCTGCATCGCCTCCACTAGACGCGGCCGTATCGCGAGCCGCTGACCGAGAAGTAGTGACACCGAGAGCTTGACGTTCATCCCGTGAACATGGTAAACCTATCTCGTCGTGCGATGAGGACGATTGGGGTAGGGGAGCAAAGTCAAGTCGAAGAAGGGTGGCAATCCTGAGCATCGTCCTGAGCGCTCTCACATCGATCGAGCGCGACAGCGTAAGCTGGCGCACGACCTAGGGATAGCGATTGACTTGCAAACCATCAACTAGCGCATCCCACGCCTGGCTGAATTTCTCCAGACGATCGACCGGCACCGAGACTCCGTGTCACCGGAATTCACGCGCGCGACTTGCAATGCCGTTCTTGCCGAGGCCAGCCGCCTCGGGCTAGCGGAGGGATGTTGCTTTTGTTCGGTGTGGCGGTCAAAGATCGCAGGTGATCCGTGTGGTGGGCGGCGATGACCGCGTGCCGCTCTTCCACCTCGAACGGACTGACCCCGGGACAATTTGGCAGTGTGCGGCATCAGCGGTTTTCTCCTGCCCCAGGCAACCTCGTCGCATCGCGACCTCGAGGCTCGCCTCTGGGCGATGATCGCGATGCTGCGGCATCGCGGGCCGGATGACCAAGGTGTCTGGACCGATCGCCGGGCTGGTCTCGCCCATGCAAGACTGTCGATCATCGACCTGTCGCCTGCCGGGCATCAGCCAATGGCGAGCGTCGACGAGACCGCTTGGATCACCTATAACGGCGAGATCTACAATTTCGCCGAGATACGACGGGAGCTCGAAGCCGCAGGCTATGGCTTCCGCAGCCGCAGCGATACGGAGGTCATCGTCAATGGTTGGCGGGCTTGGGGGGAGAAGGTCATCTCCCGACTGCGCGGCATGTTTGCGCTGGCGATTTGGGACCGGCGATCGCACCGTCTGATCCTCGCCCGCGACCGGATCGGCAAGAAGCCGCTCTATTACGCCTCATGTGGAGGCACTCTTCTTTTCGCATCGGAAATCAAGGCGCTGCTCACTTGGCCCGGGCTGCCGCGCACGCCTGACCTCTCGGCCATCGACCGCTATCTGACTCTGGGCTATGTGCCGTCACCGCAAACCGCCTTTGCCGGTATCTCCAGGCTACCGCCGGCCCACTATCTGGTTGTCGACGCACGCCCGGAGGGCGGTCTCGGCGAGCCCGAACTCGTTCGCTATTGGCGGTTGCCCGAGCCACGCAGCGCACGGCGCCATCAAACCGCCGCCGAGTTGCGCCACGAGCTCATCGAGCGGCTCGAGGAAGCCGTACGGCTGCGTCTGGTGTCGGACGTGCCACTCGGTGCCTTTCTATCCGGCGGGGTCGATTCTTCCGCTGTCGTCGCGATGATGGCGCGCGCCGGCGGCGGCAAGGTCAAGACCTTCTCGATCGGGTTTTCGGCAAGGGAGTATGACGAGACCCGCTACGCCCGCATCGTAGCGCAACGCTATGGGACCGACCATGAGGAGCTGGTCGTCGAGCCCGACGCGGTAAGCGTGCTGCCGCGTCTGGCTTGGCACTTTGGCGAGCCCTTCGCCGATTCGTCCGCGATCCCGACTTATTACGTCTCTGAAATCGCCCGTCGCAAGGTGACCGTGGCACTGAACGGGGATGGCGGGGATGAGTGCTTCCTCGGCTATAGGCGGTACAAGGCGATGCACCTTTTGTCTCGGCTCGACAGGATGCCTCGCTGGAGCCGAGTGGGGATCGAGCGTTTGCTGGCCCGGGCACCAGCCGCGGCGCAACGCCGGTTCAAGGTTCCCCGGATTCGGGGGGTATTGCAGGCGCCTCAGGAATTCCCGGCGCGACGCTACGCCTCGACGCTCGTTTCATTTACCGATCGCGACAAGCAGCAGGGTTACAGCGGGGCGATGCGCGAGCAGCTGGAAGGCTCCGCTCTGGATCTGATCGAGCCTTATTTTGCCGAGGCTGATGACCTCGTCGCCGGCGCCAATTGGGCCGATATCCACACCTATCTGCCCGATGATCTGATGGTCAAGGTGGATGTCGCGAGCATGGCGCATGGGCTCGAAACCCGATCCCCGTTGCTCGACCATGTTCTGATGGAGTGGGCGGCGGGGATACCGCACGATACCAAGATGGCCCGTGGCATCACCAAATCCCTGTTCAAATCAGCAATGGAGCCGTATCTGCCGGCTAAGCTCCTCTATCGCCCCAAGATGGGATTTAGCTGTCCGGTCGACCACTGGTTCCGCAGCGAGCTCAAGGAACTTGCTTACGATACGTTGCTCTCACAGAGCGCGTGCGAGCGTGGCGTCTTCCGCGCGGATTATGTTCGTCTCTTGCTCGACGAACACTGCAGCGCTACCCGCGATCACCACACCCGGTTGTGGGCGCTTTTGATGCTCGAGCTGTGGTTTCGCATGTGGGTCGACGCACCTGCGGAGGCCGCGATTTTGCGCCCGGCGGCGTAAGCCTCGTGCCCTGAGGCCGATTCTCACGCTTTTGAACCGACGACGCCGCTCCGAAAACGAAGCGCCGCGCGGAACTCGATCGCGCGTCGCCTCGTATGCGAAATAGCTACCGAGGCAAGGGAACCCGCCTTCGGTCGGGCCGCTAACGGAGGAAAGTATGCTTCATTGGGCGCTGGTGTTTCTGGTAGTCGCGATTATCGCCGGCTTTTTGGGCTTTGGTGGGGTCGCGTTCGCTGCCGCTGAAATCGCAAAGATCTTGTTCTTCCTCTTCCTAGTCATCTTCGTCGTGATGCTGCTGGCGGGTCTGATGGGCAGAAGAAGCCCGCCGATCTAGCAGCTGCTTACGCTCACGCATCGCAGGGAGGGCCCGCTCAAGGGCCCTTCTTCATTCTGAGGCGAGCGCCCGGGCAAGCTGACTCAGCGCCTCCTGGTGGCGTTCGTTCGGGATCTGAGCGAAATTGCGGGCGAGTTCGAGGCACATCCGCTCGCGGGGACTGACCCCGCGCTCGCCTTCCTGTTCGAGCCCGTCAAAGAAGTGACTGACGGGCACACTCAGCACCTGCGCGACCTCGAACAGACGACCGGCCGAAACACGGTTGATCCCCCGCTCGTATTTGTGCGCCTGTTGATAGGTGACCCCGATCAGATCAGCCAGCTGTTGCTGGGTCAAACCAAGCATGATCCGGCGCTCGCGAATGCGTGCGCCGACATGCCGATCGACATCTTGGGTTCGGCCGGTCGAGCGACGCGACGGTGCGGCTGCGCGCGGCCCGTCGGCCGCGGTGTTGCCGGAACCCGGTCGAAGTCCATCGCCATCACGTACCATAGTGATCCGCTCCTGTTCTCTCATCCTGCTCTCGCCTTCCGTTGTCCGGATCGTCGCAGAGCAACGCTACAAGGTTTCGACAAGCGGTTCCCGCTAAATCGGGGCTCCCCGCTCAACGATTAGTGTTATCCGATTGAACGGTTGCGATGTGTCAAAACTGAGGCAGGGTCGAACCTCCACGGGCGATCGACGCTGTTCACACCTGCGCGCCGCGCATGGGGCTTACGTTGACAGGCCACCCGCGCCAGTGATACCGCTCGCTACCTTCTGAACTGCGTATCGATGCCTCTGATCTCGATCGGTGACTGCTCGCTCTACTACGAGCGGCATGGCGTGGGCTTCCCCGTCTTGTTCGTCTCCGGGCTCGCCGGGTTTGCGTCCTTTTGGCAGGATCAGGTCCCCGCTTTTGCCAGGCGGTTCGAGGTCATCACCTTCGACCACCGCGGAATCGGGCAGAGCGATCAATCGCGGCTCGGGTGGTCGGTCGAGCGGTTGGCGGCCGACGTGATCGACTTGATGGACGCTCTGCGCATCAAGCGCGCACACATCGTCGGGCATTCGACTGGCGGGGCAATCGCGCAAGTCTTGGCGATCGAACATCCGGCCCGGCTCGCCAGCGTCGTGCTCTCGTCGACCTGGACGAAGACCGATGCCTATTTCCGCCGGCTGTTCGGGCTTCGCAAGGAGGTGCTGCAACGGCTCGGCGCAAACGCCTATGTACAATCATCGACGCTGTTCCTCTACCCGAGCTGGTGGATCAGTCGCAACAATGAACGGCTGCGCCAAACCGAGGCTCAGAGCCTCGCAGCCTTTGCGCCGGTGGAGATAGTTGCGAGCCGGATCGACGCCATGCTGGCGTTTGACCGCACCAGTGAGCTCGGGCGCATCAAGACGCCGGCTCTCGTCATCGGTGCCGAAGACGATCTTGTCACCCCGGCATATTTCGCCGAGGAACTCGCGCGTCTGATACCGGGGGCAGAGATCAAGCTCTTTCCGCGCGGTGGTCATTTCCTAACCCAAGTGCAGTCGCGGGAGTTCAACAACGCCGTTCTGCCTTTTCTTGTCTCGCATACGCCGGGTTGATCGCCACTGCGTGCGGCGCAGACGCCCGTGCGCTTAAGAGTCGCTTAAGCCAGATCCTCCTATCCTGGGAGCCAGTCCCGCGCCGAACGAGCTCGTGCGCCGGCGACAGGTGGCGGCCAGCAGGTGGGTCCCATTCATCATCAATCACAGCAAGAGCGACGGTCCGCCGCCGAGGCGGCGATAGAGGCAGCGCTGCGCCAGGACCGTCTGATGCTCGCATTTCAGCCTGTGGTGTGCGCGGCAACCGGCATCGTCGATTATTTCGAATGTCTGTTGCGGATGCGCGATGAGAGAGGGAGCGTGGTCCCCGCTGGCGAGTTCATCAGCGTCATCGAGGGACTGGGTCTGATCGGCCGGATCGACCGGTATGTTCTGGAGTCGACGCTCGAGGAGCTGGCGAGGGACCCCGATGTCAGGCTCGGCTTCAACATCTCCGGGTTGACCGCTTGCGACCGACCATGGCTGCGGTTGCTGATGTCGCTGCTGCGCCACCGTCCCGAATTCGCCCAGCGCCTGGTCGTCGAGATCACGGAAACGGCGGCACTCTGCGACATAGAGGAGTCGGCGCGCTTTGTCGACACGCTGCGCGGGCTCGGCTGCCGCGTGGCACTCGACGATTTCGGCGCCGGACACACCTCGCTGCGGCATCTTCAGATCTTGCCGGTCGACCTGGTCAAGATCGATGGCTCCCTTGTTCGGAATCTGACGAAGCAGTCCCAATGCCGGGTCTTTCTTCGTCATCTGCTCGGACTAGCCAAGGGTTTTGGACTGAGCACGATAGCCGAATGCGTCGAGAGCGCCGACGAGGCAGCCTGGTTGCGTTCCGAAGGTATAGGATATTTGCAGGGCTATCATCTCGGCCGCCCATCGCTCGAGCGCGCCTGGCTCACCGCAGCCCGAGCCGATAGGTGCGAGGTGCCGGCCGCACCCTAACATCCGAGAAGTCCCCTCACCCTGTTCATGCGGGTTCTGCCGGTCGTGGCGGCGATGACGACGTCTCGCGCAATTTGAAGCGCTGGATCTTGCCGGTCGCGGTTTTTGGCAGCTCGTCGAGGAAGGCGATCCAGCGCGGGCATTTGAATGGCGCCAACATCCTCTGGGCGTGTTGGTCGAGCGCCCGGGCGAGTTCGTCGTCGGCGCCGATGCCGGGTTTGACGACGACAAACGCCTTGGGCTTGATCAGCCCGTCGTCATCCGCCGCCCCGACCACCGCCGCTTCGAGCACATCCTCATGCGCGATCAGCGCCGCTTCGACCTCGGCCGGCGAGACATACATGCCGCTCACCTTCAGCATGTCGTCGCTGCGCCCGCAATAGACGTAATAGCCGTCCTCGTCCTCGAAATATTTGTCGCCGGTGCGCGTCCATAGGCCATTGAAGGTCGTCCGGCTGCGCTCGCGGTTGTTCCAGTAGCCGGCGGCACTGGTCGGACCGCTGACCAGGAGGTCGCCGACCTTGCCGCGCGGGGCCGGCCGGCCTTCTTCGTCGACGATCGCGAGCGGATAGCCGGGGAGCGGCTTGCCGGTGGTGCCGTAGCGCACCGCCTCCGGCCGGTTGCTGAGAAAGATGTGCAAGAGCTCGGTCGAGCCGATGCCGTCGAGGATGTCGACACCGATCCGTGCCGACCAGCGCCGGCCGATCTCGGCCGGCAGCGGCTCGCCGGCCGAGACGCAGCGCCGCAAGGCGAGCTCCTCCGGCTGCGGCAGATCGTTGCTGGCAAGCATCGCGTTGTAGAGGGTGGGCACCCCGTAGAAGATCGTCGGCCGGTGCTCGCGCAGTACGCGGCCGACCGCCGCCGGGGTCGGTCGCTCGGCCATCAGCACGCTGGTCGCGCCGACCGCCATCGGGAAGGTCAGGGAATTGCCGAGTCCGTAGGCGAAGAACAATTTCGCCGCCGAGAAGCTGACATCGCTCTCGGCAATGCCGAGCACCGGGATGGCATAGAGCTCGGCCGTACCGATCAGGCTCGACTGGATATGGACGGTCCCCTTCGGCCGGCCGGTCGAGCCCGAGGAATAGAGCCAGAAGCAGGGTTCGTCGGGATGGGTCGGCGCGGTCTCCGAGGTGACCGGGGCGGCCGCGAGCAAATCGTCGAGCGAGCCCTCACCCGGCATGTCGCCCGACACGATGACCGTGGGCCTAGGCACAGGTAGCTGCGCCAATGCCGCCGTCATCGCCGGCAGCACCGGCGCCGAGACGATCACGACCCGCGCTCGGCTGTCGGCCAGCATGAAGGCGAACTCTTCGGGTGACAGCTGGGTGTTGACCGCGACCGGCACGACCCCGGCCTTGATCGCGCCCAAAAACGCCGTCGGAAAGTCGATCGTATCGTGCAGGCAGAGCAGTATCCGCTGCTCGGGATGGACCCCGAGCCGGCGTACGACATTGGCAAACCGGCTCACCCGCTCGGCGATTTCGGCATAGCTGTATTGCCCGCGGTCGTCGATGAAGGCGGGCTTCCCGCCGCGCCCGGCGGCGAGGTTCCGCTCGATCAGATCGGCAGCGGCGTTGTATATGGTTCCGCCTTGCATCTGCGGTCCTTCGTCCCAGACGGTCGTTGCGAGCCCGAGAAGCATTATATTTCCGGCATGCTCGCTTCAAGCACCACTCCGCCCACGGGCGGCGACCATCTCAAGGAAACCGCGATGCACAAGTCTCTTTCGGCGATCGGCGTCCTCGCCCTCGTCTTCGCATTGATCGCGCCGATCGCGGTCCATGCGGAAATCGTTTCGGTGCCGTCGGCAGCCCCATCGGAGCCCGCCGCCACGCTCCCGCCCCCGACCGTATTGCGCGGATCTCGACCAGCCCCGGCCCAACCGGCCTGCCCGCCGGGCTACACCCTTTCCCAGGATTACCCGGATTACGGTTGTATCGCGGCCAGCGGCGGCGGCTATGCCGAGGGCTCGCAAGGTTACGACTACTGGCCGGATTACGGCTGGGGCGATCCCTTCTTTGGGCTCCCCGCTTTCGGCGCCGGCTCTGGTCGCTTCCACCACACCGCCGGTTTTCGCGGCCTCCCCGGCCAGACGGGTTTCCATGGCCGAGCGGGTTTCCACAGCCCAGCGGGTTTCCACAGCCCAGCGGGTTTCCATGGCCGAGCGGGCTTCCACGGCCCATCGGGTTTCCACGCCCAGGCCAGGTTCGGCGGTTTCGCCGGCGGGGCCGGACACATGGGCGGTTTCGGCCACAGGTAGCGGCGATCGCTGCCGAAGTTGTTGACCTCCGGAACAGCTGGACCATAACAACCAGTCGAATCGACCAATCGGAATGCGGCATGACGCGCGAAGTTCAGGCGTCCGAAGCAAAGACCCACCTTCCCTAGCTGCTCGACGAGGTCGAGCGGGGCGAGACCATCATCTCGAGCTGGCGCGGCCGGGCGATCGCTCGCATGATACCCGAGGCGCATCAGCGGCAGGAGGAGATCGACCAAGCAATTGGCGACATCAAGGAGCTCGGTGAAGAGACCGGGAGGGCGTCAATCGAAGAAATTCTCTCCCTTATCCGTGAGGGCCGTAAGTATTAATGACCCTTGTCTTGGACGCCTCGTCGTCGCCTGGGCTTTCGACGAGGTGAATGCTGCGGCGAGCGGGGCGCGCGAGCGAAAGGCCCACTGCTACGTGGCTGGATCGGGGCCGCCAGACTGACCGCCGTGTCTAGCGGGCCCTCGGTGGAGGATGTCGAGGTTCTCGGCGCGTTTCTTTAAACGCTTATAAATCAGCGGTCGAGCAGTCCAACGACGAGAGCGTCGATCCTGGCCGCGATGCCGTCTTCGGCCAATGCATCTCGGATCGCGCGCCGCTGGCGCATGAAATGGGCGCCCTCGCGTAGTGGGACGAATGCAGCGACCCGCTCTGCTTCGGCGGCAGCATCGGCCAGCTCCCGGTGCAGCGCCTGTCGGCGGTCGTATTCGGGAATGGAAAGCTCCCAGACCAGATTGTCGAAGTCGCGTGGATCGCGCCACCCTCGCGGCTGCATCGGAATGATGCGCGCTAGAACAATTCCGCTGTTCACGATGGCGGTTAGATAACGCGCCTCCTCGATGCTCCGAGCAACTGCCCAATACGCTTTATGGTCGACGACGACACTCGGGTCATCCAATATAGCGGCGCTCAGCAGCGTGCCGGCTTTAGTATATACCACCTTCATGCCGGTCGCCGGCAGTTGGGCCGATATGCCATGCATGTGATCCAGCCTCAGGCCGAGCGTCATCCGTGGGGTGCCGTCAGGACGCTTAGTGCAATGCGCCAGCCATTTTACTTCGATGTCCCGCAGCCAAGCAGCCAGATGCCGGTGCCCCGCGTCTGCCGCAGCGGCAGCATCGAACAAAGCTCCGCCCAGCACCGGGAGGACGCCCAAAGTCGTCGCCAGCAGACGGAACGGCGCAATGCCCTCTCCGAGCAGGATCGGGCGCAAAAACCCCGCTTCGACCGCCCCGCGCGGAGGGTCGACGCTTTTCCAGGGTGCCTTGTCGAGCGGCCCAGCTTTGCCCCGCACACGCGGGGCGGCGGGATTGTCGCCGAGCCGAGCCGCCGGCTCACGCTCGATTAGAAAGAAGCGGCAAGGCACGATTGTCGCGCCCTGCTTGAACCGCGCACGATAGGGCGAGGCGCCTTCTAACGTCGTCACGCGCGGCCAGGCCTCGTGCAAGCGCCGCAATGAGGTATCCGCCTCTATTTCGCTCGCATCCCGTCGCGGTAGGGTACCGGAGAATTGCTCGACTTGCGCCGGGAGCCCACCTGCCCGCTCCCGCCGGCCGAACAGCACGCAGGTCGAGGTCGTACCGATTGCGGTGCGGCCGAATATCGGCCGGACCCGCGCCAGGTCCCATGCCTCAGTCACGCGTATTTGGACATTGCCAAAGTCGCCTTGGCGCAACCCTGCAAATGCCGGGCGTTGATCGCTGAAAAGGGGAGCACGAAGGCGATTGTGCCCCCCCGGCCTCAAATAGCGCTCTGCGCCGCGCGCCCAGAACAATGCGGACATATCCTGTTGCGTCGCCAGCACCCCGCCGACCCACAAATTCATCTGGCGACAGGCGGAGCGAAGGCGCGGCTTCATCTCGGCGCTCAAATGCCGGTAGGCGATCCAGGGCGGATTGCCCAGCAGAACATCAGCCTGCTGCTCGGGCCGCGACAGCCATAGGGGCCGCATCAGATTGCGCAGAACGAACGGCCAGATGCCATTGCGCCCTGTTTCGTAAAGCCCGCGCAAGCGTTCATACGTATCCGCCATCGCAGAGGCGTCCTGAGCGGCGACGCCCTGGATCCGGAGCAAGGATCCCTCGACCTGCGCCGTTGACGCACCCTCCTGCAAAGCGTGAGTCAATGTTTGCAAGCCGTGATCGAAGCGCGCTTGATCCTCGGCAAAGCCGGCGGGAACATGCAGCGGCGCTTCGTCCGGCACCGGCACCACGACATCGCGCGTGTCGCCGATCTGACGCAGATTCCACTGCATCGCATCGCCGAGATAGACCGGGACGTGCAGTTCACCCTCGCGCTCGGCGATCGCTGGCCCCAACGCCAGCAGCCAGGTGACGCGGGCAATGATCACGGCGACTGGGTGGACATCAAGGCCCCGCACCTGTTGGACGCAGGCGGAGATGACAGCAGCACGCGTCAACCCTGTGGCTTCCGCCGCGGCCAGCTTCAGCCGGATCGCGTGAAACAGGAACGTGCCCGAGCCGCATGCCGGGTCCAGTACCCGCTCTGCGAGTGGGTCTGTCAGCGCCCGCTTCGTGATTTTGGCCGCCAGCCAATCCGGGGTGTAATACTCGCCGAGGTCGTGGCGCTGCGCCGGGTCGATCAGGCTTTCGTAAAGGGATTTCAATACGTCAACTTGCACATCCCGCAGGCGAAAGCGCGCCGCCTGCCGGGCGATGCGGCGGACCAAATCCTGCCCATCCCCGGTCTCGAGGATCCAGTCGAAGAAATCGCTCTCGACCGCCCCTTGGATGCCGACCTCGTCGAGCGCGCGGCCGGAGAGGATCGCACCGGCGTCGTCGGCCGGAAGATCGAGCACACGCGCAGCGATCGTCTTGGCAACGATCGTCAAATAGGTGTGCTGCAAAAACAATGCGTCGTCGCCCACCTCGGTGCCGTAAGCCTCGCGCAGCAGCCCGTCCCACAGCTGGCGCTTCAGTACCACCTCCGAGTGCGCCCGCAATTCGGCCCATAAGCGCTCCAGCACGCCTCGCGCCCGACCAAAGCTCAGGCTGCTCCGACCGAGCTCGCGTTCGACGGTCAGCGGATCGGGTGTCAGATCGTCGCGATTCGAAAGCGCCGGCTCCAACCATGCCAGCAGAGCCTCTGCCCGCGCCGGATTCGGCTCGTGCCTGCCGATCTCGACGAGCGCGCCCTCGCGCAATTCGTAGGCGATGAAGGTGGCGCCGTCGATCGCAATACCGAGAAACCGGCGCCCGGTCTGCCGCTCCCTCTCGGTCAGATAATCGGGCAACCGAGCGAACACATCGGCAAGCTCTTGGCGCAAATCGCGCTTGAACTCGAAGACGACCGAGCCGAACAATGTGTCGGCGCGACCGTGGACCTCGGGCAGCCTCACCTCGTGATCGATCTCATGATAAGCGACGCCGAATCCGTAGCGCAGGATATCGGCGACGTGAGTACGCACTGCCTCGTGCCCCGGCCGATTCGCAAGGTTTGCGACGATCTCGGGAAGGTGCTGCTGCCGCCAGGTGCCTAGCATGGCCCCGAGCATCTCGCGCATCAACGCCCTGTATCAAGGCTTTCCTCGCTTGGCGGCAGAGCATACAATATCTGGTATGGGCACCTACCGATCGAGCCGACAATCAGACCTGTTCGCCGCTGCCGGCGAGACGCTCTTGCCGGAGCCTCCGCCGGCGGACTTCATCGCTCGAATCCGCGGCGAACTCACCGATACGCTCGCGCGGGTGCGTGAAGCCGCGGCCTTGCCGTGGAAGGATCTGACCACGGCGACGCTCGCCGAATTGCGTTTCAACTCGATCGCCGGCTGGCTGCCGGAAGACGAGGCGAGCGCGCTGCGCGCCGCTTTTCAGTACGAGATCAACCGTCTCTACATCATTGCCGAAGCGGACGACAAAGCGTAGGCCGGCTCACACCGAGAAGCACTTCGCCTGGGGGCGGTGGAGGACGATCGCCTAGGGCGATTCCGCCCCCCGTCGGCGTCGAACAGGATCGCACCGGTCCATCTCGGGCGGTTTGCCATTTTAGCAACAAAGTCGGGGCGTATCCTGGCAACCAGGATCGTTGTCGGTGAGGAATGTCAGATGAGCAAGTGCGCCCCGATCGTCTCGGGCCAACGTGCCTGGCCGGTCAGCTTGAACTCGCTTGCGCCGGCTCTTCGACGTGGACCAGAAACGCGACACCGTCCTGAAACTGCGGGTCGTTTATCGCCTTGTCGAGGGTGGATGGTGCGGGCACAGGTTCCCCGCCTCGCGCATGACCCCGATGTGTGCGGTCAACGCCTCGAGGGCCAGGGCCTTGGCTTCGTCGAGCGTCCGACCCGCCGTGATGCAGCCGGGGAAATCGGGGAAGCTGACCCCGAAATCGCTGTCGGGGTCCTTATGAATGATCGCAACGTAATCCATCGCCATGACTCGTCAGTGCAGTCTCAGGTTGGCCTGGCGCGGACCTGACGCTCGGTAGCCGCCCTTTCCTTCGTCATGCCCGCGAAAGCGCTCGGGCATGCACAGATCTCACAGCCAGACAGGCGGCTCGAATATCCCCCTCTCCGCCCTCGGGGGGCGGAGAGGGTCGGGGTGAGGTGGGGGAGCCCCCCGTCTCGAACAGCCGAGCTAGCCACCTCACCCTCCCGGCGCAGCCACGCCGGGCCCCTCCCTCTCCCCCCGCAAGCGGGCGGAGAGGGGCAAAGGCTCGCGATAAGACCGGGTACCAGCCGAACATGTGGGCATGCCCTAGCAATGTTTCTCCACTGGCGCGCGAGTGAGAAGCGGGTGAGATCCCGCAACCCGGAATCACCGGATCGCCGAACAGCGTCACCCCGGTCCGTCTTTGCCTCCTTGCCATTATAGCAACATAATTGGGGCGCATCATTAGCATTCGAAATTGTTGTCGGTAAGGAATTCTCCGATGAGCATACGGAGTCTGATTGTCTTGGGCCGCGGCGCCTCGGCCGCGCTGCGCGGCGTGGTGCGGCGATGGTGCCGGGCCGTCGCATGGAGGTCGCGGCACCGCGAACATTGCGCGCCTAGAATTCCCCTGCCGGCTCCCTGCCGGGCCGGGTTTGTCCCTGCTTGCGGCGTCAAAAAGCTCCCTGCTCGGCACACCACGGGCGGCGCGGGTTCAATGGGTACTTTGTTGATAAGAAACGGCTTATTGGCGATCAGGGCGATAAAATCTCGAACCCCGCCGGGGTTTTTGGAAAATTTCTCCCTGAGCTCAGGGACAGCTCGGGAGAGAGGGTTTCGCCGTCACACCGAGAAATATTTCGCCTGGGGGTGGTGGACGACGATGGCCGAGGTCGATTGCTCGGGGTCGAGCTGGTCTTCCTCGGAGAGGGCGATGCCGATCTCGTCGGCCCGCAATAACGCCAGGAGCTGCTGCTGGTCGGCGAGATTGGGGCAGGCGGGGTAGCCGAAGGAATAGCGGCTGCCGCGATAGCCTTGCGCCAGCATCGCCTCGGGGTCGCGGGCTTCCTCGGCGGCAAAGCCCAATTCGCCGCGGATGCGCTTGTGCAAGTATTCGGCAAAGGCCTCGGCCATCTCGACCGAGAGGCCGTGCAGGTAGAGATAATCCTGGTAGCGGTTCTCGGCGAACCACTCGCGCGCGGCCTCCGAGGCGCGCCGGCCCATGGTGACGACCTGCAGAGCGATCACGTCGCGCTCGTTGCTGGCGACGTCGCGGAAGAAGTCGGCGATGCAGAGGCCGCCCTCCTTGTTCTGACGCGGGAAGGAGAAGCGGGTCAGCTCGCGGCCGCCATCCGGGTCGAAGAGGATCACGTCGTTGCCTTCCGCGGCGCAGGGCCAATAGCCGTAGGCGGCTTGCGGCACCAGGATCTCCTCGCGGATCGCGATGTCGAGGATGCGGCGCAATACCGGGCGGAGCTCGTCCTTCGCCCATTCGCGGTACTCGGCGAGGCTGCGGCCATCCTTTCGGTAGCCCCACTGGAATTGGTAGAGCATGCGCTCGTTGAGGTAGGGCACGACCGCCTTTGCCGGCACCCTTGTGATCGTGCACGGCCCCCAGAAGGGCGGCTCGGGCACCGGCACATTGCGGGTCAGCTCGGCCCGGCGCAGGCGGATCTCCTCGACATCGACCGGGCGCAACGGCCGCGGGTCGGCGGCGCGGCCGAGCTTGCGGCTCTGGTTGACCGGGCGGCCCTCGCTCTTGCGGCGGACCTCGTCCAAATGCGCGTCGAAATTGTTGTTGATGATCTTGTCCATCAGGCCCAGGCCGTCGAAGGCGTCGCGGGCATAGGCGACGCGGCCGGCGGCATAGGCCTTGACGCAATCCTCCTCGACATAGCGCCGGGTCAGCGCCGCACCGCCGAGCATGACCGGCAGGGTGAGCCCTTGGCGGCTCATCTCCTCGAGGTTCTCGCGCATCACCACGGTCGATTTGACGAGCAGCCCCGACATGCCGACCGCGTGCGCCTTGTGCGCCACCGCGGCGTCGAGGATCGAGGAGATCGGCTGCTTGATCCCGAGATTGACGACCCGGTAGCCGTTGTTGGTCAGGATGATGTCGACGAGGTTCTTGCCAATGTCGTGGACGTCGCCGCGCACCGTCGCCAGCACCACCGTGCCTTTCTCCTGGCCCTCGACCCGCTCCATATGCGGCTCGAGAAAGCGCACCGCCGTCTTCATCGTCTCGGCCGATTGCAGCACGAAGGGCAGCTGCATCTTGCCGGCGCCGAAGAGCTCGCCGACCGTCTTCATACCGTCGAGCAAAATGTTGTTAATGATGTCGAGGGGCGCGTAGCTCTCCATCGCGAGATCGAGATCGGCTTCGAGTCCCTGCCGGTCGCCGTCGACGATGCGTTGTGCCAGACGGTCCTCGAGCTTTTCCGGCCGGCCCCGCGCGGCACTCTTCTCGACCGTGCGGTCCTCGAACAGCGCGATATAAGCCTGCAGCGGGTCGTAGCCCCCATTGGGTCCATCTGGGCGCCGGCGGTCGAAGATCAGGTCCTCGGCGACCCGCACCTCCTCCTCGGCGATCTTGTGCAACGGCATGATCCGCGAGAAATGCACGATGGCACCCGTCAGCCCGCGGCGCAGCGCATGGTCGAGAAAGACCGAGTTCAGCACATGGCGCGCCGGCGGGTTCAGGCCGAAGGAGATGTTCGACAGGCCGAGAATGATCTGGCATTCCGGCATTGCCTGCGAGATCCGCTCGATCGCCTCCAACGTCCAGAGGCCGAGCTTGCGGTCGTCCGCGTTGCCGGTGCAGATCGTAAAGGTCAGCGGATCGAAGAGGAGATCCGACGGCGGCAGGCCATGCTTGCCGCAGGCGAAGTCGTAGAGCCGCCGCGCCACGGCGAGCTTGTGCTCGACCTCCTTGGCCATGCCGGTCTCGTCGATCGTCAGCGCGATGACCGCCGTACCAAAGCGGCGTGCGAGACGCAGACGCTTGTCGGCCGCCTCCTCGCCATCCTCGAAATTGATCGAGTTGATGATCGGCTTGCCGCCATAGAGCTTGAGTGCGGCCTCGAGCACCGGATACTCGGTCGAGTCGATGACGAGCGGCGCGTTGACCGCACCGCGCAGGCGGGTCACCGCCTCGGTCATGTCGGCGACCTCGTCGCGTCCGACAAAGGCGGTGCACAGGTCGAGCGTGTGCGAGCCCTCCTTGACCTGCTCGCGGCCCATCTCGACGCACCCGTCCCAGTCGCCCTGCTCCTGCAATCGGCGGAATTGGCGCGAGCCGTTGGCGTTGCAGCGCTCGCCGATCGAGAGATAAGCGTTCTCCTGGCGCAGCGGCACCTGGCCGTAGAGCGAGGCGACCGCGGGGGCCCACACCGGCTTGCGCTGCCGCGGCAGCGGCCGGGGCCGATCCCGGCCGATGCGGCGCAGCATCGCGTCGAGCGCGGCGATATGCTGCACCTCGGTGCCGCAGCACCCGCCGATCATGTTGACGCCGTCCTCGACCACAAAGCGTTCGAGCCATTGCGCCAATTCAGCGGCCCCGAGGGGGAAATGGGTACGCCCGTCGACGAGCTCGGGCAGTCCGGCATTGGGTTGGATCGAGATATACCCGGGCCAGTTCTCGCCGAGCCATTTGACATGCTCGGCCATCTCGCGCGGGCCCGTCGCGCAGTTGAGCCCGATCATCGGCACATCGAGCGCCCCGATGATCGTCGTCGCGGCGGCGATATCGGCGCCGACGAGCAGGCTTCCGGTCGTCTCGACCGTCACCTGGACGAGGATCGGCGTGTCTTGATGCGCGTCGTCGCGCGCCCGCTTGGCGCCATTGACCGCGGCCTTGATCTGCAGCGGGTCCTGGCAGGTCTCGATCAGGATCGCATCGGCGCCCCCGGCGATGAGTCCGGCGCATTGAATGGCGAGCGCATCCTCGAGCGGCTGGTAGGCGATATGGCCGAGTGAGGGCAGGCGAGTCCCCGGCCCGACCGAGCCGAGAACGAAGCGGGTGCGGCCGTCATGGACGAATTCGGCGACCGTTTCGCGCGCGAGCTCGGCGGCGCGGCGGTTGAGCGCGAACGCCCGGTCGGCGAGGCCGAATTCGCCGAGGGTGATCGGCGAGCCCCCAAAGCTGTTGGTTTCGACCGCATCGCAGCCAGCCTCGAGATATCCTCGGTGGATCTCGCGGACCAGATCCGGCCGGCTCTCGCAGACGATTTCGGGGCAGTTCTCGAGGCCGAGAAAGTCGCGCTCGACGTCGAGATTGCGCCCCAGTACCTGGGTCCCCATCGCGCCGTCGCAGAGCATGACGCGGTCCGTGAGATAATCAAGGAAGTGCGCCATCGGACTGCGGTCGATCAGGCCACCGCGGCGGGCTTCTTGGCGCGCACGCCGAGCATGTGGCAGATCGCAACGGTGAGGTCGGCCCGATTCAAGGTGTAGAAGTGGAACTCATGCACGCCGTTGGCGTGCAGGCGGCGGCACTGCTCGGCCGCGATCGAGGCGGCGACCAGCCGCCTGGTGTCGGGATCGTCGTCGAGGCCCTCGAAATGGCCGGCCATCCAATCCGGGATCGCGGCGCCGCAGGTCGCGGCCATCTTCTTCAGCTGCGTGAAATTGGTGACCGGGAGGATGCCGGGCACGATCGATACCCGGATGCCGGCGGCGTGCGCGCGATCGCGGAAGCGCAGGAACAGATCGACATCGAAGAAGAACTGAGTGATCGCGCGGCTGGCGCCGGCGTCGAGCTTGCCCTTCAGGTTGTCGAGGTCATGCTCGGCGCTCTGCGCCTCCGGGTGGGTCTCGGGATAGGCGGCGACGCTGATCTCGAAATCGGCGATGCGCTTCAATCCCCTGACGAGATCGGTGGCATAAGCGTATCCGCCGGGATACGGCGTGTAATGCTCGACGCCGCCTGGCGGATCACCACGCAGCGCCACAACGTGGCGGATCCCGGCCTGCCAGTAACTATGCGCCACGGCATCGATCTCGGCTCTGGTCGCGGCAACGCAGGTGAGATGGGCGGCCGGTTCAAGCGCGGTCTCGTGGCGGATGCGCCGGACCGTCGCATGCGTGCGCTCACGGGTCGAGCCGCCCGCCCCATAGGTCACCGACACAAAACGCGGGGCCAACGGTTCGAGGCGCCTCACCACCTCCCACAGCCGCTGCTCCATTTCCGCCGTCTTCGGCGGAAAGAATTCGAAAGAGACGCGCGGCGGGCCGGCGTCGAAATCGCTGCCCGGATCGGCGGCCAGCAGGCCGCGCGATCGGTCATCGGAAGCCTTCTGACCGAGGTTCTGGGGCATCAGTGAAGCTCCCGTTCGAGCGCTGCGTCGGGCACCGTTTCGCGCAAATCTCCTACTAACAGCGGCGGCGCCGAGGCTGGTCGCTGCGCAGTCCAGATGACGACGGTCAACGGGTCACCGGCCAGCCGGCGCGGCGGTGCCGGATCGAGGCCGGCGGCCTCGCACCACTCGGCCACCTCGCCATCGGCAAAACCGAGGCGGCGGTGGGCGTGCTCGTCGCGGAGAAATTCGAGTGAATGGGGCGCAAAATCGACCAGCAGCAGAACCCCATTCGGCCGTAAAACCCGGGCCGCCTCGGCGATGGCCTCCGCCGGCCGGTCGGCATAATGCAGCACCTGATGGACCACCACCGCGTCGAACGACGCGTCGGGCAGCGCCAGCCGATACATGTCGCCGAGCCGAACCGAGCCGTTTTCCAGCCCTGCCCGTTCGAGATTGACCCGCGCGACGGCGAGCATCTCGCGCGACTGGTCGACCCCGAGCGCGAGTTCGACCCGCGGCGCCAGAATTTCGAGCATGCGGCCGGTGCCGGTCCCGATGTCGAGCAGATCACGAGGGCCGGCCGTATCGACGATCTCGACGAGTGCCGCTTCGACTTCGCGCTCATCGATATAGAGCGAGCGGATGCGGTGCCACTGAGGGGCATTATCGCGAAAATAGGCGCTGGCGAAGTCGGAGCGCTGCCGTTTGATTGCACCCAATCGCTGAAGATCCACAGCGATTGTCGCATCAGTCTCGCCGCAGGTCGCGACGAGCTGGCCGGCCAGCGCGCTCGCCGGGCTCGAACGGCTTAGGCGGTAAAAGACCCAGCTCCCTTCGCGAAAGCGGTCGAGCAGGCCAGCCTCACACAAAAGTTTCAGATGTCGCGACACCCGCGGCTGGCTCTGCCCCAGTATTTGGGTAAGCTCGCTCACGGTAAGCTCGCCGCGGGCACACAGAACAACCAGCCGCAACCGGGTCGGTTCGGCGACCGCACGCAACGCGGCTAAGAGATGTTCCATGTAACAGAGCGCCTCGCGATGAGAGGGAGCAACATATACACATATCTTTATATGGGCAAGAGGTTTATGATCGGAGAGTCGTACCGGGGCCCCGCGACCTTCAGTCCTCTGAAGCGCCACTTGCCGATAAGGCGAATTTGCCGCAATTATCCTGTCCAAGCGGAAGACGATAGCTAAACGCGAGAGCAGCCATGAATTTTCGCCCGCCACGTCTCGTCTTCTCGAACCTCTTGCTCGTCGTAACCCTCACCCTTGCCGGATGCGCCACCCCGTCGAACAATCCGCAGGCCGAGACCGCCGAGGCAGAGGATTTCAACGACCCGCTCGAGGATACCAACCGCGCCATCTTCGACTTCAACCAAGTGGTCGATCGCAATGTGCTCGTTCCGGTCGCCAAAGCCTACCGTACGGTGCTGCCCGACCCGGTGCGCGACTCGCTGCGCGACTTTCTCCGCAATCTGCGTGAGCCGCTGATTTTCGCGAACGACGCGCTGCAAGGCGAGTTCGAGCGCGCTGGACAGACGTTTGCGCGCTTTACCCTGAACTCGACCCTCGGCGTGGGCGGCCTTATCGATGTCGCCGGGCGGTGGGGGGAGCTTCCTTATCACGAGGACGATCTCGGCCTCACCTTCGGCGTCTGGGGGATTCCCGAGGGGCCTTACCTTGTCGTGCCGGTTCTCGGTCCCGCAACCCCGCGCGACCTCGGCGGCCAGGTCGCCGAGGGGTTCGGCGATCCATTCAACAGGCTCGTCACTGGCAATCCATATACCCTCTATTGGATTCCGTTCGTGCGCGGCGGGGTCGCCGGCATCGATCAGCGGTCCCGCTACATCGAGACCCTGGCCGACATCGAGCGCACATCGCTCGACTACTACGCCACCATCCGCTCGCTCTATCGACAGCGCCGGGCGGCATTGATCCGCCACGAGAAGGAGCAGAATCTGCCGCCGCCATCCTCGTTCAGCCAGAACGACAGCCCAGCGGCGCCTGTTTCGGCCAAGAGCCTGGCCACCCGGCCGGTCTTTGTTTCTGAAACACCAAACGCTCCTGAGGTATCACGGTAATGACGCGACGCTCCCTTCTGACCGCCGCTTTTGTCTTGATCGCAGCGGCGCTGGCCCCGGCCGCTCTCGCTGCCGCAGATCCGGCCGCCGTGATCAACCATCTCGGTAACCGCGCTCTCGAAGTATTGAGCAAGAATGGAACCCCTGCGCAGAGAGCGGCCCGGTTTCAGGAGCTTTTCCGAGAAGATTTCGATGTGCCGGGGATAGCGCGCTTCGTCCTCGGGCGGTACTGGAAGACTGCTACTCCCGAACAGCAGGAGGAATTCGTCAAGCTGTTCGAGGATTACATCGCGCTCGTCTACAGCGCTCAGCTGGCGGCCTATAGCGGCGAGACGCTCAAGGTGACGGGCAGCCGGCCGGGTCCCGAGGGAGCGATTGTCGCAAGCGAAATCGTCCGACCGACCGGCGGCCAGCCGGTCAAGGTGGAGTGGCATCTGACGGATCGCAACGGCACCTACAAGATCAATGATGTCGCCGTCGACGGGATCAGCATGGCCGTGACACAGCGCTCCGAGTTCGCCGCGGTCATCCAGCGCAATGGCGGACAGGTGCAAGGCCTCATCACCCAATTGCGCGAGAAGACCGGAAACTCCGCGCCGCGCTGAACTCAGCTGCGCACCAGCGGCTTGTAGCAGATGCGGTGTGGCTGATCGGCCTCGGCGCCGAGACGCCGGCGGCGGTCGGCTTCGTAATCGGCATAGTTGCCTTCGAACCAAACGACTTGGCTGTCGCCCTCGAAGGCGAGGATGTGGGTGGCCACGCGATCGAGGAACCAGCGATCGTGTGTGATGATGACCGCGCAACCAGGAAAGTCGAGCAGTGCCTCTTCGAGTGCCCGCAATGTGTCGACATCCAGATCGTTGGTCGGCTCGTCGAGCAGCAACACGTTGGCGCCGGTCTTCAGCATTTTCGCGAGGTGGACACGGTTGCGCTCACCGCCTGACAGCTGCCCCACCTTCTTTTGCTGGTCGGCGCCGCGGAAATTGAATAAGGAGCAATAGGCGCGGCTCGCCATCTTACGGCGGCCGAGGTCGATTTCGTCCTGGCCCTCTGAGATCTCCTGCCATACCGTTCTGGACGCGACGAGGGCGTCGCGGGACTGATCGACATAGCCGAGCTTGACGGTGTCGCCGATCCGGAACCGGCCGTCGTCGGGCGCATCCTGGCCGGTGACCATGCGAAAGAGCGTTGTCTTACCGGCTCCGTTCGGGCCGATCACCCCGACGATGCCGCCCGCAGGCAAGCGGAAATCGAGCGCCTCGATCAACAGCATGTCGCCAAAGCCTTTGGCAACGTGCTGTGCCTCGATCACCAGATCGCCGAGCCGTGGCCCTGGGGGTAGCACGATCTGGGCTGTCTCCGGGGCCTTTTCCCGGCTCTGGGCGACCAGGGTCTCATATGCGGAAAGACGGGCCTTGCTCTTGGCTTGCCGCGCCCGTGGGCTCTGCCTTACCCATTCGAGCTCACGTTCGAGGGTTCGCCGGCGCGCCGCCTCCTGCCGGCCCTCCTGCTCGAGCCGCTGCTGCTTTTGCTCGAGCCAGCCCGAATAATTGCCCTCATAGGGGATGCCCCGGCCGCGATCGAGCTCGAGGATCCAGCCGGCGACCTCGTCAAGGAAATAGCGGTCATGGGTGACGGTCACAACCGTTCCCGGATATTCTTCGAGAAAGCGCTGCAACCAAGCTACCGATTCGGCATCCAGATGATTGGTCGGTTCGTCGAGCAATAGAAGGTCCGGGCGTTGAAGCAGCAGCCGGCATAGGGCCACGCGCCGCCGTTCGCCGCCCGACAGGGTGGTGACGTCCGCATCACCCGGCGGGCAGCGCAACGCATCCATCGCGATCTCGATGGTGCGGTCGAGTTCCCATGCATTGGCCTGGTCGAGCTTCTCTTGGAGTTCGCCTTGCTCGGCGATCAGCGCATCCATCTCTGCTTCCGAGAGGTCTTCGGCAAAGCGGGCGCTGACTGCCTCGAAGCGATCGAGCAAAGCCTTGGTCTCGGCGAGCCCCGCGATGATATTGCCGAAGATGTCCTTTGTCGTATCGAGCGCAGGCTCCTGCGGCAGATAACCCACCCGCGCCCCCTCCGCCGCCCAGGCCTCGCCGGCGAAATCCCGCTCGTCACCCGCCATGATCCGCAGCAGGGTCGATTTGCCGGCGCCGTTTGCGCCCAGCACCCCGATCTTGGCGCCGGGCAGGAAGGACAGCCAGATGTCCTTTAGAACCTCGCGGCCGCCCGGATAGGTCTTGCTGAGGCCCTTCATCACGTAGATGTACTGGTAAGCTGGCATGGAGACCTCTTAATGCCCCGGTGAGAGCGGAACGAGCCCGGACGCGATGATTCACATCGTCAAGGCTGGGCAGATCGCCGACCTGCTGCTCCCTGCGGACCCATATTTACGACGAGAGTAGCCCTGACGAAACCGGTCGATCGGACTTATTGGCGGGCCTGCGCGCTTGACAGGCCTGTTAGTAAGTGCTTACTTCCCGCCCACATGGCGATGACTCGATTGGATAGCGACGAGCGCCGCAAAGCGATCGTGGCGGCGGGGGTGCCGCTTTTTGCCCGCAAAGGATTTGCCGGGACTACAACGAAGGAACTGGCGGAGGCGGCGGGGATCTCGGAAGCGCTGCTGTTTCGCCACTTCCCAAGCAAGAAGCAGCTTTACAGCGAGATTTTACGACTGGGCTGTGAGGGCGATCCAGCTCTCGAACGTCTTGCCGCTCTCGAGCCCTCGACGGCTACGCTCGTCCAGATGACCCACTTCATGGTTCGGTACTTCCTGCTCGGAGGCGGAGCCAACCGGAGCGAGCTTGATACGCGGCTTCGCCTCGTCCTCCACAGCCTGCTCGAGGACGGGGATTACGCACGCGAGGCGTTCGAGCGGATCTTCGAGCAGGTTCATCCGCTCTTTGCGGCGTCGCTCGAGGCAGCGGCAGCAGCAGGTGATTTGGCCCTCGGCACGATAGCCTCGGCGAACCGCTTTTGGTTCGGCCATCATGTTGCCGCGATGGTGGCGTTCGGCTTTCTTCCTGGCCGAGCTTCGATCCTATACCAGGGAGCGCTCGCAGCATTAGTCGAAGAGGCAAGCTGGTTCATCCTTCGCGGAATGGGGATGAAAGACGCGGTGATCGCATCTGCGCTCGCCACCTGCGCCCAGAGCCCTCTCGAGTTCCCTTCAGCCTAGCGGCAGAGGACGCCCTCATGGACGGCGAATGGACAGCCGGTACGACCGCCGAGGCGCTGAGCCCTAATCAGCCCTTGCATGAGCGCGGGGAGATCGGCAACGCGACTGCAAGGCGACCGAACACGGTCCGCTGGTTTGCCATCATGGCGGTGCTGCTTGCAGTCGTGCTCGGCGGACTTTTCGGCTTCAACCGGTTTCGCGAGCAAGCGATCGCGACCTATTTCGCCAATAACAAGCCGCCACCGGCGCAAATCAGCGCGGTCGAGGCAAAAACCGAATCGGTACCGCGGTTTGCCGCCGGGATCGGTTCGGTCGCCGCAGTGCATCAGGTCACAATCAACCCCGAGGTGGGGGGACGCGTTACCAAGATCTTCTTCGAGCCGGGAGCGGTAGTGAAGGCGGGTGACCCGCTCGTCCAGCTTAATGATGCGCCGGATCGCGGGGACCTCGCCAATTACCAGGCACAGGCTCGCTGGGCCGAAACCACCCTTCAGCGCTCCAGCGAGTTGGCCAAGCATCAATACGAGGCGCGCGAGACAGTCGATCAGAAGCAGAGCCAGCTCGACCAAGCCAGGGCACAAATCATCAAGACCCAGGCGCTGATCGAGCAAAAGCAGATCCGCGCCCCGTTTTCCGGCCAGCTCGGCACGCGACAGATCGAAGTCGGGCAATACCTCAACCCGGGCGCCCGGATCGTCACGCTGACCGATCTGTCGACGCTATACGTAAATTTCACGCTGCCGTCGCAGATGCGTGCGCAGATTTCGGTCGGTCAGCGGGTGAACGTCACCGCCGACGCGTTCCCCGGCCGCACGTTCAGCGCGGAGATCACGACGATCGAGCCGCAGATCAGCGCCGATACCCGGACGATGGCGATCCAGGCAACGATGCCGAACCCGGACGACGCTCTACTGCCCGGCATGTTCGTCAATGCCGCCGTAGTGCTGCCGCCGCAACCCGATATGACGGTGCTGCCCGAGACCGCCGTTGACTATACGCTCTACGGTGACAGCGTTTACGTGATCCGCGAGGACGGCAAGGACGCCAAGGGCGATCCGATCCTCAAGGCGGTGCGCACTCCAATAAAAACCGGGGTGCGATGGGGCAACAAGGTGACGATCCTCGACGGGCTCAAACCTGGCGATCGTGTCGTCGCGGCGGGTCAGGTCAAGGTCCAGAACGGCGCGCCGGTCGCGATCAGCAACTCGCCCGCGCCGCAACCGCCGCCGGCACTGACGCGGAACTGAGACATGTCGTTTACCGACATCTTCATCCGCCGGCCGGTGCTGGCGCTTGTGGTCAGTCTGCTGATCCTGCTGATCGGTCTGAAGGCAATGAGCGGGTTGCAGATCCGCCAGTATCCCAAGCTGTCGAACACGACGATCACGGTTACGACGATCTACCCCGGCGCCTCGCCCGATTTGATGCAGGGCTTCATCACGACGCCGATCTCGCAAGCGGTGTCGACCGCCGAAGGCATCGACTACCTGACCGCGTCATCGATTCAGGGGACGAGCACGGTCACCGCCTACATCCGGCTCAATTACGATCCGAGCCAGGCATTGACCGATATCATGGCCAAGGTCCAGCAGGTCAAGTTCCAGCTTCCAAAAGAATCGCAGGACCCGGTCATTATAAAAGCGACCGGGCAGACCACAGCAGTCATGTATATCGGCTTTGCCAGCCCGGAATTGTCGAGCGCGGCGATCTCCGATTATCTGACCCGCGTCGTGCAGCCGCTGCTCGCCACCGTCGACGGTGTCTCCTCGGCGGATATCCTTGGCGGGCAGACCTTTGCAATGCGGCTCTGGCTCGACCCGACACGGATGGCTGCACGCGGGATCTCAGCGAGCGACGTTGCTGCGGCAATCCGCGCCAATAACTTCCAATCGGCGCCGGGCCAGGCCAAAGGCTATTTCACGGTCACCAACGTCAATGCCGATACCGGGCTTGCCAGTGTCGAGCAGTTCACCAAGATGGTGGTCAAGGCGAAGGACGGGGCGGTGGTGCGGATGGAAGACATCGCCAGTGTCGATCTCAATGCCCAGAGCTGGACCCAGAGCATCGAGATGAACGGCCAGCATGCCGTGTTCATCGGCGTCCAGGCGACCCCGACCGGCAATCCCTTGTCGCTGGTCGCGGGTATTCGGTCGTTGTTGCCCGAAATCGAGCGTAACCTGCCGCCGTCGGTCAAAATGCAGGTCGCATACGATTCGACTAAATTCATTCAGGCCTCGATCGACGAGGTCAAATTTACGCTCGCCGCTGCGGTCGTTATCGTCATCGGCGTGATCTTTCTGTTCCTCGGCAGCCTGCGGGCGGTGCTGATCCCGGTCGTAACGATACCGCTGTCGTTGGTCGGCGCCGGGATCATCATGGCGGCGCTCGGGTTCAGCCTGAACCTATTGACTTTGCTAGCGATGGTGCTCGCGATCGGGCTTGTCGTCGACGACGCGATAGTCGTCCTCGAGAACGTCTATCGCCATATCGAAGAGGGCCGCACCCCGGCGCAGGCCGCCCTGATCGGCGCCCGCGAGATCGCGGGGCCGGTCATTTCGATGACCCTGACCTTGGCGGCGGTGTACGCGCCAATCGGTTTTCTCGGTGGCGTCACCGGTGCTTTGTTCCGCGAATTCGCATTCACCCTGGCGGGCGCCGTCATCATTTCGGGCGTAGTCGCGGTAACCTTGTCGCCGATGATGTGCTCGCTTCTGCTGTCTCGCGAGATGCTGCGCGGCCGTTTCGTCCACCTGATCGACGTCGTCTTTTCCCGCGTGACGGAGTGGTATGGGCGCAAGCTGGAGCGGTCGCTGAACTATCGTCCGGTGACCGCGCTGTTCGCCGCGGCCGTCTTTGCCAGCCTCGTCTTCATGTACATGAACACGAAGGCCGAGCTCGCCCCCGAAGAGGATCAGGGGGTTCTGTTCGCTCTGACCAAAGCGCCGCAATATTCCAATCTCGACTACCAGGAGGCCTATACCGACAAGCTCGACCAAGCCTTCGGCTCATTCCCCGAGACCGATCTGCGCTTTATCGTCAACGGCAGGTTCGGGCCCAACCAAGGCATTGCCGGTGCGATCCTCAAACCCTGGGGCGAGCGCTCCCGTTCGGCGCAGCAACTGAAGCCCTTGATGCAACGCAAGGCGGCGGCGGTCGAAGGAATGAACGCCTTCGTCTTCTCGCTGCCGCCATTGCCCGGATCGATCGGCGGGCTGCCGGTGCAGATGGTGATCTACTCGACTGGCGACTACAAGGACATCTACTTGGCAATGGACAAGATCAAGGCGGCGGCACGGAAGAGTGGGCTGTTCATCGTCACCGACAGCGATCTCGATTTCAACCAGCCGACCATCCAGGTCAAAGTAGACCGATCCAAGGTGAACGAGCTCGGGCTGACCATGCAGTCGATCGGCGATACATTGGCACTCCTGGTCGGCGAGAATTACGTCAACCGCTTCAATCTCGGCGGCCGGTCCTATGAAGTGATACCGCAAGTCACACGGGTGGACCGCCTGACGCCGGATACGTTGACGCAATATTACGTTAGTGCGCCGTCGGGGCAGCCGGTGCCGCTGTCCAACCTCGTCTCCCTCGACGTCGACACTCAGCCCAATTCCCTAACCCAGTACAACCAGCTGAACTCTGCGACTTTCCAAGCTGTGCCGATGCCAGGAGTGACAATGGGCCTGGCGGTCGATTTTCTCGAGCAGCAGACTAAGAACCTGCCGGCCGGCTTCAGCCACGACTACCTCTCCGATACGCGCCAATTCGTGCGGGAAGGCAATCAGCTGACGATCACCTTCGTTTTCGCGCTGATCGTGATTTTTCTCGTGCTGGCGGCGCAGTTCGAAAGCCTGCGTGATCCGCTGGTGATCCTCGTCAGCGTGCCGATGTCGATGTGCGGAGCGCTGATGCCGCTGTTCTTCGGCTTGGCGACGATGAACATCTATACGCAGGTGGGGCTCGTCACCTTGATCGGCCTGATCAGCAAGCACGGCATCCTGATGGTGGAATTCGCCAATACGCTGCAGGTGCGCGAGAACCTCGACCGGCGGCGCGCAATCGAGCAGGCCGCCCGAGTGCGGTTGCGGCCGATCCTGATGACGACCGCGGCGATGGTTGTCGGGCTCGTGCCGTTGCTGATCGCGACCGGCGCCGGCGCCGCCAGCCGCTTCTCGATCGGCGTTGTGGTTGTCGCCGGCATGTCTGTCGGCACGCTTTTCACGCTGTTTGTGCTGCCGGCGGTTTACACAGTGCTGGCGAAGGACCACCTCGCCGCTACTCGGTCGACCCGGGTGCGAGAGATTGCGCAGGTCTCGTGACTCCGGGATCGGACGGCACAGGTTTCCGGCCACCAGACGGTGGTAGGCCCGGCAGGATTCGAACCTGCGACTACACCGTTATGAGCGGCGTGTTCTGACCAGCTGAACTACGGGCCCCCGGCGGCGCTCTCAAGTGTCGAGAAAGCTGCGCAATTTGCGTGAGCGGCTCGGATGCTTGAGCTTTCTCAATGCCTTCGCCTCGATCTGGCGAATCCGCTCGCGGGTCACCGAGAATTGCTGGCCGACCTCCTCGAGGGTGTGATCGGTGTTCATGCCGATACCGAAGCGCATGCGCAAGACGCGCTCCTCGCGCGCCGTCAGCGAAGCCAAGACACGCGTCGTCGTCTCACGCAGATTGGCCTGAATCGCCGCATCGAGCGGCAATACCGCGTTCTTGTCTTCGATGAAATCGCCGAGATGCGAATCCTCCTCGTCACCGATCGGCGTCTCGAGGCTGATCGGCTCCTTAGCGATCTTTAGGACCTTGCGCACCTTTTCGAGCGGCATCGCGAGCTTTTCGGCGAGCTCCTCCGGCGTCGGCTCGCGGCCGATCTCGTGCAGCATCTGCCGCGAAGTGCGCACCAGCTTGTTGATCGTCTCGATCATGTGCACCGGGATGCGGATGGTGCGCGCCTGATCGGCGATCGACCGGGTGATCGCCTGGCGGATCCACCAAGTTGCATAGGTGGAGAACTTGTAGCCGCGGCGGTACTCGAATTTGTCGACGGCCTTCATCAAACCGATATTGCCCTCCTGGATCAGATCCAGAAATTGCAGCCCACGGTTTGTGTATTTCTTGGCGATCGAGATCACGAGCCGTAGATTGGCCTCGACCATCTCCTTCTTGGCTCGGCTTGCCTCGCGTTCACCTCGCTGAACGGTCTGCACGACCCGGCGGAACTCATTGATCGGTAGCTTCGTCTCGGCGGCGATCTGAACGATGGCGCCGCGCAGCTTTGCGACGTCGCCTGCATGCCGTTCGTCCAGTTTTGCCCAACCGCGGGCGGGCAGTACTCGGGCACGATCGAGCCAATCGGCAGCGAGCTCGCTGCCGATGTAGTGCTGAAGAAATTCCGAGCGCTTGATCCCGCTGCTCTCGGCCATTCGCAACAATTTTCCTTCTTCGGCGACCAGCCGGCGATTCACGTCGTAGAGCTGCTCGACGAGATGTTCGATGCGCGTATTGTTGAGGCGCACCCGCTTGATGTTCTCGATCATTGCCGCCTTGAGCTTCTCGTAGCGGCGTTCCGTCGCCCGCGGCAAGTCTTCGCCCTTGTACAGGGCATTGATCCGCTGATCCTGGAGCCTCTGCAGCTTCTTGTGGATCTCGGCGATCGCATCAAACGTCGCGAGTACACCCGGCTTTAACTGAGCTTCCATAGCGGCAAGCGAGATCGAACTCTCCTCGCCATCGGCCTCCTCGACGGCGATGTCACCCTCGATCCCCGCAAGTTCAGCCGGGGCGTCTTCCTCATTCGGGGCGTCTTCCTCATTGCCGGCCTCGCCATTAGCTTGCGAGCCAGCTTCGGGGGGCGTGGGGCCGACCGCCTCTACCGGTACTTGCTCAAACCCGCCGCTACCGTATGTCGCGTCGAGATCGATAATGTCGCGCAGCAACATTTTTTCTTCGTTGAGCGCGTCGCGCCAACCGACGATGGCGCGAATCGTCAATGGATTCTCGCAGATGCCGCCGATCATCATCTCGCGGCCGGCCTCGATGCGCTTGGCGATTGCGATTTCGCCCTCGCGCGACAGCAGCTCGACGGACCCCATCTCGCGCAGATACATGCGAACGGGATCGTCGGTGCGGCCGATGTCGTCGTCATCGAGGTTACCGCGGACTTCGCTGTCGGCCTCCTCTCCCTCGACGGCAGTTGGCTCGTCGCTCTCCTCGCTCTCGATAACATTGACCCCGAGCTCGGACAGCATGGTCATGGTGTCCTCGATCTGCTCCGAGGACACTTGATCGTGCGGCAGAGCCGCGTTCAACTCGTCATAGGTCAGGTAGCCTCGCTCCTTGCCGCGGGCCAGCATCTTCTTGATCGCCGCGGCAAGAGTGTCGAGCAACGGGGTCTCCGCTGCCTCCTCACGGGTTTCTGTCACCTCAGCCGTATTCGCCGCCTTGCTAACCATCCCACCATCCCTAGGCATTCAGTGTTGACCCGCGTTCGGGCAGAGCCCGGCGCACGAGAACGTTTTCCTCAAAAGGGTCTCGCGACAAACTTCGATCAAGGGCTGCAAGGGGTCACATCTGGTCGTCACCGAACAGACCCTGCTGCACCACCCACTCCCTGGCGGCCTGAAACCGCTCCCACATCTCGGCCGATACGTCGCGCTCGAGATCGTTTCCTGCCTGGACCACAGTTGCTCGATCGCCGCCCATCAGCATTCTGACCACATGCGTCCATTCCCTGCGGGCGGAGGTCGGATCGGGGCACCGGACAAGAAAACCCGTGTCGACGGATGGCGATAGAAGGCCCGCCACGGTCGCCGCGCACCCGGTTTTTACAAGGTGTTGTTGCAGCGCCTCAGCGTCAAGCCCCGGCTGCTGGGCTGTGAGCCCTAAAATCTCTCGGCGCAGCGTATTCAGCTCGGCCTCGGGCATGTTGAGAGCATCGAGCTCTTGCGCCACTTCGTCAATCACCTCAGGGAAATGAAGAAGAATTCTAAACAAGATCTCGCGCTGCAGGCGCTGAGGCGGGCGCGGCGGCGGTGGCGGTCCTTCGCGCCCGACCGCGCTGGCCGCCGAGGGAGCTGTCCCTCTTCTCAATCCCCGCGGATCGCATCGTGCTTTGAAGAGTGTCTCGTATTCAAATCGAACCATGCGGTCCGAAATTGACTGCGCGTGGGCTAGCAGCCGGCTCCGGACATGAGCAAGCCGTTCCGGCGTGTCGCGAGGTTTGGCACCTACTTCGAACTCCCAAAGGGTGTCCGCCAGAGATCGGGCTGCCCCCAAGACCGCCTCGAAGGCGGAGCGGCCGCCCGTACGTAACAACGAATCCGGATCTTGGCCACTCGGCACTGTTGCAAAGCGCAGGCTTTGCCCCGGCCGCAGCAGCGGCAAGGCGCGGCGCAGGACGCGGATCGCAGCGCTCTGCCCGGCCGCGTCGCCGTCAAAGCACAGGACCGGGTCCGGTCCCAAGCGCCACAGCTCGTGCAGTTGAAACTCGGTCAGCGCCGTTCCGAGCGGCGCCACTGCGGTCGGGAAATCGGCACGATGCAGCGCGATTACGTCCATATAGCCTTCGGTGACGATCGCGTCGGGCCTATCTGTCTTGGCCGCCCGTGCCGCCGACCAGCCATAGAGCACGCGACCCTTCTCGAACAGCGGGTGCTCCGGGGAATTTAGGTATTTGGGTTCTGCGTCGCCGAGCACCCGGCCACCGAACGCGATAATCCGACCGGCGCGATCGCCGATCGGGAACATGATGCGGCCACGAAAATAATCGAAGGGTTCACCATGTTCCGAGTGCCGGAGCAACCCCGCTTCTGTCAGCAACACCTCGGGAAAATCAGCAACGAGGCTGCGACGCAACGCCTGCCGGTCGTCGGACGCCCAGCCCAGGCGAAAGCGTCGGATCGTCTCGAGATCAAGACCGCGCCCGAGCAGATAGTCGCGCGCGCGCGCGCCCGCAGGCGCCCACAACCGAGCCTCATAGTAGGCGGCAGCGGCTTCCAGCGCTTCGAACAGGGTCTTTTGATGCTGCGCCCGCTCGCGCTCCTGCGGCGTTGCCTGTGGCACGGCCAGGCCGGCCTCTCCTGCCAGCTTCTCGACCGCCGCGATAAAGTCGAGATTGTCGGCGCGCATGACAAACCCGATCGCGTCGCCGTGCGCGCCGCAGCCAAAGCAATGAAAAAAGAACTTGTCCTCGACCACGTAAAAGGACGGTGTCTTTTCGTGGTGGAACGGACACAGCCCGGCATACTCGCGCCCGCGGCGAGCCAGTTTGACAGTGCGTCCAATCAGCCCCGAAAGAGAAATCCGGCTGCGCAACTCGTCGATAAACCCAGGCGGAAGAGCCATCTAGCGCTCAGACGCATTCATAAGATGCACAAAATGGGCGGGCCGCGTGACGGTTCTCGCTGTTTTTGCTGTTTTGCCCACAAATTATCAGCGATCGACATCTCGTTCTCCGCGGAAATCCTGGGCTGCCGAGGGTTCGGCGAGGTGAAAAACAGCGAGACTGCCCGCTGTTCTGCCGCTGTTCTCCGCTGTTTTGTGATACAGATGCTAAGAATTGCAAAGATGGCGCTACCGGTGGATCCCAGTCTCCGCCCAATTCTTGATGAAATCCGCATGTCCGGACGATATCATAAGCTGACATAATTGTCAATTAGCCAATGTCTTTGCACGCCTAGGATCGCCATTGCCCACCCCATGCTGGGTAACGCGTCTATAAGACCTTGTGGAACTAACATACAGATGCGAAACTGTCAATGAAATTTCCTCGCAATCGCTTCGCGGCGCCGCTTGATAATCGTTTGCAGCATCTGTCGGATCTCAGCTTCGGAAACGCCCCCGACGTTGGCTCGCCCGCGGGCGGCCACGTCGCGCTCATTGAGCGCGGCCAACATCAGACGCACCGTCGAAACGGTGCGCGCGTCCCTCGCTTTCAGGGCCTGTTTGAGCCGTTCGGCGAAGGCTTGACCCATCGTCGGCATGCTTCCCCCGCGGTCAGCTATAAAGCCTATCCGGCTTCATGTTCTACAGCAATTTAGCCGTGCGTCCCTAAGCCGTTGAAAACACGTATAGTTCTAATGTTTGCAGGGTTGACGCCGTAAGGGCGAGCGGCTATTTTCTCGCGTCGCTGTTCGCCCTTGGCGTCCTCAGTCGTCCGGGCAGGCTGCACCTTGCCAGGACCACACTGATAATGCGCGTGCCGACGCCGCGACCGCCCGACTGCAACGCCGCCCTCGTCCTGGCGGACGGCAGCGTTTTCTGGGGCCGCGGCCTCGGTGCGGTCGGAACGGCAATTGGCGAGGTCTGCTTCAACACCGCCGTCACCGGCTATCAAGAGATCCTGACCGATCCTTCTTATGCCGGGCAAATCATCGCCTTCACCTTTCCCCACATCGGCAATGTCGGTACCAACCGGGAAGATCTAGAAACCACCACACCCGCGGTGCGCGGGCTCATCCTGCGCACACCGATCACCGAACCTGCAAACTACCGTGCGAGCGCATCGCTCGAAAGCTGGCTCAAATCCCATGGTCTTGTCGGGATCTCGGGGATCGACACAAGGCAGCTGACGCGACGGATTCGTGATCTGGGGCCGCCACACGGGGTCATCAGCTATGATCCGGAAGGCGAACTCGACATTGCCTCCCTCCGTGCACGCGCCCTCGCGTGGCCCGGTCTTGAAGGGATGGATCTCGCTCTCGAGGTCACCTGCCGACAGACCTATGAATGGACCGAGACGGTGTGGGAACGCGAGCTCGGCTATCGCCGACAGGAGCATCCGCGCCGTCACGTCGTGGCTGTGGATTACGGCGCAAAGCGCAACATTCTGCGAATGCTCGCGACCCATGGCTGTCGGGTTACCGTTGTTCCTGCCGCCACCTCGACAGCGGACATTCTGCGTCATCGCCCCGATGGTATTTTTCTGTCGAACGGACCCGGGGACCCCGCCGCGACCGGCCTTTACGCCGTGCCAGTATTGCGCGACCTGATGGGTTCGGGCACGCCGATCTTCGGCATCTGCCTTGGTCATCAGCTGTTGGCGCTGGCGCTCGGCGGCCGGACCCGCAAGATGTCGCGCGGCCATCGCGGCGCCAATCACCCGGTAAAGGATCTGCGCACCGGCAAAGTCGAGATCACCAGTCAGAACCATGGCTTTGTCGTCGACCCCGAAAGCCTGCCAGGGTTCGTCGAGCCGACCCACCTCTCACTCTTCGACAAGACTAACGAAGGGCTGCGAGTGCTCGGAAAGCCGATATTTTCGGTCCAATACCATCCGGAGGCGAGCCCCGGCCCGCAGGACAGCCATTACCTGTTCAAGCGCTTTGTCGCTCTGATGGGCGAGAATGCCTAGGCGCACCGATATCGACAGCATCCTGATCATCGGTGCCGGACCGATCATCATCGGGCAGGCCTGCGAGTTCGACTATTCGGGCGCTCAGGCCTGCAAGGCGTTGAAGAGCGAAGGATATCGGGTCGTGCTGGTGAATTCTAACCCGGCGACGATCATGACCGACCCGGAGCTAGCCGACGCTACCTACATCGAGCCGATCACTCCCGAAATGGTGGGCAAGATCATCGCCCGTGAGCGGCCGCAGGCGCTGCTGCCGACAATGGGCGGCCAGACCGCACTCAATGTGGCGATGTCGCTCAGCCGCGCGGGAGTCCTCGAACGATATCGGGTCGAGCTGATCGGGGCCAGCGAGCAGGCGATCGCCAAGGCCGAGGACCGTCAGCTCTTTAAACTGGCGATGGACAGGATCGGGCTTTGCTCACCGAAGAGTCGGCTCGTGCGCACCTTGGACGAAGCGATCGAAGCGCTCGAGACCGTGGGGTTGCCGGCCATAATCCGACCTTCCTTCACTCTGGGGGGCACCGGCGGCGGCATCGCCTACAACGCACAGGAGTTTGACGAAATCGTCCGCGGCGGACTGCGGGCCTCGCCGACCCATGAGGCGCTGATCGAGGAATCGGTTCTCGGCTGGAAGGAATTCGAGATGGAGGTAGTCCGCGACCGCGCGGACAACTGCATCATCGTTTGTTCGATCGAAAACATCGATCCGATGGGGATCCACACAGGTGATTCGGTGTGCGTCGCCCCGGCTCTGACCCTCACCGATAAGGAATACCAGCTGATGCGCAACGCTGCGATCGCAGTGCTGCGCGAAATCGGCGTCGATACCGGGGGATCGAATGTGCAGTTCGCGGTCAACCCGGTCGATGGCAGGCTCTTGGTCATCGAGATGAACCCGCGGGTCTCGCGTTCCTCAGCACTCGCCTCCAAGGCGACCGGATTTCCGATCGCCAAGGTCGCCGCCAAGCTTGCCGTAGGTTACACACTCGATGAACTGGATAACGAGATCACCGGCGTCACTCCCGCGTCGTTCGAGCCGACGATCGACTATGTCGTCACCAAGATGCCGCGCTTTACGTTCGAGAAATTTCCCGGGACCGAGCCGCTGCTGACGACCTCGATGAAGTCAGTGGGCGAGGTGATGTCGATCGGCCGAAGTTTCGCCGAATCGGTGCAGAAGGCGTTGCGCTCGATGGAGACCGGCCTTAGCGGCTTTGACGAGGTCGCGATCGAGGGTGTCGAGAGCGCCGGCAAGGACGCGGTCAAGGCGGCGCTGGCAAGACCGTCGCCCGATCGGCTGTTGCTGATCGCCCAGGCCTACCGGCACGGGCTCACCACCGCGGAGGTGCATGCCGCCTGCCGGTTCGAGCGCTGGTTTCTCGACCGCATCCGCGAGATCGTCGAGACCGAGGAACGAGTGCGGCGCGACGGGCTGCCGGACGATCGTACCGCGTTTCTGCGGCTCAAGCAGATGGGCTTTTCGGACGCCCGCCTCGGCAAGCTCACCGGACTCGCCGAGGAAATGGTGTCAGCGCGACGCCGGGCTGTCGGGCTGACCCCCGTATACAAGCGGATCGATACCTGCGCGGCCGAGTTCGCCTCACTCACTCCATACATGTATTCCTGCTACGAGGGGGACGGGGCTGACCCCCCCGAGTGCGAGGCGGCTCCGAGCGACCGCCGCAAGGTTGTCATCCTCGGCGGCGGGCCGAATCGAATCGGACAAGGAATCGAATTTGACTACTGCTGCGTGCACGCGGCCTACAGCCTGCGTGAGGCGGGCATTGAGACGATCATGGTCAACTGCAATCCGGAGACCGTCTCCACGGATTACGATACCTCCGATCGGCTCTATTTCGAGCCGCTGACCGCCGAGGATGTGGTCGAGATTGTGCGCGCGGAGGAGCGCCGAGGCACCCTGCTCGGCGTCATCGTGCAATTTGGTGGCCAGACCCCGCTCCGGCTCGCGGCGGCGCTGGAGCAGGCGCGAATTCCGATCCTTGGGACCCCCCCGGACGCCATTGATCTCGCCGAGGATCGCAGCCGCTTCCAGGGGCTTCTGAATAGCCTTGGGCTGCGCCAGGCGATGAATGGCACCGCGTTCTCGGCGGCCGAGGCGGAGGCGATCGCGTCGCGCGTCGGCTATCCGGTGGTGATTCGTCCGTCCTACGTTCTCGGAGGGCGGGCGATGGAGATCGTCCACGACAGCGCTGCATTGCGTCGCTACATCCGCCACGCAGTCAGCGTGTCGGGGACGAACCCGGTTCTGATCGACCGCTATCTTCAAAATGCCATCGAGGTCGATGTCGACGCCGTCTCCGACGGCCGCACCGTGGAGGTCGCCGGCATCATGGAGCACATCGAGGAGGCGGGAATTCATTCGGGCGACAGTGCCTGCTCGCTGCCGCCCTACAGCCTCGCGCAGGAGACCATCGCCGAAATCGAGCGACAGACCGTCGCCCTTGCCCGAGCGCTCGAGGTGGTCGGGCTGATGAATGTCCAATTCGCGGTCAAGGGCGACGAAATCTACGTTCTCGAGGTCAATCCGAGAGCCTCGCGGACAGTTCCGTTTGTCGCCAAGGCGACCGGCGTCCCGATCGCCAAGATCGCTGCGCGAGTGATGGTCGGTGAGCGCTTGCAGCCGGGTCTTTCAGGCTCCATTCATCGGCGTCGAGGTCACGTCGCGGTCAAGGAGGCAGTCTTCCCGTTTGCGCGCTTCCCCGGGGTCGACTTGATCCTCGGCCCGGAGATGAAATCGACTGGCGAGGTAATGGGTCTCGACACGGATTTCGGCCGGGCCTTCGCAAAGTCGCAGCTTGGCAGCGGCACCAACCTGCCGTTCGAGGGCCAGGTTTTCGTTTCGGTGCGCGACCAGGACAAGAGGACCCTGGTCGAGCCTTGCCAGCAGCTTGTCGAAATGGGCTTCACGCTGGTTGCCACCAGCGGTACCGCCCGGGTCTTGGCCGCTGAGGGGCTCCCGGTAGCACAGGTCAATAAAGTGAGCGACGGCCGCCCGCACATCGTCGATCTGATGTTGAGCGGCGAGGTGCAGCTGGTGTTCAACACGACCGAGGGGGCGCAGGCGATTGCCGACAGTTTCAGCCTCAGGCGCACGGCCCTGACCAACAACATCCCTTACTACACGACCGTCGCAGGAGCGCGGGCAGCGGTCCAGGCGATTACGGCGCTGCGCGCCGGCAGCCTTGAAGTTGCGCCGCTGCAATCGTACCTTTGAGTGCTCCGCGGCGGCCGTCCCGCGGATTTGACAGCAGAGTGCGAACTCGTTTTCGATGAACAAGATCCCGATGACTGCCGATGGCTACAATCGCCTCCAGGAGGAGCTGAGACGCCTGAAGACCGTGGACCGGCCGGCCATTATCCGTGCCATCGCCGAAGCCCGCGACCACGGAGACTTGGCGGAAAATGCCGAATATCACGCTGCCCGCGACCGGCAGAGTTTCATCGAAGGCAGGCTGGGTGAAATCGAGGACAAGATCGCCCGTGCGGAGATCATCGACGTCTCCAAGCTGTCGGGCTCGGTGATCAAGTTCGGAGCGAGGGTAACCCTCGCCGATGAGGAGACCGACGAGGAACAGACCTTTCAAATCGTCGGCGAGGACGAAGCCGATATCAGCCAGGGTCGACTGTCGGTCACCTCGCCGCTGGCGCGCGCGCTGATCGGCAAGCAGACCGGCGAAAGCGTCGAAGTCGCGACGCCGCGGGGTGCAAAATCCTATGAGGTGGTCACCGTCGCTTTCGGCTGAACCTCAGACCGGCTTCAGGTCATGTAGGGCTGCCCGGTAGCGGGTGACAGCCGCGGGCGATTGAGCCTGCCTCCTTGCCGTGTCTGACCGGTTTTCGTAAACCCGACCGATGGACACCCTCGCGCCGACCGATGGCCCTGCACAGCTTCACATCCCGAATGATCCGTTACCAATTGCTTGGGTACTGCACGACGGCAAAGCGGGGATGGCGAGCCAAGCTCTCGGTCTCGCGGAAGCGACCGGGTTTCCGTTTATCGAGAAACGCCTCGCCATTCGTTTTCCTTGGACCTGCCTGCCGCCGCAGCTATGGTTTATGCCGTTGCGCGCGGCCGGGGCTAGCGCGGCGAGCTTGGTACCGCCCTGGCCCGACCTCGTCATCGGCTGCGGCAGAAATACGGCGATGCCGGCCCTCGCGATCCGGCGCGCCAGCGGGGGGCGTACAGTGGCAGCGCAGGTCCAGTACCCGGGCGTTGGCCGCTCCGAGTTCGATCTGCTGGTCGTACCCGAACACGACCATGTAAACGGACCACGGTTCCTCGTTACGCGGGGTGCAGTCCACCGGGTCACACAAGCCAGGCTGGCGACTGAAAAGCTACGCTTTCCGGCGCTCGCCAAAATGCCGCGGCCGATCCTATCGGTGCTGATCGGCGGGACGAGCAAGGCCTATCGGCTCACGCTCGGGCGGCTTGGCGAGATCGCCGAGACGCTGGCTGGGATCCTGCGGGCCGATGGCGGGTCGGTCCTGTTGACGGCATCGCGGCGGACCGGAGCAACCGGACTCGCGCTGCTTCGCCGCCGGCTGGCAGGTCTTTCCGCAGCGATTTGGGACGGCTCGGGAGAAAATCCTTATTTCGCCTATCTCGCTCTCGCCGACGCGTTCTTGGTGACAGCCGATTCAGTCTCGATGATCAGCGAAGCCGCCGCGACCGGGAAGCCGGTGCACATCCTCGGTCTCGACGGCGGCAATGCCAAACTCGTTCGTTTCCACGAGGCGATGCAGGAGGCCGGTATCACCCGCCCGTTCGCTGGCCGCATCGAGTCCTGGTCCTATCCGGTTCCTGATGATACGGCGCGCGCCGGCGCCGCGCTGCGCGCGCTCGCTCTGAACCGGTTCGAGCACCGGGAGCGCCGATGAAGCAGTTCTCGATCTATCTCGGCGTGGCCGCCTTGGCGGTGGCGCTTTTCCTTGTCGCCCCCGGGATCGATCTGGCGACGAGCCGGCTGTTCTATGACGCCAAGGGCGGCTTTGTGCTGTCCGACTGGCCGCCGGTCGTAGTGCTCTATCGCGCGGTGCCGTTGATCAGCTGGGGCATGTTCATCCTTGTCGGAGTCGGCGCTGCTTGGCTGTTTCTCCTCGACCGTCCGCTGTGGCGGCTCGACCGTAAGGCGCTTGTGTTCCTCGTCGTCTCGATGGCGGTCGCTCCTGGGCTCCTCGCCAACTCTCTCCTAAAGGATCATTGGGGACGCGCGCGGCCTGTCCAGGTCGAGGCATTTGGCGGACCACACCGCTTCACGCCGGCCCCGCTGCCCGCCGCGGAATGCGACGGAAATTGCTCTTTCGTCTCCGGTCACGCCGCGCTCGGCTTTTCGCTCGTCGGCTTCGCTTTACTGCTTCCGGCCGGGCGCACCCGGCGTAGCTGGATTGCCGTTGCCATCGGCTTTGGCGCGCTGGTCGGGCTCGGCCGCATTGCTCAAGGCGCCCACTTTCTGTCGGATGTCGTCTTTGCCGGCTTGCTTGTCTATGGCGTAACGGCGCTGCTCCACTGGTGGATCGTGCGGCGCGACGGCCTTGCGGCGCTGCCCTTTGTCCGACTTGGTCGGTGGATCGGTCGCAACGCCCGGGCGGCATGGGCCGCCGGACGCGTTGCTCTGGCCTCGCCGGCTATCCGCTTGGCGCTCGCAACCAGCGCCGCCGCGATCCTCGTGGCGCTCTCAGTCGCTCTCGTCGACCGACCTCTCGCCCTATCGTCGCATGCTGGCGATTCCGACCTGCGCTCGCTGTTCGAGGTCATCGGACGGCTAGGTTTGGCCTCCGGCTACCTCATCGCATTTGCGCTTGCCTTTGCGGCGCTCCACTGGGGCGGCCGATTACCGCGTCTGCGGCGATTCGCCCTGCCTATGCAGGCGCTGTCGGCGATCCCGGCCTTTCTGTTCCTTGCGATAGCAGCCTCGGGGATCGTGGTCGATGTGCTTAAGGTGGTTTTCGGCCGAGCCCGGCCAAAGCTTTTTATTCAAGCCAATATTTACGATTTTTCTTGGCTCAGTTGGCGGCCTGACCATTGGTCCTTTCCGTCCGGCCACAGCGCTACGATCGTCGCGCTGATGACAGCCCTCTGGTATCTCTGGCCACAGCACCTCCTATTTTACATGCTCGCAGCGCTGATCGTGGCGGCAAGCCGGATAGTCGTCGGTGCTCATTACCTCAGCGACGTTCTTGCAGGCGCGCTGATCGGCGCAATCACCACCTTCTATACAGCGCAAATACTGGCCAAAGGGGGTATCGACTTGACAAGGGCGCGCCTAGGGAGGAGTGCTTCGGGGGAGGCACTGCCATGGCCCTGCCGCCGCCTGGTCAGAGCACCCGCTTGGCTCGGTGAAGAACTCGGGCGATTGCTTGCGGCGACATCGCAGGGTGTAATATCGAGCCGAATCCGCCCGCATTTCCCGGGATTGGCTCGCCGTTATGGCCTTGCGCATCGACACTTTCGACAACGTTCGGGGAGGGAACACCCTCTATAAGGCGCTAACCCATCCGCGCGCCGCCCAACCAGGCCATGCGCTCGTTGGCACTTTGAGGCGGAACGCGCCCATTGCGGTATACGATCCCGACGGCGCCGCCAATGCCTTCAACGAGATCTTTAGTCTAGAAGGGGTTGAAGTCGCCGGCGCTTACGTCCAACAAACGGCTCGCATCGGAGAGCGCGTCCTCGGGCGCGCAGCCGCGCCGGTAACCGAGCTTTCCGGGTCGGCGGCCCGCGCGGTCTTCATCGCCGCATTTGACGCTGAGCGGATGATTGTTCAGCTCCAGCCCTGTTTCCCCGAGGGCGCACGCGCTTTCAGCCTCGACGCCCTGCGTATCCCGGGAGATCGGCTGACCAATCCCACCAGCTATCTCGACAAGCTCAACTTCGCCACCAATTTTGCGTTTTTCCGTGACGCGGATGGCCTGCATACCCGGCTGGTGACCGTGAATTACTGGTCGGGATATGGCGCCCAAACAGTTACCGGTTGGATGACGCTGTTCGCCGGCGACGGCGAAATCCTTGCAGAGTGGTGCGAGAGCTTCGGATCGACGACCAATGTGGTCGTTCTCGACAGCCGCGAAATCCGGGCTCGCTTCCGGCTTCCTGAATTCTGCGGTCAGCTCTTCATCCATATCGTCGGCGCGGCGGGGCACGATATCGTCAAGTATGCTCTCGACACGTTCGGCGATGCCGGTCCCGAGATTGCCGGGCCCGATGGCAGCAACGGCACGAATTGCTCGCTGTCTTGCACGCACGACGCGAACGCGTGGCCGGCAGAACGCTACGCCGGTCTGCCCGCACCGGCCCCCGGGGAGCAGGTGGTGCTGTGGCTCCAGAACAGCCATCCCGTTCCGATTCCACCCGCCGCGATCGGCTTCAACCCGATGGGCGAGGAACAGATCGTTCCAATCTCCGAGCTGATCCCACCATTTGCTACCAGGGCGGTCGACATCGGCAAGCTCCTGCCTGAGCTCGCTTGGCCCGCCCAGGTCGAACTGCGCGCGGGCAAGCATACCGTACGGCCGCGCTACGAGGTCGTCCAGCATCGCCGCCGCCGTATCGCCCACGTCAATGTCGAACGTGGCGATTTGAGACCCGATCCCGAGCTTCCCGGCCTCGGGCGCATCCTCGGCAAGGGATATCTGCTGCCCGCTCCGATCATGCCGCTTGCCGAATGGCAGACCTTTGTGCTGCCGACGCCGATGGCGGTCTGCCAAGCCGAACTGCCGATCGCTGCGCGGGTCTATGATCCCGAAGGCAGAGAGATCCTGCGCCATCCCCTCGGGCGATTGCCGCGGGCGCACGAGACGGCGCTCGAGATCGATGCGGTCGCCGGCATTGACGCCTTAGGCAGGGGCTATGGCCACGTCGAGCTCGTCTACGACTTTTCTGCCGGGGGCGAAGCCGACGGCTGGCTGCATGCGCTATTTCGTTATCGCCATCGGCGCAGCGGGCATGCGGCTGAAACCAGCTTTGGCGCGCATGTCTTCAACACGATTATGACCTACCGCGACGAGCCGCAATCCTATAGCGGGCGGCCGCCGGGACTATCGACCCGGCTGTTCCTGAGACTCGGCGGGGCGGGGTACGATACGTTATGCCACCTGATCTATCCCGCATCGCGCCCGTGGCGGGCGGTGAGCTCAACCGACCTCATTCTTCACGATGGCGCGGGAGGCGAGGTTGCTCGCATGAGCCTGGCAATCCCCTGTTCGGGCTCGCGTCTCTGGTCTTACCACGAGGTTTTCGACGCAGCGCGCCGCGCCCGAGCGGGGCCTGGCGGTTACATCACGATCCGCGACACGACCTGCCGTCTTTTCGGCTATCACGGTCTCGTGGGCGGCAACGGTGCCTTCAGCCTCGATCACATGTTCGGCTTTTAGCCCGCACCTTTTCGTTGCACCGCAGAAGAATGATATAATCCAAGAGTCAAGGAGCCGAGGTCGCCCGAATGTCAGAGAGTCATAACAGCAAGGTCCTAATCATCGGCTCGGGACCCGCCGGCTATACCGCGGCGATTTACGCGGCGCGCGCCAATTTGCAGCCTCTCCTCGTTGCCGGGCTGCAGCCTGGCGGGCAGATGACCATCACCACCGACGTCGAGAACTATCCAGGCTTTGCCGAGATCGTTCAGGGGCCGTGGCTGATGGAGCAGATGCGGCAACAGGCTGAGCATGTCGGGACGCGGGTCATCATCGATCTTATCGTCGAGATCGATCTCGGGCACCGGCCTTTTGTCGCAACCGGAGATTCGGGCGATCTCTATATCGGCGATACGGTGATCGTCGCCACCGGTGCGCAGGCTCGCTGGCTCGGCTTACCCAGTGAGGAAATCTTCCGAGGCTTTGGGGTTTCTGCTTGCGCGACCTGCGACGGGTTTTTCTTCCGAGGCAAGGATGTCGTCGTCGTCGGGGGCGGCAACACGGCCGTCGAGGAGGCGATCTATTTGACGAACCATGCCCGGCGGGTGACGCTCGTTCACCGCCGCAATGCCCTGCGGGCGGAGAAGATTTTGCAGGAGCGGCTGTTTCGCAACCCGAAGATCGAGATCGTCTGGGACAGTATCGTTGACGACATCCTTGGAGTGCCCGAACCACCTATGGTCACTGGGGTGCGGCTACGCAATCTGCGCAGCGGTGTCGTGCGGGAGCTCAGCTGCGACGGCGTCTTTGTCGCGATCGGACATACCCCGGTGACAGGCTTCCTTACCGGGCAGCTCCCGCTCGATCCGGAGCGCTATGTCATTACCCGCCCGGATTCGACGCAGACCGCGATCCCGGGAGTGTTTGCCGCGGGCGACGTCAAGGACAAGGTCTTTCGTCAGGCGGTCACCGCTGCGGGGATGGGCTGCATGGCTGCGCTTGAGGCGGAAAAGTTTCTCGCGGCACAGGAGGAAGCCGTGGATGCGCGTGCGGCCGAATAGCGGGCGAGCGGGCTCCGTGGGGGCGCTCCAGGGGAAATGGCAATGGATTGGGACAAGTTGAGGGTATTCCATGCCGTGGCAGAGGCGGGAAGTTTCACCCATGCTGGGGAATCGCTGAATCTCAGCCAGTCGGCCGTAAGCCGGCAGATCAGCGCGCTTGAGGAAAGCTTGAGCGTTCCGCTGTTTCACCGCCATGCGCGGGGGCTGATTTTGACCGAGCAGGGGGAACTCCTCTTTCGCACGGCCCGCGACGTGTTTTCCAAATTATCGATGGCCGAAGGTCTGATCTCCGAATCGAAGGACCGACCCAAGGGTCCGCTCAAAATCCAGACTACGGTTGCCTTCGGCTCTACGTGGTTGACACCGCGGATTCGGGAATTTCTCGACCTCTACCCGGAAATCCAGGTCAGCCTGGTTGTCGATGATGCCGAGCTCGATCTGTCGATGCGCGAAGCCGATGTAGCGATTCGCATGGCGCCGCCGCGCCAGCCGGATCTGATCCAGCGTCACCTCGTCAGCGTTCAGGTCCATCTCTATGCCGCGGCCGACTACATCAAGAAGCACGGCATGCCGCAAAAGGTCGAGGATCTGGACAAGCACCGCCTCATCGTCTACGGGGAGGATTCTCGGCCTCCCGTGCCGAACATCAACTGGTTGCTTGACGCCGGCACTAAAGCTGGCCAGGAGCGCAAGCCAATCCTGACGGTGAACAATTTCTATGGAATGCTGAGAGCAGTGATCAGCGGGCTGGGGCTCGCGGCACTCCCCGATTTTATGGCCAACGAACATAGCGAGCTCGTGCGTCTCTTGCCGGAACTGACCGGGCCGCCGGTCGAGGCATATTTCGTGTATCCCGAAGAACTGCGCTCTTCGAAGCGAATCAGCGTCTTCCGCGATTTTCTACTGCGAAAAGTAGCGGAGACTCGGCTGAGCTGATGTCGCGCTGTAGCGCTGACGCACAATTCTCGGCCGCAATGCCCCAGAGCATTGCGGTTTTTGCAGACGAGGCAGTAGAAATTCCGAGTGGTAAGCGCCGGCCAATTGGTACATACTGCCTTTACTGAATTTCGGCGGCGACCGCTGCCGGCACGATTTCCGGGACTAGTGCCCGGAAAGAGGGTCTGCGGACCCTTACGTCTCCCAGACGTGAAGCCTCCCTGTTCAAACTTGGCCGGGACCTAGGTTCCGGCCATTCTCTTTGAAGGATCGCGGGAACGTTCGAGGGATCATCACCTTTATCCCTCGGTGCTTTGCGCCGGTGCGATCCGCAGCCGGGCATCGAGAGCGCGGGTGCCATCGGCATCTACGAGCAACGAGTTGATTTCGAGCTGCCGGATTTCCGGGTGATCGGCGGCGGCGAGCAGGCCGAGCCGGATCAGCAATTCTACGACGGTCTCGATGTTTGGAGCCCCTTCGCCGCGATATACCCGCAGTAGTCGCGACACCCGGGTGCGCGCGATCAGCCTGCGTGCCAGCAAAGTGTTCAGCGGCGCCAGCTCGAGCGAGCTGTCGTGCTGGATATCGATCGAAGCGCCGCCTTGGCCGAACGCCACCGGAGCTCCGAACACCGGGCCTTCGACAAGCATCGCGATTGCTTCCTGCCTGACCCGGTAGGTGTACTCGAGATTGAGCGCTATACCGCCGACATCGCTTTTGTGGGTAATATCTAAACAGCAGATCTTGAGGGCGACAGGGAAACCAACGCTCGCAGCAATCGCCGCGGCGCCTGAGGGATCCGCGGCAAGGTAGCTGTGGACAAGCCGAAGACCGTAAGCTGCGAAGACGACGCCGATTTCCATCTGGTCGAGCCAGGATTTTCGGCGGCAATCGCGGCCGTGACAACTCGCCGCACCGAGGCCGAATCCTTCTCGAACGCATCGGTCCGCACCGGCGGTGTTTCCGTCAACAGCTCTTGATTGTCGCGATGGCGTACCCGATTGACTAAAGCAGACGTCGCTGTCCGGGCTTTCGTAGGTGGCATGCGGGCGTCAGCAAAAAGCTGCCGTGCCGGCCGCGCAGTATCCTCTCCGAGCCAGGCGGTGATCACGTTGCGGCCGCGCAGTGCCGTGGGCTCTGCCGCTTTCAGCGCACCGATTACCGCACGCGCTGCCTCGTCGGGCTGCGCCAGCCCAGTGGGGCAGTTTAGCGCCAGAATAGCATCGACCTCGCGATCGCCGATCAGCACAGCGAGCGTATCGGGGTAGCGCTTCCCCGACGCGTCGCCGGGAATATCCACTGGATTGCCGCGGCTCCAGCTCGCCGGGAGCAGCCGATCCGATGCGCTGATCGTCTCTTTCGACAATGTAGCCAAGTGTCCCCCGGGCGCCATCAGCGCGTCGGTAGCCGGTACGCCCGCCGCGCCATTGGTTAGGATCGCAAGTCGATCACCAATTTGCTCCCGCGTCAGTGCCAATGTCTCCGCGGTGCTGAGTAGCTCCGCCATTGTGCCGACTGCAGCATCCCGGTTCGGCGAAGCGCCGCCTCGTAGACGGCGTCGGCAACGGCGTGAGAAGCGGCCTGATCAACTGCAGTCGTACGCCCTGCCTTCAATACCGGGACCGGTTCGACGCGCTAAGCCGTGCTGGCGCCGATATGAATTTACGACCGCTTGTGACGCTTTCGACATACATCAGGATGGATAGCGTATGCTGATCCGCGGCGGGATAATCCAGCATGTCGCCAAAATCGACATCTGCCATTTCGCCCGAGGAGACGACATGCGACATGCCGATATGACAGTCTGCTGCACCTGCAGCTGGTCTGCAGCTGGAGCTCGTCTTTTGGTTGAAAGGTCCAAATGCGGCGAGACCGTCGGCTGGCTTGACGGGTGTTGGGGCTGGTCGGCCTTAACCACCTACTGCGCGCCGTGATATATTATGCCAATTAGGCAATTTTATCGACGCCCAATTCGCAATCCACAGAGGCTATCCCGGCCAAACTTAGACATGCGGCGCGACTTTCTCGAGCCCGGTAGGTTCGGCGTCTGTTTCGCGCTTACTCGGCAGAGCAGTAAGGCACCGCAGTTCCTGGCCAGGGACCGGCAGCAGAAAGACTGACGAGCCCGCTAGAACTCCATGTCGAGCTCTTCGAGCTCGTCGGGCTCGATCATCGCCGCTTCGCACCAAGCGACCATGTCCGGCAGCGCCATGATGCGCTCGCAATAGCCGGCGCATTCTTGGTCGAGCTTGACATCATAGGTCAGGAAGCGGGTAACAACCGGCGCGTACATGGCGTCCGCCATGGTCAATTTTCCAAAGAGATAAGGGCCGTGATAATTCGTGAAGCACTCGTGCCAGATTGTCGTGATGCGGTCGATATCGGCCTGCGCCCCCGACCAAATCTTGAAGCCGGCGTGGCGGGCTTTGAGGTTCATCGGCAATGCGGATCGCAGATTGGCAAACCCGGAATGCATCTCGCCGCAAATCGAGCGGCAGCGGGCACGCGCGGGACGCTCCGCCGGCAGTAGTCCCGCCTTTGGTCTCAGTTCATTCAGATACTCGGCAATTGCCAAAGTATCCCAGATCCTGATGCCGTCATGGGTAAGACACGGGACGAGGATCGAGGGCGACAGCAGCAGCAGCTCGGCACGGTTCGCCGGGTCGTCTACCGAAACCACCTCTTCGACAAACTCGACGCCGGCCATTCTGCACAAAAGCCAACCGCGGAGCGACCAAGAGGAATAATTCTTGCTGCTTATGGTGAGAATGGTCTCAGCCATCGACACGCTCCTTCACCCGCTTGTTGTCACGCCCATGATTTACCACAATTTCCAAGCTTTTTCTGACATCGCCAGACCGGTTAGGGCGATAGCCGGACTGGCCGCCGCAGCGCTCGCCCAGCCGGTGCCAGGGGTGTCGCGCCATGCTTTCCTGCGCGCCGCTGCGGCCCTCTGCGAGCTTATCGCGCGCGCGGGCATCAGTCACCGTCGGCCGGCTTTCGGCATCGACGCCGTCACGATCGGCGGTCGCGAGGCTGCGGTAAGCGAGACGGCTGTTCACCAGACGCCGTTTTGTACGTTGCTGCGCCTCGCGAAGGAGCGGGCGGGGCCGCAACCGCGCGTTCTCCTGGTAGCGCCGATGTCGGGGCATTTCGCCACCTTGTTGCGCAGCACTGCGCAGGTCCTCCTCGCCGATCACGACGTCTACATCACCGACTGGCACAATGCCCGAGATATCGGGTTGCAGCACGGTCCGTTCGAGTTTGACGACTTTATCGATCACGTCATCACTTTTCTCCAGGTACTCGGGCCGGGTACCCATGTCATTGGGGTGTGCCAGCCTTGCGTCGCGGTGCTCGCAGCCGTAGCAATAATGGCGGAGGATGCCGATCCGGCGCAGCCGCGCAGTATGACATTGATGGCCGGCCCGATCGATACCCGGGTCAACCCGACGGAGGTCAATCGGTTGGCGACAAGCCGATCGATCGGGTGGTTCGAGCGCAAGCTGATCGGTATCGTACCGTTGCGCTATCCCGGCGCGCTGCGGCGCGTCTATCCGGGATTTGTGCAGCTTGCCGCTTTTATGAGCATGAATCTCCAGCGGCACGTCAAAGCCCAGGTCGACCTTTTCTGCCATCTCGCCAATGGCGAGGAGGCGCAGGCGGCTGCGATCAGGGCGTTCTATGACGAATATTGCGCGGTTATGGATTTGCCTGCTGAATTCTACCTTCAGACTGTGCGCACCGTGTTTCAAGAGCACGCCCTGCCACTCGGCAAATTTGAATGGCATGGTCGTCGCGTCGATCCCCGTGCGATCAGACGCACCGCGCTGTTCACGGTGGAAGGCGAGCGCGACGACATCTGCGCCGTCGGCCAAACGCTGGCCGCTCAGGAGTTGTGCAGCGGACTGAGGCCCTATATGAAGCGTCACCACGTCCAGACCGGCGTCGGCCATTACGGCGTGTTCAGCGGTCGTCGCTGGAGCAATTATATTTATCCAATTTTGAGGAACACCATTTACGCCAGCGATTGAGCCGGGATCTCGCTCAGCGGCTCGCGGGCGACGGCGTTGCGGCGGTCGCCGGTGCGGTAATCTCGGTCGTGGCAAAATCGCCCGGCATGATGATCTCCATAAACTCCATGTCGTCCGACCAGTCATAGAGACTGTGGACGATTCCCGGACGCTGGTGGACGCAGTCGCCGGCCTCGACCAAGGTGTCGACCCCGTCATAATCGAACTTGGCCCATCCGCGGACCATGTAAACGACGTGGACGTCCGCAGTGTGAAAATGAAAGCCGGTGCCGCCTTTTGCCTCCGAGCTCTTATATGCCGCGCGCACCAGCTGCACCCGAACCTTGCCCTTGGTGGCGGCATTGATCCCCGTGTCACGATAGACGAAGAAGGAACGCAGTCCCCCGTCGGAATAGGTGGCATCGGGCGAATTGGCCTTTTGGTGACTGAATGTCGTTTCGCTCATGTGCATTAGCCTCGCGAAGTGCGGCGTCCCTACCTGCACCTTTTATGCCGCGATTATCATTCATGTTGCTGCAACGCGATATGAAAAATAGGCCTGTCAACATACCTTTCAACGGAAATCTGATGCACCGCACAAAAAATGGGCAAGGTCACGGTCGAGCGCCCCGGAAGGCGTGCGCCGCGCCGCGCGGCAGACGCGCGACCTGCTGAAACCGATCCCCGAGATCGAGCAATGCAAGATCCCGAAAAGCCGGTGCGATCAACGAGACCCCGAACGGCAGGGCATTGTCGCCAAATCCAGCAGGGAGAGCGATCGCCGCAAGATCGAGCAAGTTCACAAAGCTCGTATAGAGGCCGAGATTGCGGTTGAGCTGCAGCGGCTCAGCCGCCACCGCCGCTGTCTCATAGACTGTGCCGGCCGTCGGCAGCAGCAGAACATCGACCTCCGCGAACACGCCATCGGCGGCGCGGCGAAGCATCGCCAAACGGTATTGTCCGCGATACGCGTCGAGCGCTCTGTACTGGTGTGCACCTTCGAGGATCGAACGGGTAACCGGCAGCATGGCGTCGGGATTCTCGCACAGCAATGCTTGAGTGGCGTGCAATCGCTCCGCAACCCAGGGGCCGTCGTAGAGCAGGCGGCCAGCGTCGCGAAATGGCGCGAAGGGCACCTCCACCGTGGTTCCGCCCACTCTCTCGAGCAGCTCTATTGCCGCGCCAAAGAGCGAGCGAGCCCTGTCATTTCCGAAGAACTCGAGATCCGAGGATGGCGGAACGGCAAATCGGAAATGCGATCCAAAGCTCGCAATCACCGTCGGCTTGGATGGCCGCGTGAGCGGATCATCGGCGTCGAAGCCGACCGCAACATCAAACACCGCCGCTGCGTCAGACGCAGTTAGTGCAAACACCGAAACGCAGTCGAGCGAACGGCAAGCGGGCACCACACCCCGAGTGCTGATGAGGCCGCGGGTGGGCTTCAGGCCGACGATGTTGTTGAACGCGGCGGGTACGCGGCCCGACCCTGCGGTGTCGGTGCCGAGGGCGAAGCTGACGAGACCCGCCGCGACGGCCACCGCCGAGCCGGAGCTAGAGCCGCCGGGGATGAAACGAGCATCGAAGGGGTTGCGCGGCACCCCATAGGGTGATCGGGTACCGACCAATCCCGTGGCGAATTGATCGAGGTTGGTCTTCCCCAGCAGCACCGCGCCCGCGGCCAGCAGCCGGCACACGACGGGAGCAGTCTCGGCCGGCACATAGGCGAAGGCCGGGCATCCGGCGGTGGTCGGCATGCCAGCGACATCTATATTGTCCTTGACGGCAAAAGGGATGCCGAAGAGCGGTAGTCGCGCGATTGTGCCTGGATCGGCCACAGCCTCGGTATCGAGCTCGCGAGCACGGGCTCTGAGTTCGTTCTCGCTCGATCGCGAGATCCAAACCGCTGGATCATCCCATTCAGCGATGCGGGCCAGCAATTGATCAGCGAGTGTCGCAACCGAGATCTCGCCACTGAAAAAGGCGTAGCGCAAAGTCGCGATCTCGAGCGAACAGGAGGCCATTGGCATGATATTTGATCGATTTGAGATCAATACCTCAGCGGGTGCTCCGATGACCCAGCGCTATGTCGCAGCCGATCCTTATCCCTGGCCCTATGATGGCGATCTTCGGCCGGCAAATACGGCGCTGATCGTCATCGACATGCAGACCGATTTCTGCGGCATCGGCGGCTATGTCGACCGCATGGGATACGATCTTAGTCTTACCCGTGCGCCCATCAAACCGATCGCAGCGGTGCTCGCTATAATGCGCCGCCACGGCTTCCATGTCTTCCACACGCGCGAGGGGCATCGACCCGATCTCGCCGACCTCCCGGCAAACAAGCGCTGGCGCTCGCGGCGCATCGGCGCCGGCATTGGCGACGCCGGCCCGTGCGGCCGCATCCTGGTGCGCGGTGAGCCGGGCTGGGAGATCATACCGGAGCTGGCCCCACTGCCCGGCGAGCCGATCATCGACAAGCCCGGCAAGGGCTCCTTCTGCGCCACCGATCTCGAATTGATGCTGCGCCTGCGCGGTATTGCCAACCTCGTGCTGACCGGCATCACCACCGACGTCTGCGTGCATACGACAATGCGCGAGGCCAATGACCGCGGGTTCGAATGCCTGCTGCTCGAAGATTGCTGCGGCGCCACCGACCGTTCCAACCACGAGCACGCTATCAAGATGATCAAGATGCAGGGTGGGGTATTTGGAACGGCAGCGGATTCGACCTCATTGCTGGCGCTGCTCGAGTGACTTCCGGTATGCCGATCTCCGGATAGTGACAGGCGACCGAGCGACCGTCGCCGAGCGATCGCAGCTCCGGCATTACGGTGGCGCAATCGTCCCGACCCTTTGGGCAACGTCCATAAAACCGACAAGTGCGTGGATCCGGATCGATCGGACTGCGCGGCTCGCCGCCGAGCCTGAGGCGCCTTACCCCGCGATGATCGAGCGACGGGATCGCCGCCACCAGCGCCTTGGTGTAGGGGTGCGCAGGACGATCGAAGACTGCATCGACCGATCCGCTTTCGACGATCTTGCCGAGATACATGATCAGCACGCGATCGCACAGCAGCCGGACGACATTGAGATCGTGGCTGACAAAGAGGTAGCTCATGCCGAGCCGGCGTTTCAGATCGTCGAGCAGTTGCAGGATCACCACCTGCACCGAAACGTCGAGTGCCGCAGTCGGCTCGTCGAGGATCAACAGCCCGGGCTCGACCGCAATGGCGCGGGCGATGCCGACGCGCGCCTTCTGGCCACCCGAGAGCTGGTGTGGAAAGCGGCCGAGCAATTCATCGGGGAGCCCTGCCAACCCGGCGACCTGATGCACTCGAGCGGCCAGTGCTGCGCCGCGTAGCCGGATGAGCCGGCGTAACGGGTCGGCGATTACCTGGAACGCGGTGAAGCGTGGGTTCAGACTCTCCCCGGCGTCTTGAAAAACCATCTGGATGCGGGCCCGTTGGGGTCTTCGGGCAAAATGCCGCGCCGGGATCTCCCCGATCTCCTCGCCGGCAAAGCCGATCCTGCCGGCACTCGCGTCGATGAGCCGCGTGACGAGCCGCACCAATGTCGACTTGCCGCAGCCCGACTCGCCGACCAGCCCCACCGTCTCGCCCGGTCCGATCGCGAAATCGATGCCGTCCACCGCCAGTAGCCAGCTCTCCGGCGGACGCCGCCAGGGAAGAGTTCGCGCGCGTTTGACCGGGAACCGCTTGCTCAGCCCCTCTACCTCGAGGACGCTCTCGGTCATAACGGCTGCCAACAGGCGACCATGTGAGATTGGCCGACCGCGACGAGCGGCAGCGGCGCGGCACAGCCATCCGCCCGGCGCTCGCAGCGCGCGCTGTAGCGGCAAGCCGGGAGGTCCGCGCGGCGGACATCGGGAAGATTGCCGGGAATGGCGGCAAGGTCACCCAGCTGCGTGCCGGGTTTTGGCGTCGCAGCAATAAGCTTTGCCGTGTAGGGGTGGCGCGGCCGAGCAAAGAGCTGATCGGCCGGCGCGCTCTCGACGACATGCCCCGCATGCATGACGACGATGCGGTCGGCGTATTCCCCGGCCAGCGCCAGATCATGCGTGATCAGGATCGTCGCCATGCGCGACGCGGCAGCAAGCTCGGCGAGCAGATCCATGACCACCGCCTGGGTCGTGACATCGAGGCCGGTGGTCGGCTCGTCGGCGATCAGCAATGCCGGTTGGCAGGCGAGCGCCAATGCGATCGTCACCCGCTGGCACATCCCGCCGGAAAGCTCGAACGGATAGGCAGCGGCGCGGCGTGCCGGGTCGGGAATCCCGACCTTGGCCAGCATCTCTACTGCCCGCTGCGGCGCCTGGGCGCGCGTTACGTTGCCGTGACGCGACAGGACGTCACCGAGCTGCTTGCCGACCGGCCGAATCGGGTTGAGCGCACCCCGCGGGTTCTGCGAGATCAGCGAGATTTCGCGGCCGCGCAACTCCTCGAGTTCACGTTCGCCGGCAGCGAGCAGATCGAGCCCGCCGAATTGGATCCGGCCAGAGGTAACGCGCGCCGCCGGGTCCAGCAGGCCGAGCAGCGCGTAAGCGGTGACCGATTTCCCCGAGCCGCTCTCCCCGACCAGGGCCACCGTTTCGCCCCGGCCGACATCAAAGCCGACCTTTTCGAGCGCCCGCACCGTGCCACTGCGCGTGCGGAACTCGATCGAGAGATCGCTGACGGCCAGCAGCGGCGGGGCTTCGCTCATGTGCGCCTCCGCGGGTCGATCAGGTCGCGCAAGCCGTCGCCGAGCAGGTTGAAGCAAAAAACCGCGAGCATCAGCGCCAGGCCAGGGAACAGCGCCACCCACCATTCGCCGGAGATGATGTTGCTGGCGCCCTCGGCGACCATGATGCCCCATTCCGCGGTCGGCGGGCTGATGCCGAGGCCGATAAAGGAGAGACCGGCCGCGTTGAGGATCGCGTAGCCCATCGTCAGCGACATCTGCACCGCCAAGAGCGGCATCGTATTGGGCAATACCTGGGCCAGCAGAATGCGCAGCTCGCTATTGCCGCCGAGTCGCGCTGCCTCGACAAAGCCGGCCTGACGCAGCACGCTCGCCTCGCTCCGGGCGACGCGCGCGTAAAGCGGCGTGTTGATGATCGCAGTGGCGTAGACGATGTTGGCGATCGTATTGCCGAGTGCGGCGACGATCCCCATCGCCAGCACGAACAGCGGGAACGCCATGATCGTATCGGCGGCGCGGCCGACCGCGCGCTCGGTCCAGCCGCCGAAATAGCCTGCCGCCAACCCGGCCAATGCGCCGACCGCAAAGGACAATAGGACGGCGGCAAAGGCGATCGTAAGATCGAGCCGCGTTGCCGATATGATTCGGCTCAGAATATCGCGCCCGACTGAATCGGTGCCGCACCAATGATCGGCCGAGGGCGCCAGCAAGGCGTGCATCGCGTCGGTCGCGAGCGGATTGTAGGGCTCGATCCACGGACCGAGCAGGGCGACGATCACCAGCACGACAAAAAGGGCGAAAGCTGCCAAGGTGACCGGGTTTTCGCCGAGCACATAGCGCAGATGGCGCAATGCCGCCTTCATGCGGCGACCGCGGCGCGTGGGTCGATCAGCCCATAGAGAATGTCGATCAGCAAGTTCAGTAGAATATAGACGAGCGCCATCGCGAGGACGAACCCCTGCACCGGCGCATAGTCGGAAGCGATCAGCGCCTCGATCGCGTAAGAGCCGATCCCCGGCCACGCGAATACCTTTTCGACGAGCACATTGGCGCCGAGCAGAAACGAGAAGACCATGCCGAGCGTGGTCAGTACCGGCAGCATCGCGTTGCGGAACGCGTAGACATAGATGATGCTCCGCCGCGCCAATCCGTTCGCCCGCGCCGCGCGGATGAAGTCGCTGCTCAACACCGACAGCATTGCTGCGCGCGTCATGCGGGCAATCGGCGCCAAGGTGAAGATGGCGAGGGTCAGTGCCGGCAAGGTGATCTGGCGCAATGCGGCGATCGTTGTGCTGCCGTCGCCAACGAGGAGGCTGTCCACGAGATAAAAGCCGGTGCGCGCCGGCGGCGGCGAATAGACGAGATCGAGGCGGCCGAGCGGTGCCGGCGCCCAGCCCAGTAGGTAGTAGAAGACATACACCAGCAGCAGCCCGGTGAAGAAGGTCGGCAGGCTCACCCCGGCGGTCGACACGATGCGGCAGAGATGGTCGATCCAGGAGTTGGGCCGCTGGGCCGCAGTAATGCCGAGCGGGACGGCAATGGCGACCGACAGCAACAATGCCAGAACGGTCAGCTCGATCGACGCGGGCAGCCGGGTCAGCAGCTCCGCGATAACCGGCTGGCCTGTCGAGAGCGAATTGCCGAGCCGTCCATGCGCGAGATCGTCGACATAGACGACGAACTGCTCGGGCAGACTGCGGTCTAGTCCCAGAGAATGCCGGATCTCGGCGATCGCCTGCTGGGTGGCGGCCGGTCCGGCGAAATAGGCGGCCGGATCGCCCGGCAGCGCACGGGTCAACACAAAGCTCACGATGATGACGCCAATGACGCCGGGCAGCGCCGCCAGCAGCCGGCCGCCGATCAGCCGGCTCATTGCCGCCTCCTGCTGGGTACGACCGGGCGCAGACCGCCCCTTGCCCCAACCCTCTCCCCGTAAGCGGCGAGAGGGAGGGACCCGGGGAGCGGGAGGGTGAGGGGCGTCATGCGATGGGACCTGTCGAGCTGGCTCGTTTCAGCTCTTCTCGAGCTGCCGGAAATCCAGCTGCCGGTGGAACCAGTAGGTGTAGCCCTGGATATTCTTCTGCATCCCGACCACCAAGATTTGCTGGTAAAGCGGGATACGCGGGACATCGTCCATCGCGATGTGGATGAACTGCTTGACTTGATCCTCGTAGGCCTCGCGGTCTTCCTCGAACCGTGCAGCGTCGACCAGCTTATCCAATGCCGGGTTCTGGTAGGACATCGTGTTGAATAGTGCGTTCTGGCCGTGATAACCCCAATAGAAGTAATAATCGGGAAAGTTCAGCCATCCGCCAAAGCTGGCGATGTGAATTGCCCGGTTCTTCTCCAGCATCGCATTGCGGAAATTGGCGCCGGGGATCTTCTCGATCCGCGTCTTGGTGCCGAGCTCAGCGAGCGAGCTCTGCAGCAGCACTGCGGTTGGCTCCGATTGCGTGGCGTCGCCGAGATCGATCGAGATCGTCGTCTCGAAGCCCCCGCCATAGCCGGCCTCGGCCAGCAGCGCCTTGGCTTTTTCCATGTCTCGCCTGTAGGGGAAGGGCTGGGGCCAAGTGGCTGGAATCTGCCCGCCGACGGGAGCGCCCGACATCGGGATGCAGATGTCGTAGACGACACTCTTGTGGATCTCTTCGTAAGGCACGGCCCAGGCGATCGCTTGGCGCACCCGCACATCGTCGAACGGCTTCATCTTGGTGACGAGACCGACATACTGCAGCGAGTTCTCCACCGGTGTGCCAACCACCCGGTACGCTCCGGACTTCTTGATCTCGGCGGCGTCCTTGAACGGCATGTCGACCGAGAGATCAGCGTCACCGCGCTCCATCAGCGCGCGCCGATTGCCCGAGGCAGGCACCTCGCGCAGCACCACGCGGCGGATCTTCGGCAACGGTCCGCTCTTCCAGTCGTCGAAGCGGATGAAGGCGGTCTCCTGGCCCGGTACCCACCGTTCAAGCCTGAAGGCGCCGCCGCCTGCGTCGTTGGTTTTTATCCACTCCATCGCCCAGGGATCCTTGTCGCTGGCGTGGCTTCGGGCGAGCTTCGAATTGAACACCGCCGGCACCACCACCGCGAGATCGGGCAGGGTGAGCTTGTCCTTGCGCAGAAAGTCGATGCGGATCGTGTGGTCGTCGAGGACGACGAACTGCTCGGGGTTCTGCAGGCTGCCGGCGGCCATCTGGAAGGTCGGAAAGCCGCCGACCGTGACGGCGCGGTCGAGCGACCATTTGACATCGTGAGCGGTCACCGGGGCGGCATCGTGGAAGGTGGCGCTGCGGCGGAGCTTGAAGGTGACCGACATGCCTTCCGGCGAGACGTTGAAATCCTCGGCCAGCTCGGGCTCGATCTTGGTGTAGTCGTAGGAGAGGCCGCCACCGGGCAGAGTCTTTGGCGCGAAGGTCAAAAGACGGTCGTAGAGGTTCCAGCAGGCGACATAGCTGCGAAAGGTCGTCCCGACGCCGTGGATGTCGAGGCTGTTGGGGCCATTCTCGACGAGCACGAGCAACGTATCCTTGGGCGTCTCGGCCCAGGCGGTCGGGATGCCCCGCGCCAAGGTCGCGCTGCCGGCAACCGCCCCCGTCGCTGTCAAGAAGTCGCGCCGACGCACCTTTGCCTCCGCGTAGAGCCCCAGCTCCAGCAAGCAACGGTCGTGCCATGCCCGCCGGGGCTCTCGCGCGGGTTTTGCCGGTCGGCGAGCCAACCGGAGGTGAGCACGGCTGCGGCGAAAGCCTAAAGTTTGGGCGTTTGGCAGGCGGCGGGCTCGCTGGGATGGACTTCCGGCCGTATGGCGCGGAAAATGCTTGGCGAAACGGGCGGCCAAAGTCTCTGATGGGCAGATGACTCCCTCGATCCTCGACGATTACGATCCGCAGGGATTCTATTGCGAGATGTTGCGCGGGGCGGCGAGCGAGGTCGTCAGGGGACGCGTCTCCGGTCTGTCGATCGATGCGCTCAAAGAGCGTGCGGCCGCCGCCAATGCCGAGCTCTACAATCTGGGGATCACCTTTACGATCTATTCGGATGCGAAGACGATCGACCGCATCCTGCCGTTCGACGTGCTCCCGCGGATCCTGTCGGCCGAGGAGTGGCGGCACATCGAGGGCGGCATCATCCAGCGGATCACCGCACTCAACTTGCTGCTCGACGACATCTACCATGAGCAGCACGTGCTGCGGGACGGGGTCATCCCGCCCGAGCTGATCCTCGGCAATCGCAACTACCGCCCGCTGATGAGAGGTGTGGATCTCCCGCACAAGACCTATGTCAACATTTGCGGCACCGACATCGTGCGCGACGAGCGCGGCACCTTCCTGGTCCTCGAGGACAACGCCCGCACTCCTTCCGGCGTCAGCTACGTCGTCGAGAACCGGCACATGATGCTGCGCGCCTTCCCCGATCTGCTGGACGACATCGGCCTGCGCCCGATCGACAATTACGGCGCCAAGCTGATCGCCGCATTGCAGGAGGTGGCGCCGCCCCGGGTTGCCAACCCACAGGTCGTCCTGCTGTCGCCCGGCACCTACAACTCGGCCTATTTCGAGCATGTCTTTCTGGCGCGCGAGATGGGCGTGCCGCTGGTGGAAGGCCCGGATCTGGTGGTCGAGGACGACCGCGTCTTTATGCGGACCACCGGCGGCCTCGCGCATGTCGACGTGATCTATCGCCGGATCAACGACGATTATCTCGACCCCGAGGCCTTCATTCCCGACAGCATGCTGGGCGTCCCCGGGCTGATGCGGGCCTATCGGGCGGGCAACCTGGCGCTCGCCAATGCCGTCGGTACGGGTGTCGCCGACGACAAGGCGGTCTACGCCTACATGCCCCGCATCATTAAATACTATCTGGGCGAGGATCCGATCCTGCCCAATGTCGAGACCCATATCTGCCGCGAGCCGAAGGCGCTGCGCTATACCCTCGATCACCTCACCGAGCTCGTGGTCAAGCCGGTCGGCGAAGCCGGCGGTTACGGCATCACGGTTGGTCCGAGGGCGAGCCTGCAGGAGCTCGACGAATGCCGGGCAAAGCTCGTCGCCGACCCGGAAAACTATATCAGCCAGCCCTGCGTCAATCTGTCGGTCGCACCCACCCTGGTCGACGGCCACATCGAACCGCGCCACGTCGACCTGCGGCCGTTTGCGGTCACCGGGTCGAGCACGTGGGTCCTGCCCGGGGGTTTGACGCGGGTGGCGCTGCGCCGCGGCTCGCTGGTGGTCAATTCCTCGCAGGGCGGCGGCTCGAAGGACACCTGGGTCCTTGAGTGAGGTTCTGCTCGCCCGCTTCGCGGACTGCATCTTTTGGCTAGCGCGCTATGTCGAGCGCGCCGAGAACCTTGCGCGCATCCTCGACGTCAACGAGACCTTCTCGCGCGACAGCCATGGCGGCCAGAACTGGCGCTCGATCGTCCAGCTGAATTCGGACGAGGAGCGCTTTTTCGCCGCCCGCCCGGCGGCGACAGCGCAGAGCGTGGTGAAATTCTACGTCATCGATGGCGCCAACCCGAACTCGATCATCAGTGCTGTCCGCTATGCCAGGGAGAATGCGCGCACCCTTCGGCCGTTGATCTCGACCGAGATGTGGGTACAGCTCAACGTGTTCCACAATCGCCTCGCGGGGCTGAGCGAGGCCGACCTGATGCCCGGCAAGCTCGCCGCCCTGCTCGGCTCGATAAAGGAGGCTTGCCAAGCTCATACCGGCATCACCGAGGGCACCTTCTTCCGCGACCAGGGCTGGTATTTCTATCAGCTCGGCCGCTATATCGAGCGCGCCGACCAGACCACGCGGCTGCTCGATATCAAGTACCACTTGCTATTGCCCAGCGGCGCCGATGTCGGCTCGCCGACCGATGTCAGCCAGTGGAATGCGCTGCTGCGCTCGGCGGCCGGCTACCACGCCTACCGGCGGCTGCACACGGCCAGCACCACGCCGGCCCGGGTGGCGGGCTTCTTGCTGCTCAACCAGGCCTTCCCGCGCTCGGTCCATCATTGCGTGCGCGAGGCCGACCGGCTGCTCGGCGAAGTCAAGTCGCGCTATATGCTGCGCCACGGCAACGCCGCTGCCGAGGAGCTCGACCGACTGCGCGCCGTCCTCGGTACCCTCGACATAGCGACGATTCTGAGCGAGGGTCTCCATGAGTTCCTCGACCTGATGCAACAGCAGCTGAGCGCCGTCACCCGCGACCTCTCGACCGCCTTCTTCGGCTACCCGCCCGAAGCGGCCCAGGCGCAGACGGCAACCCCGCAATAGGCAGAGGCGATGCCCGTCATCACTGTTCGCCACGTCACCACCTACCGCTACAAGCAGCCGGTCGCATTTGGCGAACATCGCATGATGCTGCGGCCGCGGGACTACTACGACCAGAAGCTGCTCGAGGCCAAGCTCGTGATCACGCCGGAACCCACGGAAATCCGGTGGGTCCACGACGTGTTTGGCAATTGCGTTGCCGTTGCCCGGTTCGGCGGGCGAGCTGAGGAGCTTCAGTTTGAGAGCGTCATTCGCCTCGACCAGTCCTCGACCGATGTCCTCGACTTTCAGATCGAGGAATATGCGAGACGGTACCCGTTCACCTACGGCGCCGACGAAATGCCCGATTTGTTGCGAGCCATGGAGCGGCAATACCTCGATCCAGAGCACGAAGTCGACGAGTGGGCGCGGCAGTTCTTGCGCAATGACGGCCGCACCATAACGACTGAGCTGCTTGCAGCGATGACCCACGCGACCAGGCAGAATCTGACCTATGTCAAGCGTGAGGAAGGCGGTGTGCAGGACCCGGTCAGGACTTTGCGGCTGGGGAGTGGCAGCTGCCGCGATTTCGCGGTGCTGATGATGGAAGCTGTGCGCTCGCTCGGGCTCGCTGCACATTTCGTATCCGGCTATCTCTATGTCCACGAAGGCCGGCGGGTCGGCGGCGGCGCCACTCACGCGTGGGTCCGGGTGTACCTCCCTGGTGCCGGCTGGATCGAGTTCGATCCGACCAACGGCATCGTCGGCAATCACGATCTGATCCGGGTCGCGGTCGCCCGAGACCCCCGTCAGGCGATCCCGATCTCCGGCACATGGACCGGCTTTCCCTCCGATTCGCTCGGCATGACCGTCGAGGTCGAAGTCACCGCCGAGAGCGAGGCGAACGAGGCCTCGAAGACGGCCCCGAAGACGCGCCGGTCGCATGCCGCGGGGTGAAGCCGCGGCTCGGCCATGCCGGCAGCTCCCCTCCCTGAGAGCAGGGACAAAAATCGAATCGGCCCTCAAAATTCCTCGTTGCATCGACCATAAGACGATGTAAATCAAATACGTAGAAGCCAAATGCCAGACCCGGCGAGCAGGGAGCCGATAGCCGGTGCTGAGGGAGACAGCAGGGAGGGAGAGGCAGGGCATCGTTCACCAAGCGATTTGCGATATTATCATATGTAATTTATCATATACGCATTGATAATTTAGCTCGGACCGTTATTCTCTCCATCGAGGGACCGTAGGGCGGAAAAGCGCGGGCGCATTCCGCCATGAACCACGTTCCGTCTTTCCGACGGGTTACGGGTTACAACCGCAACGATGCGGGACTTTGTCTAAACGAGGCCCGCTATGGATCGAACGTTGGCGGAATGCGCTGGCGCTTTTCCGCCCTACGAACCCATATATAATTTATGAAATACGCATTGTCAATATTGACAATTGCGCTCGTACCGTATATTCTTCGATCAGCTATCCAAGCGGCAGGTAGGCCCTACCCCGGCAGCGCAAGTTGCACCGGCGATCGCGGCCAAGGCTTCCGCCGGAAGTAGCAGCCCCTGCGCAGCGGCGGTCCGCAGCCTTATCGCGGTGTCGGGGCGGCGAAATCCGTACTTGACGTCAGCTCGCCGGTCGCGAAGGCAAGAGACGCTGCGTTGATCAGCGACTGCGTGTGAGCTCGGGCCACCGCGGCGCGCGCGTGACCGCGCCTTGCTGCCGCCCGTGTGAATGGCCGAAAGGGCCGAGAGTTGATGCAATAGCCAGGCTTAACGTAACTGCACTGCACTAAGCAGGGCGTTTGAGCAGGGGCGGCCGCCGCTTCCTGTGGAAGTGGTCGTCTGTCGCACGAAATGAACATTGCCAGGCGCCGGTGCGGACTTTGTCCGAATGGGGCCGATCGACGCGTTCGAGCGCCCTTCCAGACCGGGAGGGCGCTCGAATGACGTTCGGCCCAAGGGATCTTCCGAGAGATCGGTAGGCTCATTCGGCCGCCACCGTCACGCCTCTCGCCTTCACCGACCCTTCCTTCCCCGAAGGGGCCGCCGTGAGCTTCCGCCGGAGCGAGCGGGCCGAGTCCGCCAGGATGAGCAGGCCGCCCGCCAGGATCGCCGTATCCTTCAGCACCAGGCGGCCGGCACCGGAGAGATAGGGGAAGCCATGCTCGGCGTCCCCCAGCGCCGGGACCCAGGCCTCTGGCGTCGTCACCAGGAACGAGAGCGTCACAAACGGCGTCAGGAACGCCAGGAGCGCACCCAGGAAGCCCAGCGGCACCGAGACCGGGTCGAGCAATACCAGCATGCCGATGGTCAATTCGACCACGCCCAGACCGGTAGAGAAGCCGTAAGTGTTGTTCTCGGTCTGCCAAGCGCGCTCGGCCGGCACCAGCTGGCCCTCTCGGGTCAGATGCGCCCGATACTGGTCGGGATGCTTGTATAACAGCGACATAACGGGGTTGTTGGCGACAAACGGCGTGATGCTGTCCGCCTCATACGGCACGAACTTCAATGCGCCGATCCACAGGAAGATGACCGCGATGGCGACACGCATGAGGGCGAGGCCCAGGCGGTCGCTGGCCCCGAGACGGGCCAGCACGGTGTCAACGACGGAGCGCATGATCCATGCTCCTTTCGCGCGAGCGGGTTCAGGCGTTGGCCGCCTGGGCGTAGGCGTCGAGCACCCGGGCCGAATAGACCACGGCGGCGCCAGCGTTGATTGCGGTCGCGACGCCCAACGCCTCGGCGATCTCCTCGCGGGTGGCACCCTGAGCGATCGCCGCCTTGGTGTGGACCGTGATACAGCCGTCGCAGCGGATCGCGACCGCGACCGCGAGCGAGATCAGCTCGCGTGTCTTTGCGCCCAGCAGGTCAGCCTTCTGGCCGGCGGCGCTCAGCGCCTGATAGCCCTTGATCGTATCCGGGCTGAGCTTGGCGATCTCGCCGACCTTGATGGTCAGCTGCTGGCGATAGGTGTTCCAATCGAGCATGGACATCTTAAATCTCCTGATCTGCGGGGCCGCTTGGTGGAGTAGCGCGGCCGGTACAGGAGGAAGGTAGAGCCGATGCTGAGCAGAACCGATGGCCGCCCGGCTCAAGTCGATGGCCCAACGGATCGATCTCGGGCGGAGCCCCAATCTCGACGCCACTGTCGCCATCGAACCCGATGCTTTGCATCTCGTTCGACTGGGGGCGTTCCCTAATCAGCGCTCGAACTCGTTCTGCTCGTTCCATAGGGAGTAGTAGAGATGGACGACGCACTGACTGAAGGCGCTGCTGCCAGGGTCGATACCGACATTGGCACAGGCCAGACGCGATCGCGCCCATTCGGTTTGATTGGCGCTCTCGATGGCGTTACCGCTGCGAGTGCCACCTGCCGCTAGCAAAAGCGGCAAAAATGCCAATTAAGATCGTGCGTGACATTGCTTTCTCCTTGCTTGGCGTATTCGGCTAGGAATGGCTGCTTCAGTGGATGCTTGACCGATGAGCAGTCTGGCCTGCTGGCGATTGTTCTGCGTTTACCACGCAGACTGCATAAGCTGGCGAACCGATCTTGTGTCCCTCCTGCACACATGCGGTTTGATTCGTCGAAGCCACCCGCGCCTGGTCCAATTCGGATAAAGTGTCGCTGAGACGTCTGATGCATGTGTCATAGAGGTTTCCCGGCCGGTCGAGCCCCATTACAACGGCACAAGCGTGCTGCAGCTGTGCCATTCGCTGTGAGCTGCCTGCCGGATCGGCCAAGCTGTAAGGCGAAGCGAGCAGGTGATAACCGTTGCAGCTCCGAGGAGTTTGGCCGATCCCGTTGCCCAACGACCGATACCAACGAGCTGGCCGGCGGCGCTCAGCGCCTGATGACCCTTGATCGTATCCGGGCTGAGCTTGGCGATCTCGCCGACCTTCATGGTCAGCTGCTGGCGATACGTGTTCCAGCCGAGCATAGACATCTTAAGGTCGATCGCCCTGTCCTGCCGGGACTCAACAATAAAGTGGTGCCCCGAGGCGCCGCTTTATCCGTGAACCCGCCAACTACTTTAGCGGGTTTACTGTGGTTCTCGTTCTCGCGACGCTAGCCCTCGTTGGGCACCGCCACTTATCAACACCTTGACTCGGATGCAGCTCAACTTCAGCCCGTTCCCACCGGCCGAGGTCGTACGGAGCCTTTTAGCCGAAAAACGGCCGGTGTATCGAACCTACACGGCCGACGAGCGGCAGCGACCGCTAGTTGTGGCAGCGCTTGGGAATCCGGGAGGCTGACCGCGATGACGCCTCAATAATCCCGCACAGGCTTCCGACGTTACTTATTCTGTTTTTTGCAGGTCCCGCTCAGCAGTACACCGGGATCCAAAGTGGCGATATCACAGGTATTGGCGGTGATCCTCGCCCCTGAACAGACAAAGCTGAGATGACTGTTGAACACAACCGGACAGCTCATAGCCGATCCCGACTGCCGGGAATAAACGGCTTGCGCAAGGCCCGTGCCGTTGGCGCTTACATCATACGTGCCGGTGCCTGGCTCCAGCGAATATTGGCAGACACCAATGCCGGCTATGTTCAGTGTGAAAACGCTTTCGCTGAACGTCCCGTCGCCCTCCGGATGATACTGCGCCGTTGCTACGATGCCAGCGCCCGCGAGCGTTCCGCTAACATTGCATCCGTAACCGCCATTGATATCGGCGTTAGTGTAGCCGGGGGGGTGCCGGGGCTCGTCGGCCTGGGCGCAAACGGCGACACCTACGAGTGCAGCCATTACAAACGTACTCACGACCTTCTTCATCGTCGTTCTCCTTCCGAGATTTCCCGGGTGAGCAGCCTATCCAAGGCATAGTAACCGACATTCCCCAGATTCCGAGGGTATTGAGGCCGTGATCGGGCCCTTGAGCTTCCTTGGCAACGACAATCACGCACCGCGTGCACAGTAGGCGGTCCGAAGACGGGCGGTCAATCGCGCTGAGGCGCTAGAGCCGGCTGTACTGCCTTGATCAAGTCGCACCTCCGCCGTCTCCGCCTGTCGTACTCGATCCCATTTCCCGGTCACGCTGGCGCCGGCGGGGCCCGCAGTCGGGCGATTAGCATCAAGATTTCCTGGAACATCTGCCGCGACACTGCGACCTCGGCCACTTAAATCTCCTGATCTGCGGGGCCGCTTGGTGGAGTGGCGCGGCCGGTACAGGAGGAAGGTAGAGCCGATGCTGAGCAGAACCGATGGCCGCCCGGCTCAAGCCGATGGCCCAACGGATCGATCTCGGGTGGATCGATCTCGCGGAAAGGGTCAATCGCCCGCCACGACGCCATACGGGTCCACCGATGCCTTGAGCGGGCTCGCCCCCCTGCTGCGCGTCAGGCCGGAACTCGAAAGCCTGTGCCGGTTCGGCGCGCAGTGGGCCTCGCCGCACGAGATCTCGACCGGCGGCTGGGCGCCGTTCCATCTGGTCGCCCAAGGTCGCTGCGTCATCGAGGTGGTAGGCATCGAACCGATCCCGCTCGAGACCGGCGACGTCGCGGTGCTGCCGCACGGCGGCGCGCACACGGTGCGCGGCGCCGCGACCCCCGCGAGCCTAGCGCGGACGGCCGATCTGCGCCTCGGGCACACCGGCGCCATCCTGGTCAAGACGAACGTCGAGGCCGAACCCGAGACGGAACTGGTGTGCGGCCGGCTGCTGTTCGAGCAGGCGCACCAGAACCTGATCCTGGCGACCCTGCCGCCGGTCATCGTGCTGCGCACGCGGCAGGATCCGGACTGCGAGCGGCTGTGCCAGCTGATGGCAGCGATCAGCGACGAACTCGACATGGCACGGCCGGGCGCCGCCGCCATCTCGGCCGATCTCGCGAGCGCGCTCCTGGTCATGGTCCTGCGCACCCATCTGGCGCGCGAGCCGGCCCATCCGGGCCTGCTGGCGCTCCTCGGCCATCGTCAATCGGCCCGGACGCTCGCGGCCATGCTCGAGGCACCGGCGCGCGACTGGACGCTCGACGAGCTCGCGACCCACGCCGGCGCGTCGCGCGCGACCTTAGTGCGACTGTTCCAGAAGACCGCCGGCATGGCGCCGCTCGCCTTCCTGACCGAGCTCAGGCTCGGCCTCGCCCGGCGCAAGCTCACGGCCGGCACCACGACGCTCGCCGCGATCGCGGCAGAGGTGGGCTATCAGTCGGAGAGCACATTCAGCCGCGCCTTCCAGCGCCGCTTCGGCATGCGGCCTGGCGAGACGCGCCGGTCGGGAGCCGCCGCTTAAATTTGGTCCGGTCGACCATGAAGTCGAAGTCGCAGTCGCAGTCGCAGCCCTCGTCGGCCTGCAGCACGCTGTCGTGGAACAGGCGGGCATAGCCGCGCCGGGCCCAGTCGGGCTTTTCATTCGGCAACCAACGTCAGAATTGCCTTGCCAGTTCGGCGGCCTTCTTTTTGCCGGCATCGATCATGTCGACCGCACGGCCATCGTGTTGGCTCCCATTCGCTTCGCCATGAACCGCAAGTCGGCTTCGAACGCCATGCCGCGTGCGTAGTCTTGCCGGTGAGCAGGGCCTTGTGAAACGGCCGCTGCACCGCGAAAAGCACCTTCGCCTTCGCCTCCGGGAGATCGCCCGCGAAATTATGCAGGAATGCCTCCTCGGAAGACGGCGAGGCACCAACCCGTTCCGGTCCGCAGCCTTATCGCGGTGTCGGGGCGGCGAAATCGGTACTTGACGTCAGCTCGCCGGTCGCGAAGGCAAGTGCTGCCGCGTTGATCAGCGACTGCGTGTGTGCTCGGGCCACCGCGGCGCGCGCCGTCGCGAGCCCCGTCTGCGCGGACGTCGCGTCGGTCTGTGTGCCGACGCCGTGCGCGTAGGCGTCGCTGGCGCTGTGGAAGGCGGCCTCGGATGCAGTCTGCAGGGCGATGGCGGCATCGTATTGCAGCAGCCCCGTGTCGACCTGGTCGTACGCAAGCGCCACCTCGCGCAAAGCATGGTCGGCGCGCTCCTGCAGCGCGGCCGCCGCCTCTTCGCGCTTCGACTGGGCGAGACTCAGCTTGTTCTGCAACAGTCCGCCTGTGTAGAGCGGCCATTCGAACTTCAGCAAAGCGGCGCCCTGCGGCTTGTTGACCGAGAAATAGGGCGAGTTGTTTACGTTTAGCCGGCCGAGATTGCCCTGCACGTTTGCGCCCAGCGAAACCTTCGGGGCCAGAGCGGAGCGTGCGGCCGCGATTTCCGCATCCGTCGCGCGCAGCTTCGCCACATCGGCGAGCAGGTCGGGCCGCCGCCGCAGCGCCTCGCTGAGCACGTCGTCGACAGTGCGTGCGGTGCGCTGCGGCAGCGGTCGCTTGGACGCGTCCGCCACGCGCAGGTTCGTGGTCGGCGGCAGGTCCATCGCCGCAAGCAGCGTGTACATCGCGTCGTGCTGCGCGGTATTGGCTTGTGCCAGATCGTACTGGGCCTGCGCCGTCGCGCGCCGGGCGAGCTGGACGTCAACGATGGTGTCGAGACCGCGGCCGAACAGCGCCTCGGCAGATTGCTGCACCACCTGCGCATCGGCCAAGCCTTGCCGCGCCGCGCGTACGGCGGCGTCGGCGCCGTCCAACGTGAAGTACGCGCGGGCCACGTTGAAGATCAGTTGCTGATGCGCCGCCGTGAATGCCACGTTCCCGGCGATCGAAAGCTGACCCGCCGCTTCGACCGCGGCTGCGCGGCCGCCGAAATCGAGCAGCAGATAGTTTACCGCGAGCTGCGGGATTAACTCCTGAGCGTTGAAAATGATGAAACCTTGGGGAACGAGGTTGCTGGGGAACGGCGTTACGAAGTGCTCCCAGCCGGCAACCGCGCTCGCCGTCAGCGCCGGAAGATAGGCGGCGCGTGAGATGCCGACATTGATCGCCGCCTGCCGCGCCTGTTCCCAGGCGACGCGCGTCGCCGGGTTGCGGCGCTGGGCGATATCGATCAACTCGACGAGCGAATAGGCATGGTTGGGATCAACATCGGCCGGCGACGGCAACTGGACTGCCGTGTTCTCCGGTACCGCGAACTGCCGGGCTGCGACGACAGCGGATTCAGGGGTTGCCGGCGCTTCTTTGGACGGCTGGAATTGCCACGGAGTGTCGGGTGAAGCCGGTGCCAAGTCGCGCGTGTCATTGCAGGCTCCGAGCAGCGCACATCCGGCAAGGGCAATGCGTCGGAACCTAGCCGGCAGCATGGAATGCATCTCCGACCGGCGGCGCGATCACCGGCTGCGGTTGCGGACCCACCTCGTCGAGAATTTTCCGGATGTCCTGGTGCAGCACGCCGTACCATGTCGCGAGCGCCGTGAGGTGATCACCGAGGCCGGATAGGGCCGGCGGTTCCGGTAGCCCGCCTACCACCTCGCCCGCTCCCTCGCCGCTGCGCGTCCATGACGCTGCCTGCCGGAACCACGCTGCCAGCGCCTGGTGATATGCGCGAATCGCGTCGGGCATTGGCTGCGGAAGGTCGTGCCCGACCAGATCGGTGCGCAAATCGAGGATCGCCGAGACGGGGATGAACAGCCCACCGACCTCCTCTACCACAGCTGCGTCGATCGGCCGCCTTCCGACGGCGCCCCGCACCTCGCTCGTTTCGAACGGATCGTTGACCAGGACCGCGCGCGCCTGCGTGATCGCCTGCCCGAACGCCATCTCGGCCGCGGACCGAGCGGCCTGCGAAACCTCGCCATCGGCGCGGGCACCCAATCCTACCAGCGCCGCCAGTTGTTCTAATGCCCTGGCGAGGCTCGTGCGCACCACGTTCGCCACGCTCACCGGCCAAATCGTCGTGAATATTACGAAGATCACGATATTGCCGAAGAGGATGCCGATGGTGCGGTCCCTCGCTGTATACATGTCGATCGTCGGGCCATAGCCCTGCAGCACGACAAGATAAAAGGCGAGGCTGATCTGCAGGCCGGCATAGGCGATGCGCTCGCTGCCGCTGGCGACCCAGGCGGCGAGCAAGGTCACCGGCGCCAGCATCAGGAGCAGGTCGCCAAGATCGGTCATCAGCGGCATCAGCAGCAGGATCGCGCCGAGGCCGAGCGCCGCACCGATCAGGCAGCCGATGAAGCGCAGCATCGCCTTGTGGATCGTCTCGCCGACAGTGCCGAGGGCGACGAAGAAGCAGGTGATGACGCAGGTGTGGATGCCCGGCCAGTCGGTCATGTTCATGGCGAAATAGCAGATCATCACCGCCAGCGTGACCTTGAGGGCGAAGCGGGCGTGTTCCGGGTTGGTGAACGCATCCGCCGCCAGCAGCCGTTGCGGCGCCGTCGCTGCGCCATGCGCTTCCTGCCCTGCCGCCGTTCCCGCCAATGTCTCCTCGATCGCGCGCAGCGTGCGCGAGATCCGATCGGCCACCGGTTGGGCGGCGCCGGTTGCGGTGATGGTGACCGGTTCGGGGCTCGGGGCCTCTCGGTCCTGCAGCGCGCGTTCGGCCGCGCGGCACGCGACCGCCGCCGAAACCAGCGGGTTGCGCGCGTCGCCCGCGACGCGGAACCAGGCGAGCAGCAGGAGGCCGAGCCGGCCGATCTCGTCGATCAGCGACGCGCCCCAGACCGGGCGGCGCCGGCCGCGGTGCAGCAGGCTGGCGAGATGGTGCAACTTGTGCAGCTGTGTTGTGCCTTCGAAGGCTTGGGCTTCGAGCCGGCTTTCCGCTCCGCTCTCGCCGGCGCAAAAGCGTGCTGCCGTTGCCAGTCGCTCGGCCAGCGCCTGGTACAGCAGGAGTGCCGGGTCGCGCCCGGTCAGCAGGTTGGCGACGATTACCAGTATGATGGGGAGGGCAACGGCCAGGCTCAGCCAGAGGAGAAAACGCACCAACGCTTCTTCCGGCGGGCCGAAGACGATCTCCGGCAAGGCGAACTGCTCGGCATTGGCCGCGGTTGCCGGCTGCAGCGCGAGGCCGAGCACCTGGTCGCCCATTGTCAGGCCGTAGGCAATGATAAAACCGGCGACGAAAAACACCGGTCCCGGCGTCGCGGTCCGCGAAAGAAACATCGCGACGAAGGTCATTGCTGCCATCAGCGGAATCCGCAGCGCCGGCTCCGAGAGGCTGAGCATG
>Ga0210406_10000277_pt1 | contig 74720 bp, 108 predicted proteins | sample IncBWC30MmetaG_FD_155454 | JGI IMG/M metagenome (GOLD analysis project Ga0210406, IMG submission 155454) | Forest soil microbial communities from Barre Woods Harvard Forest LTER site, Petersham, Massachusetts, United States - Inc-BW-C-30-M | ecosystem: Environmental > Terrestrial > Soil >...
GTTGAATGGAGGCTTGCCCATGAAGTACCGCGTCCGCGAAAACCTCACCGCCAAGCCTGAGGAGCGCTACATCGTGCAGTCCACTCACTACGGCCACACGTGGGCCGACGAGGCGTACTTCCCCGATCAACTGAGCGCCGAGATTGACATGGAAAGACGGGTCTCGCCGCGTGTCGTGGCAGAGGCGCGAGACCCGTCATGCCGCTAACCCTTGTCCTTCATCCGACAGAGGATGGAGCGCATGGCCGACAGGTCATCGGCAATGTGCTCCAGGGCCAGGGCGACGCGCGCCTCGGCAGAGTTGGCGCGTTCGTCTTTGCGCAGCTCGGCGTATTGCTTGGGATCGAAGTAAAAGCCGTGCGTGTCCGGCGTATCAGTGGAATTTTCCATCGTCGTTTTCCTCGTGGTGTTTGGCGGGCGACCGAAAGGCTGGTTACCGAAGGTCGCCCGCTGAGCACCCAGCTTACCGGAGGTCCGCTCAGCGCGTAGGCGCTCGGTTACAACGAAGAATTGAAGCGACCGCATGTGTGTGGAGCGGTCATCGAGGGGTCCCATCATGGCCAGCCTGAACGCTCGGTCACCGTTCGCTGCATTCGATGCCCACGCTGCTGAGCTTGTGGCGGCGCACACCTGTGTCAATGCGCAGGATGTGGAGCGCAGGTTGCGTGAGGCTCGGCGGCTCGCTGCCGTGTTGCTTGCGGAGGCGGTGCTCGCGCGGGCGAGACGGAGGCTGCGGGCGTGAGAGCAATCATTGCGCCCATGCGCCCTGTGCCGCCCGGCGCCTCCGACGAGGTTCGACGGCGCATGCACCGACAAGCGGTTGCCGAGTTGGTCCGGCTCAATCCGCAGAGCTTTTTACCGCCCGGCGTGCGGGCGCGATGGTGGCATCGACTGTTGGGGCTGAATGAATATCCCAGGGTGCTGTTGCCATGAGCGCCCCACGCATCCCGAAGCAGCCGCGCGCGATGTTGACCCCAGGCCAAGTGGCGTGGTGCCTCCTGGGTGCGCTGGTCGCATCCGGGCTCGTGATGATCGTCGTGATGGTGGTCGCGGCGCTGTTTAGATTGTTGAGCTGGATGGTTTGGGTGCCGCCGGCATGATCCTAGCCCAACGCATCCTCGATTGCCTGCGCGACAACGGCCCGATCGCGTCCAGCGAGCTGCCCAAGGAGGCGTGAGAGTGAGCGAGCATGTGCAATTGCCAATCCGCGGCGGCTTTACTCTGATAGACGCGGCTGATTTACCACTTATTGAAAAGCGCTCTTGGCGACTTCACAAGTGTAAGGACGGGCATCTATACGCGCGCGCTACTGAGAGCGTCGATGGCGCATCTCGGACGTTACTGATGCATCGCGTGTTGATGGAATTGGAGACAGGTGACCCGTTAGAAGTGGATCATCGGGACGGTAATGGACTCAACAATACTCGCATGAACCTGCGGATCGCGACGCGTGCTCAGAATGCGAAAAATCGCAAACCGCAAGCTAATCGACATGGCTTCAAGGGCGTGATGTGGGATGGATGGGCTTATCGAGGTCGTATTTACGTGGACGGCCGGCGCATTGCGGGGCCGGCAGTTACCACCGCGGTTGATGCGGCAGCGTGGTATGACCAGATGTCGATGCGGCATTACGGAGAATTTGCAGCACCGAACGGCATAAGGCGACCCGGCTAATGGCGAGAATCCGGACCGTGAAGCCAGAGCTCGCCAAGCACGAACTGCTATTCGCACTTGAGCAAGAATTGAAGGCGCCGGTGCGATTTGCCTGGGTGATGCTATTCGGTCACGCCGATCGGGAGGGTCGTTTTAAGTGGCGCCCCAATGCACTGAAGACCGACATCCTGCCCTATGACGAGATCGACTTTTCACGCGTGCTCGACGCGTGGGTCACGCGTGGCTTACTCGTCAGGTACCGCGTCAGGAACGAGTGGTACGGGTGCATTCCGACCTTTCGCAAGCATCAAGCCATCAATCCGCGTGAGTCAGCGTCAGAACTGCCCAGCCCCGATAAGGCTGATGAGGTTATCGACTTTACGGATCAGGAACCTACGCACGCGTCAGTCACGCGTCAGTCACGCGTCGATGACGCGTCAGTCACGCGTCAGGTGCATGCACGTGGGGAAGGGAAGGAGATCTGGGAAGGGAAGGAGATCTGGGAAGGGAAGGAGTGTGCAAGCGTGGATATCCGAGATCGCAACGGCAGTCATGGGGAAGGGAAGGACGGCAATGGATGCGATTGGGTGGTGGAGTTCGAGCGGGTCAAGGCAGCATACCCGGAGCGAGCCGGGCGCACCGACTGGGGTAGGGCGCAGCATTTCTGCCATGTGCTGATCGAAAAACACAACGAGACGTGGGAGTCCCTCGAAGCGGCGGCTCAGCGGTACGCGCAGTACACGCGAGCGACAGAGGCCGAGAGGACGCAGCACGTGCTCATGCCGGGCAACTTCTTCAACCCCACGGATCTTGATAAGCCCTGGTCGCAATTATGGAACCTGCCTGCGACTAAGGGTCAACTCAAACAGGACGCCAACATCGACGCAGCCCGCACATGGCTCGCAGAGAGTGGTGACACATGACGCCTACCGACAAATCGAAGTTCATCAAGCAACTCGTAGGCCTCGCCGCGATCAAGCCCGGCAAGGATCTGACACCGGAAGCCTACGAGATCTGGTGGCAGGCCATGCAGAGCTGGTCGATGGAGGATTTCACAGCCGCCGCCGCACAGCTGGCGCGCAGTGTCGAGTTCATGCCGTCCCCGTATCACTTCGAGCAACTGCGGAAGGCCGGTAGACCGACAGCCGGGGAGGCCTGGGCCTCGGTGTTGCGTTACGTGCGCAGCGACTACAGCCCAAGTGGCTTGTCCATCGTCAACGGCGGCGACACGAAGCCGAAAAGTGAGTTGATCGATCGGGCAGTTGCCGCATTGGGAGGCTATCGAACTATTGCGCTGTCGAGCACCGAGAACACACAGTTTCTCGAGCGCCGGTTCTGCGAACACTACGCCACGATCGAGGATGCCACTGACGTTCGCAAAGCCGTCCCGCAGATCGCGCAGGACCGAAGGCTGCTGACATGAGGCGCCCCGTCAAACCTCAGCCCTCAGACGCATTTGTGGCCTTCCGCGAACTCGACGCCGAACTCTGGCTGGCCTCGCGCCTGAAATCGCACGGCGTCGAGATCTTCGACGGCGACACGACGCGCGAGGTGAGGGCGGAGCGCGCCCGGGCGGCGATCCTTGAGCGCAAGTTGGCGGCGGTCGTGTTGGGCAATTATCACGGCAAGCTTGAGAACTACGAACTGGCCTTCGCGAGAATCTACAACCAACCGCTCGTGGCCAAGGCGCCGCGGGCAAAGCATTCACGAACCGAAACTACGGGAGCAACCTGACATGCTGGACCTCGACAACAAACACGCCCAAGTCGGCGTCATCAATAACCGAATCGAAAAGCACGGCGACAAGGACGTCACCGCGTTCGACATCCCACTCACCGTGCTACTCGACCCAAAGGAACTCAACAACCTGCTCGATGACCCGTACAAACATCGGGCCTTGTTCGAAACCAAGGGAGATGTCGCGACGCCGATGTTTCCGGAGTTCAGCGAATTCGCGATGAAGCACGACCTTGAGGGCGCGACTGTCACGCTACACATCGGTCACAGCGGTTTCGAGATCGAGTACAAGGATTCGTGTCTCAAGGGGTTGGTGTTGGCGCCACTCCATGGCGGTGAGACGCAACTCGACTTCAAGCTTCAGTGCAATCCACAGACCAAGCACATCGTCAAGTTGCTGGATGCGCAGAATACCGAGATCAAACTCAGTGTTGCGGATGCGAAGGTTGCGGAGAAGAAAAAACGCAAGCAGCGTGAGCTTCCATTGGGCCCGGACCCAAAGGCCGACCAGGACGACGAAGGTGGCGACAGCAGCACCACGACCGTGTTGACCGGCGAGCACCTGATCGCAGCCGCTGAGCGAGACACAACGCACGTCTGGTGGCAACAGGGCGAGAATGGCGAGACGGGCAACGGCCCGCGCTGTGAAAAGCCGGCCGATTGCGTGGAGATCGATCCGCCGGCCGGGAGTAGGAGTGAGGCCGACCAGATGGCGGCGATCTCCGGTGAGGCTGCCAGCGAGGACAACGAACGGTTCGCTGAAGGTGTTGCGAACGCCCTCGGCGCTCACAAGAAGCGCGGCCGTGCCATTGACGGCCGCTCAGAGCGGGTGAAGCATCGGGATTCCAAACGCGACGGCGCGCACTGAGGACATCCAACATGCTAATCCTTGGAGTGGACTGCGGGATCACGGGCGGGATCGCCGCTCTCACCGAGGACGGCGTATTCATGGACGTGCACGATTTGCCGATCATGGTTCACGGCAAAGGCAAGTGGGTGGACGGTGTTGAGTTGCTCAAGATGGTTCGCGACATGCGGCAAGGTCAGCCAGCACGCGCCATGGTCGAGCGCATTCACGCGATGCCGGCCATGGGCGCGGTGGCCAACAACTCGAAAGGCATGACGTTGGGCTCAACGCTTGCCACGCTGCAGATTGCAGGTTGCGCGATTGAACTCGTCGAGCCGGGCATATGGAAGCGGGCGCTTGGGTTGCTTGCGCCCAACTCCAGCGACCGCGAGAAAAAGCACGCGAGCTTGTGCCGCGCCCGTCAGTTGTTTCCGATGGCGCCACTGACGCGGATTGCGGATAGCGGGAGAGCTGAGGCGTTGTTGATAGCCCACTACACGCAGCGCTTTCGGCAGGGCGAAGTGCAGCCACGGCAACAGGAGTTGGTGGCATGAACTCGTTCGTCTGCTTCTGCCGCTGCTGCGGTAAACCGGTGGGAAGCTATCGCCAGGCGAACGCGCCAGAAGGCTGCTGCGATGCCGTATGCTTTGCTGCGGTGAGCGTACTGTCGGCATCCGCGCTCAAGATCTGGAGAAGTCTATGTTGGAAACTGGACGTGGCTCCGACGAGGACGGTCTCATGACGTCGCTGATCAAACCCGAGGACGAAGCCCACGTGCGGCTGTTGGTATTTGGAGCGGCGCTGTTGGCGATTGCGACGAGAGGTGATGTTAGAGATGGTGGAGGAACGACAAAACAAATAGCTTGCCACGTGGAAGGAGAGGCATTAGCCATTGCTGACGCGGTCGTGGCCGAGGCCAAGCGGTTGGACGAACAAAGGAAACAAACAACTTGAACGCAGCTGAACTCATCGCTCTCGCCGATGCCCACGGCATCGACTTCATCCGAGTGGCTGGAGGCAGTAACAAACCCGACGGCATCGCCGGTAAGCGTCGCCGCGTCACGATCGAGATCTCCGCCGGCATCACGGAGGAGAGCCGCAGGAAGCAGCGCATTGAGGCACCGGATACCGCCAAGGGCAAAGGCTCGCGCGTGGCCAAAGCAGCCGCCTACTCGCACGCCGAGCTCGGGATTGCCGCGATGGGCGTGGAGGCGCTGCACTGGTCGGCTGCGCAACACACGATTGCGAATGATCGGCGCCCGCAAACCATCCGCACGCTCATGTGCGGGCTGCGGTATTACGCCAACAAGGCGGCGACGAAAGACAATTGGGAAGCGACCGTGCCGGCCCGCCGTGAGCCAGCCAAGCGCGATCCGAAAACCGGCGTGAAGCTCGCGGCGGAACCCAAGCGCGCAGTGTTGTACCTGGAATCGCTGTGCATGCTGGTGCTCGATGAGATCGCGTTTCAGCGCGCCTTTATGGAGGCGCCCGGGCTGTACGCGATCTACCTCGGTGTCGATGAGCGCACCTGGGAGAAGCCCCTGGAGGAGCGCTTCCGGGTGTTGCAGCAAGAGTATGCTGGGTGGTACCGAGCGGGATTGAGTATGATTCAGCGGGGGATCAATGGGGATGAGGGGGATCGGGCGGCGTGACTCTGTGGCCAGACTGGTATGTGCCAAAGCAGACAGCCGTTAACTCTCGGGAGTGGCGCCGCCTGTACGAGCAGGAATGGAGGCCTAGCCCACGCGATCTGCTGCGGGAAATCGGCCAGCGCTATCACGAGGAATGCGAGGCTTACGACCGCACCGTATGCACGGGACCCATTACGCGAGACGGGATCATGCCGCGAACTCATGAGGAGCTCGGGCGCGTCAATCCCAATGCCAGGGCTGTGATGACCCGATTACATCGCCAGTATCCGCAACTCAGCTGGCTGGAGCTCATGCGGGCAATTAGCGACTATCGCGGGTGATCCCTTGCGCCCAAGCCCCTGATTGCGTTACGTTCGCCACAAATCTGACGCCGGTTCTCAAAAAGGCCCGCTGCGCTTCGAGCGAAAACCCCGTGTTCTACACACGCGCTCTGAAGATCTGCAGACTCGCGTAACTACCGGATTTCCTTAGAAGTTTTTCCAACGCGGCCCATCTGCCGCATCGGCCCATGAAGACCTACAACCGCCTGCGGGCCCGCCTGCGCGCCTTCGTGCGCGCGTACGTCGAGACCGGGGTGGGCGCCAAATCGTTACGCGCGATCGGCTTTACCGGCACAAGGCCCGATGTGGCGGCGAGCAAGCTGCTGGCGAAGCCGAAGATTCGCGAGGCCATCGCGGAGTACGAGGCCTACGCGGTCGGCGAATCCAAGGCGCGTATTTTCGCGACCGTGCTCGGACTTGAGCAGACAGCGAATCTCGATCCGCGCCGTCTATTGGACTCGGACGGTCTCTACCTGCCCCTGGACAAGCTCCCGGACGACATCTGCGCGGCGATTCAGGGCATTGACGTCGAGGAGTTGTACGAGGGACGCGGGAGCGAGCGTAAGGCGATTGGCGTAGTCAAAAAATACAAATTCGCCCCGCGCAACGAAGCGCGCAAATTGCTGTTGCAGTACAAGGGTATGTTGGCCGACGTCCACAAGCACCAACAACTCGATGCCAACGGGAATCCGATCACCCCGGGCCCCACGTTCGTCATCGCGCGCGAGGAAGCGAAGCAAATCGCCGAGGACCTCGACACGAAGGTTTAGACCGCACACATGATCGACTTCAGCCCGAAAGAGCGGGCTGTGGCCATCGATCGGGCACGCACCGACTTTTGGTTCTACGTGCGCTGGAAGATGCTCCAGCGCCACGGCCGCCGCTGGATTCGCGGTCCGCATCACGCCGTGATCTGCAACGCGCTCATGCGCGTGTACCTGGGCGAATGGCTGCGCGTGATCATCAACATCCCGCCGCGGTACAGCAAGACCCAGCTGATCGAAGACTTCATCAGTTGGACGCTGGGGCGGCATCCTGACTCGGAGTACATGTACCTGAGTTACGGCGCGCTGCTGGCCGCCGACAAGACGGGTGAGATTCGCGCCGATGTCCAGCATCCGTGCTACCGGGAGATCTTTCCGGAAGTTCATCTGGCGACCGAAGGCCAGGGCCACTGGAAGACGACGGCCGGCGGTGTGGTGTATGCCTCGGGAACCGGCGGCACCATCACGGGCCTCGGCGCCGGCAAGATGCGCGAAGGCTTTGGCGGCGCGCTGATCTACGACGATCCGCACAAGCCCGACGAAGTCTACAGCGAGGACATTCGCGAGAAGGTCAAGCGCAACTTCCAAGACACCGGTGAAAGCCGTCTCAACTGGAGGCATACGCCGATCATCGTGATCATGCAGGGATTGCATGAGGAAGACATCACGCAGTGGCTGCTCGCCGGTGGTAACGGCGAGAAGTGGGAACGTGTGTGTTTGCCGGCCATCAACGAGGATGGGACGGCGCTGTGGCCGGAGAAGCACAGCATCGAGGACCTGCGGCGCATGCAGGCCGCCAAGCCCTACACCTTCAGCGGCCAGTACATGCAGCGGCCGACGCCGCTGGGCGGTTCGTTCTTCACCGAGGCCAAGCTACTGGTGGACGGCAAGCCCGTACCCACCCCGCAGCGCGTCGATTTCGTCTTCGCGATCATTGATACGGCGGTCAAGACGGGCAAGAAAAACGACGGTCTGGCCGTGACCTACTTCGCGCGATCGATCCTGAACAGCATCAACACGCCGCTTGCGGTCCTGGATTACGACCTGAAGCAGATCGAGGGCGCGCTGCTCGAGGTGTGGCTGCCCAATGTGTTCAAGTACCTGGAGGAGCTCGCCAAGGAATGCCAGGCCTTCAAGGGCTCGGCCGGCGCGCTCATCGAGGACAAAACCTCGGGCAGTGTGTTGCTGCAGCAGGCGCGCAACAAACACCTGCCGGCGCGTCCCATCGACAGCAAGCTGACCTCGCTCGGTAAAAGTGAGCGCGCCATCAATTGCGAAGGCTACGTGTACGGCGATCAGGTGAAATTTACCGAGCGCGCATACAACCGCGTCGTGACCTACAAGGGCATCACGAAGAATCACCTGCTCGCACAGATTCTGCGGTTCAGCGCGGCGACCGGTGACCAGGGTAGTGACGACGCTTTGGATACGTTCACGTATGGGTGCGCCCTGTCGCTCGGCAACTCAAAAGGTTTCTAACACACAGGAGCGTCCCCCTCATGTCGCTATTCACGGTGCTCCTGATCGTGTTGATCATCCTCGCGCTCGGCGGCAGCTTTGGTGGCTACTATCCGCACACGTATGGCATTGGCCTCGGCACGATTCTGCTGATTGTGTTGATCGTGCTGTTGCTGAGGTAACGGAGGTTATCCCATGAACATCGTGCCTCTGTTTCTGCAAATCGCTGCACTGGTCTGTTTCATCATGGCCTTCCTCGGGGTTGCGGCACCTAAGTCGCGACCGCTCAATTGGGAGGCGTGTGGACTGCTGCTGTGGCTCCTGTCGCTAATGATCTCGGGAATACAACTTCACCAAACATCGGGTGTTCACTAAGGAGACGTTCATGTTGAATCGGTTTCGCAAACTTTTCATGCCGCTGGTGCTCGTTGCGCTCGGGCTGGTGTCGGTGATGGCTGCGCCGCCCAGTCAGGCAGCCGCTACGTCCAACTACTTCCAGAATCACATCATCGACCAGGTGTTCCGCGCGCAGACGGCACTTGCACCGGCGACGATCTATGTGGAGCTGGCGACCTCGACTGCCACGGCACAGGCCTGCGGCACCGAGGTCAGCGGTGGAAGCTACGCACGGCAGGCGATCACGTCGAGTCTTGCCAACTGGGCGGGCACGCAAGGCGCCGGCACAACCTCGGCATCCACTAACTCGTCGGGCTCAAGTGGTACGACGAGCAACAACGCGGCCATCACCTATCCCGCACCAACAGCAAACTGGACGACAATTACCACCTTCTGCCTGATGGACGCGAGTTCGGGCGGCAACGAGCTGGTATACGCTGGATAATGCGGCGTCTCTCGCAGCAATGCGGGATGTTAGGAGTCAAATCTGGCATTGACGACTCCGAAGACAGTGTTGTTTTAATGTTCGCTGTCTCTAAATCGGCTCAAATCGGTGAACCCCTCCCGTGAAAGCGCGGGGAATCCCGAGGGTAAGGCTCAGAGAAAGCTGAGAATCCCGTAACGACTCAGGATTGAGATTCCTGGATGGCCCAACAAAAGAGGCCATAACACGCCGACCCTGATCATGACCAAGTGAATCGAGCGTTCTGCACTCGACACGATCAGGTGAATGTATAGTCTGGCCCGCTGGAAACAGCGCGGATTTTCGGAACAACGGTGATGCTAGAAGTCAGAGATTCGCGATCTGACAGTGGCTCACTCAGCAGCAATGTTGAGATGATAACGGCGTGAATTGCTGGAAACCCTAACGTAAAGTCGAGGGCAATCAGCAAGCAAGCGTGTTAGGAATAACACGAAGCTTCAGAGACTAGGACGTACGATCCAGAACGGATTATGAGGTCCCACGAGCGCGCCGCACCCCACGAGGGTGAAGATATAGTCCGATTCTCCGTTGAAAAGCGGAGTGGCCAGATAAAGAGCTGGCCTATAACATGTTGGCACCGAGTTTTGCAGCTGGAGCCCTAACAGTCACAATTGGTTAGGGGGAATTGTTGAGTTATAATGGACGGACCCGGATCGCGCTACCAACGCAATCCGGGCCCTAACCACTACCCGCTTTCTCGGAGTGAGCAATGGCTACCCATGAGACTATCACGGCGAAGATCTGTTCTCGTTGTAAACGAGATCTACCTTTGGACCAATTCTATAAGGACGCGCGTAAGCCCAATAGAAGGGCTCATTGCAGGGATTGCTGCAACCGAGCGCGCAAAGCGGCGCGAGAAAATGCCACTCCCGAAGAGCAGAAACGCGCTCTTGAGATGGCCCGCCAGTGGAAGCTGGATAATGCGGAACGCACTGCGAAGGTAAAGCGCGCATGGGATGCTGCCAATCCAGAGAAGGCGGCCGAGTCCTCTCGAAAAGCATCCACTAAATACCGCGCCAGCAATGGTGCAGTATTTTCCGCTCGTCTTTTGCCCCATCGATTTCGACGAAGCAAGCGCAAGCGCCCGCCGAAAGCCGAATTGAAGATCGTGCCGGCGTGGGCTGATTTCGCGCAGATCGACGAAGTTTATCGGCTATGCGCAGAGCGTAATGCGTCTGACGTAGATGGTGTTGAATGGCAGGTGGACCATATAGTTCCCTTGCAATCGAGTGCCGTGTGCGGCCTCCACGTTCAAGACAATCTTTCGATCATTCCGAAACGTCAGAATATCGTCAAAGGCAACCGGCACTGGCCCGACATGCCCTAACCATTCGAGGTTCCCATGATTTCAAAACTGACGGCGGCCCTAGTGGCCGCCGCTCTCTTTGCACTGTCCGGCTGCGGCCACTCGGATGTGAAACCCCAGCACATCCCCCCGATCTCCGCCGAATACGACGCCACCGCGCTCGCCGGTGAGGCCAAGGGCGAGGTCATCGTCATCGGCACACTCGCGACCATCGGCTCGTTCGAGTACGGCAATGCCTCGCTCGCCACGGTGGCCGCTGTCAACCTCAAGCACATCCCGCAGCTGCTGCACGACAAGCAGATCACGACCGATGAGGCGCAGGCGAAGATCAACGCGGCCGTTCAGGTGCGTGATCTACTGAAGAAAGCGAACGCGGTGTGCAAACAGAACGGCGCGGGTAAGTGCACGGGCAACCAGGCGCAAGCCGAGGCACTGGCCGATCAGGCGCGCAGCGTCATGGCGAAAGCCGGCTTGAACTAAGGGAAACACACCATGAGTGCACCGATCACAGTGACCCAGGCCCGTGCGATTGCCGCCGGATTGAATGCCGGCGCCGATGCCGCCGAGGCTGCGGGCAAGACCGAGTTCGATCTCACGGAAGTGGCCTTTGCCGATCTCGACACGTCCATCGAGCAGGCCCAAGCCGCCGTCGACGCCGCCAAGGCCCAAGGCCAGTAATCCGTGCTGCTCCTCACCTCCGCCTCCGATCTCGTCCAGCTCGTGACGGGGTCGATAGGGGCGATCGCCGTCCACGAGGATCACGTGGACAATTCGTCCGGCACCATCACGCCCGGGCGTACGAATACGCCTTCTATTACGACGGCGACGACCACGACCATCGTGGGCAGCCCGGCGGCGAGCACGCAGCGCAACGTCAAGCACCTGTCGATCTTCAACACGCATGCGACGGTTTCGAACCTGATTCAGGTCAACCACACTGACGGGACCAACGTCTGTGAGCAATGGTCTGGCACGTTACTGGCCGGCGAGAGCGTCGTTCTGGATGAAGCCGGGGTGTGGTGGAAGTACAGCGCCAACGGGCAGCTACAGACGGTTGGGCTGCCAATCACCACCAAGGGCGATCTGCTCGTCTTCGATACGCTGCCGGATCGGCTGGCGGTGGGGGCAGACGGCCTGTCGTTATTTGCGGCCTCATCGGCCGCCGCCGGCGTCAAGTACGCAGCGCCATACCGCACCAACCGCTCCACCACCACCGTAAGCGCCGGGTACGCCGCGGACACGTATCTGGCCGGATCCGCAATCACGATGCCCGCCGGCGGCCCGGTTTCCTCGGGCTCGACGGCCACGGTATACAAGTGCAAGTTCGACATGGCCAAGACCGGAGCGGGCACAGCGGCCTTCACGGTCAATGTCCGCTACGGTACCGCCGGCACGACGGCCGATGCCTCGGTGTTGAGTCTGGCATTCGCCGCCGGAACAGCCGCCGCCGACACCGGGTTGTTTGAGTTGCTGTTGCACTTTCGCACGGTGGGCTCAGGCACCGCGGCCGTCATCGCCGCACTCATCGATTGCAGTCATCATCTCGCGGCGACGGGTCTCGTATCGACCGGGGCGGCCGGCTATGGTCTGGTCGAAGGTGTCTCTGCCGGCTTTGACTCCACGCCCGCGGGATCGATTCTGGGAATTTCGGTCAACGGTGGCGCCTCATTCTCCGGCACGAACACGATCGCTCAGGCTGAATGTTTCAACGCGATTATCTGAGATCCCATGGGGATCGTTCAGATAGTCACGACCGACCCGGCGCCGAGCAACATCGGTGATCTGGGCGGGGCCGGTGATCCGGGCGGTGCGGGCGGATCCGGGCATCTTTGTGTGGCCTCGGCCTCGGGGTTCGCGGCCGGCAATTTGCTGTTAGGTCTCGGCGAGACCGCGAATTTCGCGACCACGACCGCGGTCAAATGGTCGGACCCCGTTAATGGCGACTGGCAGCCACTGATTCACCTGAACTGCCGAACGCCCCCAGGCAACGTCACGGACGATCTGGATGTGATCCTGGCCTGCATGCCGGTCACGCAGGCGATCGCCCCGGGGTTCGTGGGCAAGATCAGCGCCTCGAGCGCGGGCTCCGCAACCTGCACCAACTTCGATGCCACGACGCCGAACCTCAGCGCGTTCGTCGGCGCGACGTTCATCGAGTATTCAACCGGGGTGACGGGCACGGTGTCCTCGGTCACCGGCGCCGGCAATAACGTGCTGAACTTCAGCGGTGGAGGAACGCCCCCGGTCGGCAATCCGATGGTGGTGGGTGGCTTCATCAAGTTCGTCAATACGAGCTCCGGTGAGGATTACACCGCAGCAACGGTTGTCAACATCAATCAGATCGATGCGACGAACCCGATCATCGGGTATTGCGCCCGGCAGAATATCTATGCCTTGGGGGCAAACCTCTCCACCGGGACGATCAAGCCGTGGATCGGGCCTGCGCTCGCGATCTCCTTCGGCATGGACGGCGAAGACAACAGCGCCGGACCGTTTAACCCGCTCGCCGACACACGTAACATCGATGACGGCGTGTTTTGGAAGTTCAACTTGTCGAGCGCGATCATGCGCATGCAACACGCCGTCGTTACCTCGCCCGATGGTGTGTACGGGATGAACTTCACCGTGCAAGGTGGCGGTGATCATCATATGGCGTTTCTGATTGTTCTCAGACTCGCGGCGGCGGCAACGCCAGCGACACCCTCGGGGATCATCCTGCCACGGCGACGGGCGGGCGGACTGTCGATGGATCTCAACATCAAAGAATGGTGGTAACGGAGGGTCGTAGCCGATGAGTTACGACCTGCTGCCCGCAAAGTGGTTCGACCTGGATGAGCCAGCGGCCGGTCCCGCTGCCGCCTTGGCAGGCTCGGCAAGCGCCTCTATCTCGGCAGGTGCGCCGCTCAGTACAGGTATCCCGTTGGCGGGTGTGGCGGCGAGCACAGTCAGTGCAACCGCCGCCTTAAACTCCGGTGTCCTGATGGCCGGGAGTGCCGCCGTGGGTATTGCGGCGACAGCACCCCTGAGTACCGGCATTCCGCTCTCAGGCGCCGGCGTCGTGGGCTCTACTATCGCAGCGCCGTTGACCACGGGGATTGCGTTGGGGGGAGCGCCCACGGCCTCCTCGAGCGCCGCGGCCGATCTCAGCACACAGATTGAAGCGGCCGGCAGTGCAGTGGCGGCCGTCTCGGTCGTCGGCAGTTTCGCCAGCCGCACCTACCGGGCCGCGCGCCTCGCCGTGTCGATCCAGAAGCCGAGCTCCGATGGCTTCTTCTGGGGTCGCTATCCGCAGGGAGACAAGCCGCCGTTGTCGGGAGCTGCGGTCATTGCGAGTGCCGCCGCAGCGGGCTTGAGCACCGGCATCCGGTTGGCGATCGCGGCCTCGGCTGCCGCCAGTGCGAGCGCGAGTCTGACGACCGGGGGCGGTAGTCTATCGGCCGTCGGTAACTTCACGCTCTCCAATCAGGGTGGCTCGACCAACGGTCAGTTCCCCGTCACATCGCCACTGATGCAGATGACGATGACGTGGACTGCAGCCACTGGTCCCGTGCATCACTACCGGGCAAAACGCGGCGTCAATGGCGGCGTCAAGACCACCTACGACGACACCATTGCAAGTAGCGCCACCTCGTGGACCGATACGGCGGCGACCAACTTCTACAATGCGATGAACATCCAGGAGGCCTCCAGCGGCAACGTCCTGGGTCTCACCACGTGGTACGACTACGATATCGTGGCGGTGGATGCGAGTGGCAACGAAGGTCCTACGCCCGCGCAATTCACGGCTTACATCTATTACAACGGCGTCAGTTACTGCAGTAGCGAGGACCTGTCCTTCGGGATGCTTTCAGCGCCCAATTACAGCGCAATCGATCCGCTGGGGGGTACAGCGATCAAATGCATCAAGGGCAGCGGCGGCTGCGGTCTGCAGACAGCGAGCTTCAACCCGACGTATTTCAACTTCGGGCTCGAAGTGAACATGTTCAATTATTTGAACGTGGAGATACTGCCAGGGCTCTCGGGCGAAGTCTTTGACTTGGCGCATCTAACACGCTCGCCTGTTGGAGACGTGTTTCCGCACATCAATCTAGGGAATTTCGCCAACTCAGGCGTGTACGGTTCCGCGCCGGTCGCAGGGCAGTACGCTCTTTACAAAGTGCCGCTATCGGCGTTCGGATTTGGCGAGACCGTTTTTGATGCCACGATTGTCAGTGGCGTCATGAACGTGACTAACATTGTGTCGGGGCCGGGCATAGACCCAACCTGTTGGATTGCAACTCAAGCAGGAGGCGCGCTCACCACTCCAGGAGCAAGCCAAGGCGTTTGGGTTTCGTCTGAGCCCAGTCAAAGCGGAGTGGGCACGTATCAGGTCAGCATGGGGCCGACTGCGGGAACGAACCCGCCCGACGTCCCGACGACGACTCGCTTTGTATGTCACAAGTCCAATGCGTACAAACTGGACTTGAAGGATTTCACGAGCGCATCGGGTACGACGTTCTATGTGCGCAAGTATTACTTCACGAGGAACTAACATGCGCCGACTAACTGCTATTCTCGCGTTGCTCGCCGGCAGCGTTCAGGCGCAGACCATATCGATCCCGGCCCAGACGGCCTGCAGTACGATCCCCGCGCAGACCGTTTGTGTAACGTTGCCCGCACGCACACTGCCAGTCACGAATACGCCGCCGACTCCGCCGGTCTGCGTGCTACCGCAGGTGCTGATCAATGGCGTGTGCGTTACGCCGGCACCCCCTCCGCCGCCCTCGGGCGTGAAGTGGATGTACCTGAATGGTGTGAAAACTCTGGCCGGCGATTTCACAGGCTCCGGTGAAGCAACCAACTATCAGAACCTCACGACTGCCGGTTTCAATGGCGACACCCGGGACATTCTGATTACCTCCAGCGTCCCGTGGGGGTACTTCATTCCGTACTGGTCGGCTGACTACAAGCTACCCAACCCCGGCTACACGAACCTGCTGCTCAGCCTCAAGCCCACGATCACGGGCGACACCTTCGGCATCCATGCGGAGCGGGTGGGCGATGTCGGTCTGTCGTCCATCGAACTGCTGAAATACGGCCCTCCCTGTGTCGCCGGCAAGTGGGCGAGCTATGTAATTCCGCTGAAGGACCTGGGCGTATACGGCGATGCCACACTGTACAAGGTCGTGTTGGGCACGCATACCAACGGGCCTGACGCCTTTGAGCTGGACGCGATCGGGTTCCAATAGTCGCGCGGAACCCATGAGCGCATGCCGACCCCACCGTATTCTCCCGCGCGGATCGAGATCCCGATCTACCGCGCGAGCTATGACGGGCACTACTGGGGCCGCTACCCCAACGGTGACAAACCCGGCGGGATGGCGGGCGGTGGCTCGATCATCGCTTCCGCATCGGGTGCGTTAAGCACACACGCCCAACTCGCCGGTGGCGCCTCGCTGAGTGCCGCGGCGATGGGGACATTGAGCGGCGGCACGGCGGGCGGGCAGATCATCTGGCGGCCGGGTTGGTATTTGAGGCTATCCGCTTCGCCCGGCATGGATTCTCTGGCCACGATCAAATCGCAAATGGATGCGGCGGTCGCCGCCGATGTCAACAACAGGGTCCTGGGCTTTGCGTTCCATATGCTGTGGTCGCAGTTGGAGACGCCGAATGCCCCTGCCAACCTGACAGACGCCACGGCATCGCGGTACGACGGCTCCTGGGATACGTCGGGCCCGGGGGGCACCACTGAGAGCGGCTTTCCGAAAATAGCTGCGATCATTGCGCACGCGAAGTCGTACAACCCGCCGCGCAGTATCGTGCCGCTGCTCAACATGGGGGCCAATGGTTTAACGGATATCAACGAGACCTCCTACCCGAAGTGGTTCGCGCCGGCCTACCTGAATAGCCCGGTGTATGCCGGTGGATGCCTGTACTACCCAGGCAACTGGAGCGACCCGGCCATCGGGACGGTCAAGGTCATCTACTGGAACGCGAACGTCCAGCATCGCGAAGCCGCGCTGGTGCAGGCGATGTATACGCGGTTTGGTCCGGATACGCCGACAGGCGGTATCTACATGGTGGACCTGTTCAACGAGGTGACGGCGGCACACACCTCGCTCGGCAACTCGGAGTTTGTCAACAACTGCGCCAACATTCTGTTTCCAGCGATCAGGTCGGCCGCTCCCCAGTGGATGTTTACGGCGCGCCCCACGTTCCTCAATGGCACGGACGCCCAATCGTGGTACCAGCCACTTTTCAACGCGATGATCGCCAACAAAATCGCCCTGGGCGACGAGGACATGTGCAATGTCGTGGTGGGCTACGGGGATGGGGCCTACGAAGGATTGTGGAGCGGAGTCGCGCAGCCCGGCTGGCCTAACTACACGGCTGACACAATTCCTCGGTTTCCTCATGTCGCCAACATCGAGGCCGCGGAGTTGTTCCAGGCGGGCAACCAGTCTACCTACAACAACCCCGTGCCACCGGCGACCAAGGGCACGGGCACGTGGTATGACCTCCCGGGAAACCCCGGCATGATGACGGGCGTGCGGCGCATGAAGTCCTCGCACGTCATTGTGTTGAGCGGTGGCTATGGAGGGCCGCCAGTCAATCGTATGGGGCATACCGGGGCGCCGGCCAACCCGACCCCGGGGCCGGGCGCAGGACTGACCTCGGCGCTGCCTAACATCGTGAGCGTGATTACAGAAGACACGCGGTATCCGGGCATCATCCCGGGGTCGATGGCGATCCCGTCTACCGCACGGCCTGTGGGTTACTGAGGCTGTGATTGACATTCTGAAATTACCGCACGGCCTCGGTAAGGACTGTGCGGGCTGCTATGGCTGCGCGCATGGACTGCCGCTGAATAACGGCTATCACATCGAGACTTTCAAGGATGGCAGGACGCAGCCGTTCAAGTGCGCATGCGAGTCGCCGGATTTACCGGTTAGATTGGTGAGCTGACGTGGCCATCACGCGCGTTGGCACGGGGACGCCTCACTACGTCTTCAACGGCGCGAACACGCCGGTGTTCCCAAGCTTCAGCGCGGGGCAAACGCTGATCTATGCGACCGGCATCCCCATTGGCAGCGTGACCCTGACAACGCCCTCGGGATGGCAACTGCTATCGCCCAATAACCACGCGCAGCAGGTCGCGGTCTTCGGCCGCACGGCGACCAGCAGCAGCGACACCATTCCCAGTGTCAACTGGGGCAACAGCGATTGGAGCTGGGCCGTGGGCATCGTGCTCAACGGCGCGCTGTCCGATATCACGCAGATCGTGGATGTGGCGGGCGATCGTGCTGCCAGTGGTGTCAGCATCATCGGGCCTTCATCGGCTCTGACACCGGCGGCCAACGGCGAATACGCGCTCTTCTGCGGGACCGTCAACGGCAGCACGGACACGTTCACAGCGCCCAGTGGCTTTACCATGGTCGCGCAATCGACCGGCAGCGCTGGGCCTTCGATGGGGATCTGTGAGCAGATCCAGACGACCGCCACGACGATCGCGGGCAACCAGGTGATGACCGGCAGCGCGACTGGCACGCCGGCAATGCAGGGCATCCTCATCCTGCTCAAGCCCGCCAGCGCAGCCGCCCTCGCGGGATCGGCGAGTGCAAGCGCGAGTGGGGCAGGTAATCTCTCGACCGGCATCCAGGCGGCCGGCAACGCGCTTCTCAGCACTGCGGCGGTCGCAGCGCTCACCAACTGGGCGACCGTGACGCTGTCGGGCACGCAGTACACCGGCCCCGGCGGCATTCACGACCCGAATTTTTGGCTGGATGTTGATCCGCCCGTCGGCTCGGTCCTCTACTACGACGCCGCCCACATCACGATCTACGCCAATGGCGAGATCAGCTCCACGACCAACAACTGCTCGGCCGTGGTGCAGTTCTTCGACGGCACCGCCTGGTCGGTCGGTATCGTCATCATCACGCCGCAGATGGTCACCTACGCGCACGTGCTGGCCGCAGCCGCAGGCGCCCTGAGTACGGGTATCGTGCTGGCGGGAGCCGCGCTGGTCGCCTCCCAAGCGGCGGGCGGGCTGTCTACCGGCATTCAACTGGCGGGCATTGCGCTCACGGTCGCGAATGCGGCGGCCACGCTCACCACGGCCGTGCAACTGAATGCGGCGGCGCTGATCAACGTCAGTGCGAGTGGCGCCCTCACGGGGGGCGTCGCCTCGCTACAGGGCTCAGCCCCCGTGCTCAGCCAGGCCTTGGGTGCGCTCACCACGCAGATCCAGGACGCCGGCCAGGTCTTGATCAACTCGCAGGCCACGGGCTCGTTCTCAGCGCTGATCCAGTTCCAGGGTGTGGCGAGCTCACTCACGCAGGCGAGCGGCCAACTCACCGCAGCCATCCAATTCGTCGGCAACGCCAACGTCGTGGTGACGGCCGCCGGTGCCGCCCTGATCTCGAGCGCTTTCCAGAGCGCGGCCAATGTGGTGTCGAACGCGCTCGGAGCTTTGCAGACGGGCCTGCTGATCGCGGGCAACGCGCTCGTGCAGGTCTCGGCCGCAGGCGATCTCAGCACCGGGGTCACGCTCTCGGGCGCGGCGGTGGTGGACACGGCGGCGGCGCTCAAGCCGGTGGGGCTCGAGGGGCAGTTCGGCAAGGCCGATATCGTGGTGTTGAGCACGACGGGACTGCCCGTGGCACTCGCGACCTTCATCCAGGGCTCGCAATGCATCGTCAGCGTCTCGTACTTCAACGCGGAAGGATTGCCATTCGTGCCGAGTGCCGTGAACTACCGCGTGGACGATGTGGCGAGCGGGGTGAATCTCGTGCCGTTTACACCGATCCCACTGCCCTCCATGGCCAATGCGATCACGATCACGGGCACACAGAATTCCATGGTCAACCTGACACGCGCTTCCGAGGAGCATGAGATTCTTTTCCAGATCACCGATGGCGTGGGCAACGTGAGCTATCAATCGGCGGTGTATGACTTGATTCGGACGACGGGGACGAACTGAGCGTGTCGAGAATCTCAATCTCTGGAGGATCTAACAATTCTCCACTGATGGACATATTGATGTCCGAGCATATCGAGCCCGGAACCGAGCCCGGATATCACCTATGTAAAGAGATATTTTTAGCGCATCCGCTCGGCGCCAAGATGACGGAAGGCCCCATCAGCATGGCGCAGAGTCAACCGCGCACCATCACGGTCGGTAGCGGTACGCCCGTCGAAGTGGTGGAAGTGTTCCATGAGTGTTGGGAGAATACGGAGGTTGACGGCTACATTTTAAACGCGGCCACGATCTCGCGGATCTATGGCCTGTCGTCGCTCGTCTTGGGCTGCAAGGAGCAACCGGCCGGCAAGCCGCTCGACATGGAGAAGATCTGGGAGCAAGACATCTTTTTCAACGCGCTGGACCCGCTCAACACCGCCGGCTCGCTCGTGCTCTCGCAGATTCCGGGAACCGCGGACTTCGCCAAGCCCGTGACCGTCACGACCAATGGCGAGCGCTTCCACTCATCGCGCTTCCAGGTGCTGATGAATGAGTCGCCGATCTACATCGCGTATACGAATTCTGCATTCGGGTTCGTGGGGCGCAGCGTCTACCAGCGCGCGCTGTTTCCGATGAAGTCGTTCATCAACACGATGGTCGTTGACGACTTCATCACGACGAAGAACGGTTTGCTCATCGCAAAGCAAGAGTCTCCAGGTTCCATCCTCGACGACATCATGGCCGGCGTCATGGCTCTCAAGCGGAGGATGTTCAAGCAGGCGCATACAGGGCAGGTAGTCTCGATCGGCAAGGAAGAAGCGGTCGAGACGCTCAACATGCAGAACGTGGACGGCGCCGGTACGTTCGCGCGAAACAACATCCTGAAGAACATCGCCACGGCTGCGGACATGCCGGCGAAACTGCTGGAGAACGAGACGCTCGTGCAGGGCTTCGGTGAGGGCACGGAGGATGCCAAGAACATCGCCGCCTATATCGACAGCATCCGCAAGAAGCTGACGCGAATCTACAAGTGGTTTGACGGCGTGATCATGTATCGCGCGTGGACGCCGGAATTCTTCTCGCGCATCCAAAGACTCTATCCGGATCTATACAAGGGCCGCGAGTATCGCGACGTCTTCAGCGAATGGCGGCGTAACTTCAAGGCTGAATGGCCGTCGGTACTGAGAGAGCCGGAAAGTGAGCGCGTCAAGGTCTCGGCTGTGAAGTTCGAAATGGCGATTGCCACATTGCAGCTCACACTACCGCACTTGGACCCTGTCAATAAGGGACTTGCCATTCAGTGGCTCTGCGACACCATCAACGAAGAAGAGATGCTATTCCCGCGCGAGATTGAGCTCGATATCGACGGTTTGGTTGCCAGCATGGAGGCCGATAAGCGAGCCGCTCAGAAGATGCAGGAGCAATCGCTTGCCGGCGAGGAGGGTGACCAGAAGAAGTTCCCGAAATTCGATTCGGCAAGTCAGCCGATGCTGATGGCCAATCTACGCCGCTCGCTGGATCAGTTGCCGCATAGAGTAGCGGAGAAACGAGCATGACGCAGAGAGTTGGGATTCATCATATCCCCGCTGGCAAAGCCCAGACCTGCGAGTGGCCAGCACATGATGTCATCAGGATCGAAGTTCCCGAAGTGCCCGTCCTCGGGCAGATGCGGTTCGAGGCTGACAAACTTCCAACTGATCTGGCCGCATTCAATAAAGAGATGCAGCGCAAGATTTCAAAGGCCATTGCCTTTGGTTACGATCACGGAGTGATGGCGGCCAGGGCTGATCCGAACGCGCCATTTATCGATAAGGGATACGGGCGCATTTTCGAAATGCTGCATTCGGATGATCCCACCCGGCACGCGGAACACGTCGAGCGCAGTACAAAAGGTTGGCGCGACGACACCGGCGACAGCATCGAATGGGTTGAGTTCCCCGACCGGTGAGAGTGGATCGCAATGCCTCCGCCCCCGCGTAACCAGTTCTATCAGGTCCTGAGCGATGCGATCGCCGACCTCATCGAGCACGGCTTCGACTCCCAGGAACGCCTTGACGAGTGGCTTCGCCGCCTGGAAACCGCGGCCCGGGCACTGCTGGTCCCGCGATCCGTACTTGAGAACGCGCTACGCGATGGCCTACAGCGAGTCTTCGCGCGCAGCACCACGACTGCGAATCTACTGAAGGTCCACCGGGGCATCAGTCAGTACACGATCGAGATGATCAAGCCGAAGCTGCGGGCGGAGTTGGATCGCAGGATTTTGGCGAGCGCGAGTTTAATCAAGTTGAATCGTGAGACAGCCATCCAGCAGACGCTGCAGCGCTTCGCAGGTTGGGCGACGTCGATACCGATTGGCGGCAGCGATGTGGTCAATAGGGCGGAAGAGAAAGCCAATATCAGGCGTGGAATCGCTGGCCTCACTTTTATCGACCGCCGCGTTGTCATCGACCAGGGGCACAAGCTCAGTTCGGCTATCAGCGAGATAGTTTCGCGCGATGGCGGGGCAATCGCCGGCCGCTGGCGCCATGTCATGGAGGGAGGAGATTATCAGGCACGGCCTGAGCACGTTGCCCGCAATAACAAGGTCTACCTGATTCGAGATAGCTGGGCGAAGCAACAGGGGTTGGTGAAGCCCGGTCCTCCAGGGTACGCAGATGACATCACCGCTCCCGGCGAGGAAGTCTACTGCCGCTGCACGATGGTCTACCTGTACAACCTCCGCGACCTAGCGCCTGAGATGTTGACCAATAAGGGCCGCGACGAACTGGCACGAGGATGAGCTAATGATCGACCTAACCATAGCGCTACACGCCAGCGCCCCCGCCGGCCACAAATGCGCCGATTGCAGCATCGACGGCGTGCCGTGCCCAGCCTGCTATGCGGCGTGGTGGCCGACGCGGCTCACGGGACCTCGCGGAAGTGCCATGCGGCAGTTCGATGCGCAGCGCGAGACGGCATCGAAGCGGGTGATAGACGGATGTACGTGTAACAGCCTTCCACACCTACCGGAATGCCCCGCTAGCGCGTTCAGTGCATTCAAACGCGAGGGGTACGGTTAGTTGTGATCCGCGCCGCCGGCATTCTCTTCGTCGCACCCAATGGCCACGTTCTGCTCGTCCATCGCACAGACGGCCAAGGCTGGGCATTCCCTGGCGGGGGCATTGAGGATGGCGAGTCCGCGGAGGATGCCGCGCGGCGCGAGCTGTTCGAGGAAACGGGCGAAAAGTTTGAGAGTTCCCTGACGCTGTGGACGCGGCGGGTGTCACCAGTCGCAGGCGCCATCCCGAATACACCTGAGGGCGCGCCGTCGGCCCTCGGCGAGGAAGTGGACTTCACGACGTTCCTCGCGAAGGGGCCCGAATTCGAGCCCAAGCTGAACGGCGAGCACGATGCCTGGCAGTGGGTGGATCGCGCATTTGCGCTCGGCTCAGGTCAGTTGCATCCCGGCTGTTACGTCGCGCTGCGGCGATTCGAGATGGATGAGTTGGACGTTGCCAAGGCCATCGCGGCCGGCGAACTCACCAGCCCGCAGCGCTACCGCAATTTACTGCTGATCGCGATTCGTATCACGGGCACGGGCGCCGCCTATCGCTCGACCGGTGATGAATTCGTGTGGCGCGACCCGTCGATCTACATGAACGACGAGTTTCTGCAGCGCTGCAACGGCCTATTCGTGATTCTCGAGCATCCGCCGAAAGAGCCGATGCTGAACACCCAGGAGTTTCGCAAGCGCATTGTGGGCACGATCTTCTTGCCGTACCTGAAGCCCGAAGTCAATGAGGTGTGGGGTATCGCGAAGATTGCCGATATGGAGGTCGCGGAACTATTGGAAACCGAGCAGATGTCAACCTCGCCGGGCGTCATCTTCATCAAGTCCGAACTCAAGCGGGAGTTGGAAGTTCAGGACGGCAAGACACTCGTGATCGAGGGTGAGCCGTGTTTGCTCGATCACGTCTGCATATGCCCCTACGGCGTATGGGACAAGGGCGGCGAGCCAGCGGGCGTTGACTCGATCGAAACCCGCAACGACAGCATGGATATCAAGTTGGATTTCCTGCTGCAGCATTTGAAAGTGGATGAAATTCACCGGCGTGTAAGCCGGTTTTAACGAACCCTTACTCGTCAGGAGCATTGCGATGGCCGATAAGACTGTTGAAGATAAGCTGGACGCGATTTTTGATTCCATCAGCAAGCGGATGGACGCTGCCGACGCGCGATTGGATGCGGCCTGCTCGCGCATGGACTCGTTCGCGAAGAAAGATGCCGAGAAGGACGCCGAAGCCAAGGCGAAGAAGGACGCCGAGGACAAGGAGGCTGAGGAAAAAGCCCAAAAGGATGCTGCCGAGAAGGAGGAAGCGGCCAAGAAAGACGCCGCGGAGGCCGCCAAAAAGGATGCGGCAGAGAAGGAGGAGCAGGCCAAAAAAGACGCCGCCCCTCGCGCACCCGACACCGCACTGGCGACTCGTCTTGCCGACATCGAGAAACGCTTGCCGCCGCAGCTGGCTTCAGAAGACCGCCAGCGTTTCGTCACCGCGCAATTCAAGGCAGAGCCTGTCTACCAGGCCTTCGGCGACTCCGCAGGCGCGCCAGCCTTCCTGAATGGCGAAGCGCTGCCCGACTACCAGCGCCGATTGCTGACCAAGGTCAAGCAGCACAGCCCGCGGTGGAAGGACAAGGATCTCTCCCGGGTCGATGCGAGCGTGCTCGATATCGCCGAGGAGCAGATCTATGCGGATGCCATGCAGGCGGCCCTGCATCCGACCGATCTGCCCGTCGGCGTTCTGCGCGAGATCAAGAAGATTGATGAGGCCAATCGCGTCGTCCGTCATTTCGTCAGCAATGACGAAGCGGCGTGCTGGCGCCAGTTCGGTACGCCCGGCGGCGCGCGTCTAGGCTGCATCAACGCCAACGTCGGCAAGACTCACTAACTCTCTCTCCCTCAAAGGTCCCGGGCGCCTCCACGGAGGCGGCATCGGTATGGCAAGGCCACCCGTCGCGGTGGCCTTTTTATTTGGAGCATACACAACATGACTGCTGCTGCCGTTTCCATCAACCCGTTCATTCAATCGAACTTCCCGGGTACGTTCTTTTCGTCCTCCAGCGGATTCACGCAGGGTGATGCGCTGGATGATCCGGCGATTCGCTTCACGCTGCGCAAGGGCTATGTCGATCCCGCTGCGACTGTGCCAATGTGGGGCGGCCTTGCCATCACGGAGTCGCTTGCGGGAGGCGCCGCCTTCCAGGTGGGCGGTACGAATGCACCTTCCGAGAATCTAGACTCGAAGCTCAATGCCGCCACCACGCTCGCCAACCTGACCGGCTTCACCGTGTTCAACCAAGCCACCGCGCTGATTCAGAGCGCGCAATCGCGCGTGCCGTCTGCCCCTGCAGGCGGCGCCATCAACTTCTATCGCTTGGGTAGCGGTGCACGCATACCGCTGCGCGCCTCGGCAGCGGCAATCACAGCGTGGTTGGGCGGCGTTGTGAATCCCAACGTGTATTGGGACACAACCAACTTGGTGCTCACCAATGCGGGGGGTTCAGGCATTGTCGGTCCGATCGTGGGTGTTCTGCTCGATAGCGTTATCGCCGGAAATTCCCGGGGCGTCAACTACAACGACAACTCCAGCGGCTTTGCAACGACCGGATTTCTCAACTGGCTCGAAAGCGTCGCCATGGTGGTTCTGAAGATCTAACTTCCGACAGGCTTTCTCTTTAACCGTCACTTCCGTTCTCGGAGAACAAGTCAATGTCAACCGATGCATCCACGTGGGTCATTACCCAGCCGTCGTTCATGGAGCCCGAACTGCTCTTGCAGTACAACCAACGATCGGATTTCATCGAGCTCCTGGCAGGCGGCGCCCCGCGGGTGCGTCTGGGTGAGGAAGACAAGGCCGTCTATCTGCGCCAGCTCGCCGTGCGCACGAAGGTCTCAAGCGGTGCCGCAGGAGCCAATCAGGTGCCCTCGTGCTCGGTCACGACCGGCATGGCGATGGCTCCCACGTACCTGCAGCAGGTCCGCGCGATCTATGACCGCCACCAGACCAACATGCTGGCGCAGTGGGGCGTGTCCATTGTCGAGGCGCAGCGTCTCGGCATGCGCCAGGGTCATCACCAGCAGTTGCGCAACAAGGCCCTATTCGGCGAGTTCCCAGCGAATGGCGAAGGCTTTCTCTCCACCACCGGTGCCACGTACATCACTTTGCCCGCCGACTCCTTCGGCAATACGCGCATCTCGACGTACGACAACGGTCAGATGGCACTGTTCCTGCTCTCCATCGTGCAGCAAATTCTCACGCGCACCTACAATTTGGGCATGCCGCAGAAAATCACGGTGCTGGGTCCGCAGCAGGATATCGCCCAGTGGCAGATCCAGGGGGTCGTGCAGTTGACCAATTTCCAGCGCGCGGGCGCGGGCTCCGACACGATTGCCGGCATGGTCAAGGAGATCCTGGAGCGCCACGGCATCGAGATCCGCTTTGGCTATGACGATACATTGATCGGCGCCGGCGCGGGCGGCACCGATGCGATCATCTTCGCCATGCCCGAGGTGAAGAAGCCCGAGGGCGAGTCGTGGACTACCAACGAATTCGCCAAGATCGCGCCGGGGTTCAATGCATGCACGTTGCAATACACGGACGTCGCCGCGCCCATTGAGATTGTGACCCCCATTGAGGGAGGCGCGACAGATGTGCTGTCGGAGATGCGGGCAACTTCAGGATGGTCGCCACGCCCGGAAGCTTTGACCATCCTCAGCGCTACGAACTAACTCAGGAATCCCACATGCTGAAGAATCTGTTGTATATCGCGAACTGTAGTAAGCAGGTATGGATGTTCACGTTTCGCGTGCCGGGCATGCAGAGCGGGTACTTCGTCAAAGCGATTCCGGCGGGGCAGCAAATCTGCCTGGATCATTTGACCTCTGACGAAATCGCCCTCGTGATCGCGCATTGGGAGATCTATGGCATGAAGTCGGCGGAGGAGATGAGCCGGCGCAAGGGGTACACCGGACTCTGCTACCGCTTGGAGAAGCCTGTCGTGATGGACGCGATGCTCGCGACCTACGAGCAAAATGACGACGCCCTCACGCAGGCGGCGGACGAACGCCGCGTCAAGACCGCAACCCGCATTGCGACGGACATTGCCACCGACATCAGCAACAAGACGGGTATCGACAAACATAAGTTGGTGCCGCAGCGTTTGGAAGTCGAGACTGTCGAGGAAACCGACGGCACACCAAGCGTATCGGCAGGTGTGGAAGTCTTGCGCAATCCTGGCACAGACAAGCCGCGCCGCGCCCGCATGAGCTGATCGGACTTCGTGTTCTCGAATCCCACCACCCCGAACCTCGCCGACTACCTCACCTTCCTGGCCGGCATCGGCATCCCGCCGATCGCAACGCCGGCCGTCTTCCCCATGGTGAGCGGCGCGGCGACTCAGGGGGGCGATCCGGCGAGCCTGACCGACTTCACGCAGTCGTGGCGGACCAATCAGTGGGCTGGGTCCTTTCTCACCGACTCGACGCAAGGCGCGACAACATACCTGACCTCCAATACCTCGGTCACGGTGCTGTTTGCGACGCCCTTCGCTAACCCGGTGGTGGCGGGTGATGACTATCAGATCGTGCCCGGCATCGCGCCGGTCTCGTTGTCGATCGCGCTCGAGATCGTGAACCAGACCCTCGCCCAGGTGTCGCCCACGATCTACACGCTCGCCGTCTACAACCTGGCGGCGGATCGGCTGATCAACTATGCGCCGGATGTGGCGGGGCAGACGTTCTTTCAGGACCTGCGCAAGAAGTTGAGGCTGAGTGAGATTTCGGTTGGGGTGCCGTCTCAGGCGAGCACCGATGGTTTGGCTACCGGGATTCTGAATCCAGAGCAGATGAAGCTGTTCACGCTCGGAGACCTTCAGACTTTGAAGACCGGTCCAGGCAGACAATACATGTCCTTTGCTCAGATGGTTGGGCGAACCGTATATGGATTGAGTTAGATGGCGCCCGACGACAGTTCCCAAGGCGCCCCGAGCTCCCCGTTACAGGTGGGTGGCTCTGGTCGGCTGACGCTCCATTTGGGAATACTCGACCAACCGTACCGAACGCCGGGCAAGAAGGCCGGGGCCATGACTACCGGCGACGTCGCCGAGATCCTCGAAGCCAAGTACAAAATCCTGGAGAACTTCTGGCGCGTGCACGGCCAAGACTGTGCGGGCGATTTAGAAGTGTCGTTGGGCGGCGCGATGGAGTCGCTTCTGATGGGGCGCGCGGTTGATCCGTGGGGCTCCGCTGGCCAAGCGATTGCTCAGCGGATGAGGGATTTCATCTCAAGTCGCGAGGTCGAGACGGTTGGAATACCGGGCACGCCGACCAAGGCAGCTCTCATGGGTGTAAGTCACAGGCGAAAACACCCGTACCGGAAATCTAACCCCCAGCGGCCGAGTTTTCGTGATACAGGCCTCATGACCGCGTCGTATCGCGCCTGGGTTGACTGATGGCCCAAATCAGCGAATCCGGCCCCGATCCGAATGCAGTCTCGGGCGCGCTCGGCGATGGTCTGGCAGTCCTGCCGCTGCAGACGATCAGATTCGCCGCCTATACGCGCGCGGTCCTGCCGCTCGACGGGTTCGTCTTCTGGGTGCCGAAGCAAGAGTACATCGACATCATCGGCGCGCTGAGCTACAGCCAAACAATGGAGCAGGCCGAGGACGAGACGCGGGGCTATGTCACGGTCCAGTTCGCCACCCGCGAACAGATTACCGAGTTTGAGACTGCGCCGCCCAACACGCTCTATGTCGGCACCGTCAATGATTTTCGCTTCGCATTCTCGCAGCAGACCGGGCGTTTTGACCCGAGCGGCGCATGGCACTACTTCGGCCACAGCATTCAGCCGGCCATGGCCTCGCAGCTGCTCGACCGCCCGGGCAGCATCGATCTCAACCAGGCAGTCACGTCCAACAGTCTCGCGCTGTGGCTCGGGCTGAATGGCTACAACTCGCCCTTTGACGATGAGCTGTCACTGACCGGCGTGCCGTTCTTTGTGGCACCGCCGACGCTGTATCCGTCGGGTATGGTGCCGCCCAACCTGATTCCGCCGTATGGGGTGGTGCATATCGGCGAGAACGATACGCGCGCGCTCCAATCAGTGCCCTACATCGATGCGAACCGCAGCCACTATCAGCTGGTGTCTGATCGCGTGCGCATCACGCTCTACGGCCTGCAGAACGACGCCTGCCTGGATTTTCAGGACACCGTGAACAAGTACAGCCTGCTGACCGACAACTTCGGGATCATGAACATGCCGGTAGTGCGCGATGCGATTCGCACGCAGGCCGAGTTGCAGACGCGCGCGATGAAGAAAACATTGGAATACGAAATCTCATACAACCAAACCCGCGTCGCCCAGGTCGCGCGCAAGTTGATCCTGTCGTGTGTGCCCACCTACATCATTGCGGGTGGCGCTCAATAGCTCTTTCCGTTGCCGCCCTGATATCTCCCCTTGACCCCGCCTCGTGCGGGGTTTTTCTTTTCAGGAGTTCATGTAAATGTCTCAGAACGCCATTCCGGTCTATTCCCAATATCCAGGCGGCCTCACGCCGATCTACGACATTGCGGCAACAGGTTCTGTGAAAGCATCGAACGGATGTCTCTATCAGATCATCGTGCAGAATGCTGGTAGTGGCGGGTCAATCACCTTCAGCGACATGCTCCAAGGCGGAACGCCCGCCGCCGGCAATCAGATCATCACCCTGACGACCGCGCAGTTGACGGCGGCTCCCGGCGGCATTCTCAAAATAGAATGGCCCTTCAAGACGGGACTGAACGTGTCAGCCATCAGTGGCGGCATCATCGTTAATGCGTCGATAGCCTGAGCCGCCATGTTTGTTCCTCAAGCGCCGACCGGCTGGTCTCAGGGCCAGTCCCACGGATTGCCCGCCGTCATTCCGGCAGGCAGTCCAGGTCAGATCGTCTCAAACGTCATCAACACGTTCGGACTGAACAAGGGAGCAGTGGGCCTGCAGAGCACGCAGGCAGGCAATCTGACCGTGCAGCGCTATGCCGATGCGGCTGGCCAAATCCCATTGCCTGCGGTCGTCAACGGCGCTCCCACGGTCGCCATCGTGGCCAATACGCCGATCTGCGTCACGTGGGCTGACGGCACGCCGACCGGCTCGATTCAGATCACGATCACCAATTCCTCGGGCTCGACGGCGGCGAATCTCACCAACCTCACGGTCAACCTCGGGCCATGAAGCGCCTTGCCATCTTTCTGGCCGCGCTCGCCATGGCCACGGGCGCCTATGGCCAGCAGCAATCCTCACTGCCGTTCCCGCTGACTACGATCACGGCACCCGCCAACAACCAGTGCCTCGTCTATCAGTCGAGTTCGAAGACGTGGGTCAACGGCTCGTGTGCATCCGGCGGTGGCGCGACCGTCACGGGCTCTCCCACTGCGGGCCAAGTCACCAAATTCTCCGGCGCCGGCACGATCACGAACGCGGTGGCAGGCACGGATTACCAGGCTCCGCTGTCGATCGCGACCGGCAATCTTCTTGGCAATGTCAGCGGATCGACGGCCACCCCCGTCGCGTTGCCGCTGCCTACCATCAATCTCGCGCAGCTCGGCGCCTGCGGCATCACCGACGGCACCACGATTTTCAACGCGGCAGCGACCGCCGCGGCCTCGACCGGCCAAGCGCTGTATATCCCGGGCAACTGCACGCTCAATCACACCGGGACGCTGACGCTGAATGGCCTCACGCTCGTTGGCGACGGTGTCGGCTCCATACTCAAGGGCACCGATTCCGCGAGTTCCGATCCCCACTTGGCGCTCTACATCCAAGGGACCGGCACAACGGTGCGCGGGATCAATTTCCAGACCTCCAACACGGCCGCTCGATCGTCCCAGGTGTATGCCGCCGCCATTACGGTGCCTGTCGGCGTCGGCGCGACGCTGAGCCAGTTCCGCATTCAGGACAACTATTTCACCTCGTCCTTCGCCGGTCCCGACATCCAGCTGGCGTATGCCGGCAGCTACGGCGACATCTCGCGCAACTTCATGCTGGCAGGTTCCAAGTCGAACCCGATGATCGTGCAGGCCAATGGCGCCGCAGTGACCAACCTCACGATCAGCCAGAACACCATGACGGGCACGAGCGGTGATACGTGCATCGAGCTGGTGGACTACTCGAATGGCGCAACAATTTTCTTACAGAACGTTCTCGTGGAGAACAACAACCTCGAGATGTGCGGGGCCGAGGGCGTTTCCGCGGTCGGTGGCTCGCACATCAGTTTTATTGGCAACTCCATCAAGACGGTCTCGGATCGCGGCATCCTGATCCTGTCGGACGTGACGTTCACGAGTCCCGCCGTCAACCACATCCTCGTGAAGGGCAATCAGGTGCAGGCGGCTTCTGCAGCGGATGCCTACATTCTCGTGTCCGGCCGCTCGGGCTTTCCGGCCTCAGATGTCGTAGTGGAGGGCAACATCCTCGACATCACGACCACCACGGCGGCCGGGATCAAGGTGGGCGCCTGCGACACGTGCTCGTCGGCCGACATCCGCACAAGCCGAGTCGATGTCATCGGCAACCACATCAACGGCGACGGCACGCACGGCACGACCGGCATCACGGTACGCGGCGCCAACGATGTCAGCATTCTCGGCAATGACATCAGCGCCATCCAGCAGCAGGCGGTCTACAGCTTCGTCGGCAACAGCGGCGCTCTCAAGGTCAACAATAACCATTTCCAGAACCTGAGCATTGCATCCTCGGGCGCCAACGAGGCGGTGTACCTCGGCAACAGCGGCTTTGCCATCCAGCAGGTGATGGGTAACAGCTACGTGGCAGGCGCGAATACCATCTCACACTTCGCGACGTGCAGCGGCTCGCCCACGCTGATGATGGATTTTAATCTCGGCGCCAACGATTTGAGCGGTTGCAGTGACAGCAACATCACGGCCAACGGCGGCCTTGGCACGAACTTCACGAATTTCGGCGGTCGATTTCAGATCGTCGGCACCAACAGCGCCTCCGGCGATGCTCTGTACCGCACGGGCGCCGGCAACGTCTGCATCAGCACCGGCGGCGTACAGGCGGGCTGTTTCGATGCCAGCCAGAACCTCAATCTCGTGGCCGCCGCGACGCTCGTCACCAAAACGGTCGCGACGCTGCCGACGTGCAACTCGGGAGCCAAGGGGCAGATGTATGCCGTGTCGGATGCCAGCTCCCCGACCTACAACGCAACGCTGACCGGTAGCAGCACGACGTGGGCGTTGGCGGTTTGTAACGGGGTCAACTGGACCGCTCATTAGCTGACCCGCTTGGCCATCGCGCACCTACACACTCACCTGATCAGTTGAGGGATCGCTCCCCATGTCGTATCAAATCGTCCAGCTGAATGTCTCACAGACGTTCGCCCCAGCGCCCATCACCCTGCAATCAAGCGGTGCCTTCATTTCCCAGGGCGGGACGACTCTGGCAAACGGCACCTCGGCGTTGCTCACACAGAATTCGGATCTCACGCCGTTGCTCGCCGCGCCGCTCGCGATCACGTCCCTGGCGTGGAGCTCCAGTGTGGTGCTGGCGACCACGACAGCTGCGATTCCAGGACTGTCAACCGGCGATACCTTTATCACGACGGTCACGGGAGCCACTCCGGCGGCCTACAACGGGCTCGTGCTGGCCACCGTGACGGGCGCCAATACGTTCACCTACGCGCTGGCCGCCAATCCCGGCGCGGAGACGGTTCCCGGTACCTACACACCGCCGGGCCAGGGTGAGCTCGTATCGATGGTCGGGACGTTCTTTGGACAAGGTACCGCGCAATCCGCATACGTGCTCGAGCTGGGACCCGGAGATGAAGCGAACGGCACGACCGCGCTGGCTGCGTGGATCATCGCCAATCCCGGGGTGTACTACTCCTATCTCGTGCCGCGGATCTGGGATGTCTCCTCGGGTCTGCTGGCACTGATTGCAGCCTACGAGGCCCCGACCGCCAAAGTCTATTTCTGGGTCACGACGACGCTCGCCAATTGGTCGACCTACACCAAGCTGATGAAGTGCGTCAATGCGCGCATTGAGGCGCCGGGGATTCCGCTCACCGAATTCAGCCAAGCGGTCGCCTTCCAGAAGTCGCTGTCGTACGCGCCTTCGAGCGGCAATCGCATGACTCCGCTCGCCTTCTCGTACTACAACGGCGTGACACCGTATCCGACGAGGGGAAATAACGCGCTGCTCACGACACTGCAGAATGCCAACATCAACGTGATTGGCACCGGTGCGGAGGGCGGCAGCAGTACAGCGCTGGACTGGTGGGGCAAGATGCTCGACGGCAATGACTTCTCCTATTGGTATTCGGTGGACTGGTATCAGTTGGCTGCCGCCCAAGCACTGGCGGCGGATGTTCAAAACGGGTCCAACAGCAGTCTGAATCCGCTGACCTACGATCAGCACGGCATCGACACGCTGCAGGATTCGTTGATCCAGGTGAACAATGACGCGATCACGTTCAACCTGGCCAACGGCACCGTGGCGCGGGCAGCGCTTGACGGGCCGGCGTTCCAGCAGGCGCTCGATAGCGGGGCGTACGTGGATCAGGACGTCGTCAACGCCGTGCCATTCAAAATCTATGTAGCCGAGAATCCGAGTGACTTCCAGGCCGAGACCTACAAGGGCTTGTCGTCGGTCTACATCCCACAGCGCGGGTTCATGAAGATTGTCTTCAATCTCAATGTGTCGAGTTTTCTGGGGATCTGAGCGCGAATCTATCAACTGAGGTGCAGCAATCGTGAGCAATCCCCTGGTCGATCTCGGCACACTGAACAAGCTTCGTGCGAGCGTCATCTGGCAGAATGTCAACAATCTCAACGTCTCGGCCTCCTTCCTGGGTACCGAGCAAATTGCGCTGTCGCTGGATGGGGAGGCCACGCAATTCGTTCCGGTCAGTGTCGGGATGGTGCCTTCACCGCAGTTCTATCAACCGGTGACGCTCAGCATCCACTTGGTGAAGACGCTCAGCATCGCTGCGCAGTACCAGAGCCGGTGGAAGACGAATTGCCTCCTGGGCCCCGGGACTGTGCGTCCGGATGTGTCCACGGGCATCCAGCCCTACGATCTCGTCAATATGGCGATCGAAGGCATGCGGCAGATGACCTTCAACGGCCAGGATGCGGGCTTCATGGTCAATTGCCGCGGCTACGTGTACATCAACTCTGATCTCTTCGGGTGATATCCGTGCGTATCGACAAGCGGCTCAACCTCGTGATTCCCGTCACTCGCTCAGACGAGACACAGATCTTCGTCCACTCCACGCCGATCGACTCGGCCGTGTTCGACGTCTACTACAAGCCCATTGCGCGCGCCTTCAACGAGTTGTTCACCGGCGGGTACGGCATCTATTCGGGTCCGCGTATCGCCAACAAGCTGCTGCGCGATGTCGCGAAGGACATGGGGCTGTGGGACGGCCTGGCCGGGGTCGAGAAGGGACTGCTCGCCGAAATATACCGCCGAACGACTGTCCTCGGCCCAGCCAAGCGCGGCGGCTGGGAGCCGGTGCTGTACGAGGACGCGCTTGCGAACGGTTTGTTGGAGCCGGCGGACGCCGCGGAGGTGGAGGGCGCCATCTGTTTTTTTACGGTTGTCTCGTGCATGAACCGCAAGGAGGATCTGCCGAAGGTGTTGGACGGCGCTGCGAAACTCTGGGGTGCGCAGACCACATTATCGAACTCTACGGAATACATGAGTTCCTTGCCGATCTTGATCACAGCCGCGAGTACTGGCGCGAAGGCGGCGGCATAGTCGCGGATGTGCTGCAGTGGCTGGCGGGCCCCGGGTTCGCGCCGTTCTTCGAGCGCTGGGATCAGTTTGAGCATCGCTCAGCCGTGGAGTTCCGGCAGCGCTATCTGATCAGGGCGTTGCGCGGTTTTGTGCCGGTAAAGTAACTCCAGGAGTAGTGCCATTACTGTCCGGTCGGTAATTGACGTCGAGGTGAACGACGGCGAGTTCCAGCGCTTTCAAGAGTTGTTCAACAAGTACCAGGAGCAACTCGCCAAGACTCCTAGCGCCTGGGCCAAGGTCTCCAAAGAAAACGCAGTTACCGCCTCGAACTTCGAGCGCATTGCCGCCGCTCTGATGGCGCAAAATCGCATCAGCCATGAGGCGGCCGAGGCCAACAAGGCGCAGGCGAAGCACCTGACCTTGAGCGAGCGCCTGTGGACCAGCATGGCGCACTCCACCAAGGATGTGGCCAAGAGCATCCTGGGGGCCACGGAGGGGCTCTTGAAGTGGTCCGGTATCTTGGGCGCCGTCGGTGGCTTGCTCGGCGCCGGTGGTCTGTGGGGCATCGATCGCATGGCCATGGCAGCGGCCGGCCAGCGCAGTTCCGGCATGGGCCTTGGGATGTCCACCGGCGCGCAGAAGGCCTTCAACATCAACTTTGGCGGCGGGCGGCTGCTGGACAACGCGGATGCGTTTTTGGATTGGGTCAACCAGATGGAGACCGACCGGTCCAAGCAGGGGCCGGCCTACGCGCTGACCCGCGGCGTGGGTTTGTCAGGCGACACTGAGAAGGATGCGCTGCGCCTGATGAAAGGGATTCGGACCCTGGCACAGCAAACGGAACTCGGCAATCTCGGCACCATCATGGGCGGCTTCGGCGCGCCCTTGAGCTCGGCCGAGCAGCGGCGCTTCAAGACGATGGGCAATCCGGAATATGGCGGCTTGTTCATGAACTATGCGAAGGATGCGACCAGGCTGAACACGCCGGATGACATCGGCAAGAAGTGGGCTGATTTCACGCAGCAGATGGAGCGAGCAGGGCAATCGATCTTCAACACGTTTGTGAAAGGTCTCGCGCCACTGGCCGATCCGCTGGCGCATTTGTCAGCCGGAATCGTAAAGTTCACCGAGACTTTGCTGAAGAGCGATCTCGTCAAGGACGCCATCAACAATCTGGCGAGTTGGCTGGAAAAGTTCTCCGGCACCATCAGTGCGCCCGCGTTTCTGGATGATGTGAAGACGTTCACCTCGGATGTGGGAGATCTCGCGGATGCGATTCACACGATTACGCATCCGGGGCAGGCGATAGCGAATTTCGGCTCCAACATCAAATCATTCTTTGCTCCCACCCCAGACGATCTCAAATCTCATCCAGGCCTGATGCAGAGGTATATGGGCCGGCTGGATTCGCATTTTGATCTGCCAACAGGATTAGTCGAGACCGTAAAGGCGCTTGAGAATTCTGCGGCGAATGCCGTTTCTCCTAAAGGTGCAATGGGGGTCATGCAGTTGATGCCGGGGACGGCTGCGCAATATGGCGCTACCAATCCATTTGATCCAGTCCAGAATCTGAACGCGGGCGCGAAATATCTGGCGCATCTCGAAGATCGATATCACGGCGATATTGCAAAGGTGCTTGCGGCCTACAACTACGGCGAAGGCAGACTGGATAAGTTGATTTCCGAGCACCCAAAGGACTGGGGGCAGCAGTTGCCGCGCGAAACTCGCCAATATCTGATGAACGCGAATCCCCTGCTGGCAGCCTATGGATCTCCAATCAGGGTAGACGTAACCATTCATTCGCCGCCCGGCACCTCTGCGACCGCCACCGTGAATGCACTGGCGCACTGACCCATGAGCTTCAGTGCAGGTCGCGCTGCGTGGATGATCGCCATGCAGCTATCGCCGATCGTCCTGACGCGCGGGATTGCGGCCAGCCTCGGGGGCGCGCTGCCGATCGTGGCGCTCACCGAAGGCGCCAACTTCATCGGCCAGATCGGCAACCTCATCAACGCCTTCTCAGGCGCCCCGCCGAACCTTGAGGACTTCTTCGCGCACTTCGATGTGCTGCCCGGGGGCACGCTGATCAACAATCAGGCGGCCACCATGCCGTTCGCCAACCAGTCGGTTGCGGCCAACGCCATCATCACGCAGCCGCTCAATATCTCGCTGAAGATGGTCTGCCCCGCGCGCAACCTGGCCGGCGTGTTCACAAAGCTCGCCACCTTGATGGCGCTCAAACTGACGCTCGCGCAGCACAACAACCTCGGCGGCACCTACACGATCATGACGCCAGCGGGCATCTTCAACGACTGCATCATGACGCCGGCCATGCGCGATATCACGGGCGGCAGCGGAGACCAGAAACAGCAGGAGTGGCAGTTGGACTTCCTGCAGCCGCTCGTGACGCTGGATGCGGCGCAGAATGCCTTGAACGGGCTGATGCAAAAGCTCACCAATGGCACGGCCCTGAGCGGTACGCCGAGCTGGCTCACCGGCGCGGGGCTGCCGGTTGGCAATCCGCTCAGCCTCCTGTCCTCGAGTCTCGTGCCGCAGTCATCGTTGGGGGCGGGTTCCGCGCTGCAAGCGGCCACACAGTGAGCACGTTTGTTGACTTCACGCCGTCCACGACGGAAGTCTTTGCATTCCAGCCCACGCTTTCGAATGGCGTGCAATACGCCGCGACCGTGACCTGGAATGTCTTTGGGCAACGCTGGTATCTCACGCTGGCGGATCTGCAGGGTAATCAGATCGTGACGCGCGCGCTGTGTGCCAGCGGCCCGCAATTGCCGGGCTCTTTCACCTGGGATGACGGCGTGGCGAGCGTCACGACGACGGGCAACCACAACGTTCCGATCGCCTCGCAGGCAGCGATCCGGGTGCTGCAGACCGACAGCGGTTTTGACGGGCAGTACCTTGCGCTTGCAACGGATGCCGCTGCCTTCACTTACCCGTTGCCAACGGACCCGGGGCAGTCGGCCCCGATCAGCGGGACCGTGAGCTTCGATCTGGATCTACTGGCCGGGTATGGCATCGGGTCGCTTTTCTTCCACTACGAGACGCAACAGTTCGAATTCTGATTTGCTGTGAGATATTACGAGCTAACCTGTAGTGACCCCCAGACGGGCGATATCTGGAAGCCCAACTCTACAGACGGAAAATTGACCAAGAGCGCAGGCGGCTCGACATTCTCCAGCGTCCTGAATGGCAAGAACAATCCGGGCGCACTTAACATCGAGTTTGACCTGCCGAACGTAGTGCTCGCCAATCCGCAAGGGCAGGCGATCATTCGCGTGTGGGGCGTCGGGCTACAGATGCTCGGACAGGCAGCCGATCTGAACGGACAGAACTTCGTATTGCGCGCCGGCATGGGCAAGGGACTGCCACTTGCGAATCCGGCGCAGGCGGGCGTGATCGTTCAGGGGCAGATTTTCCAGGCCTTCGGCAATTGGCAGGGCACCAATCAAACATTGGATTTGGTCTGCAATCCCGGAGCGCTGCTGCCCGATCAGAATGTCTCGTTCACGTGGAAGGCGGGCAAGACGCTGGCCAGCGCGTTGTTCGCAACGTTGGCGCAGGCCTTTCCGACCTACAAGGCCAAGATCAATATCTCGCCCAGCTTGGTGCTGGCGAGCGATGAGTACGGCCACTACGACACACTCGCCGACTTCGCGGATTACATTTCCCAGATCAGCAAAATGGTCGGCGGAAAGGCGGTCGGCCCCGACTATCCCGGCGTTGATTTCCACATCGCCGGTGACACGATCACGGTGACCGATCAAACGACGCCTCCCAAACTCGTGCAGTTGGCCTTCCAGGATCTGATTGGCCAGCCAACGTGGATCGGCGCCACTGCGATCAGCTTCAAAACGGTGCTGCGTGCGGACATCTCTGTCGGCGATCAGGTGCAGTTCCCGCAAGGCGTGGTGCTGCCCTACGCACTCACCTCCGCCAAGGCGGCGATCCCGAACGCGCCTTCGCGCAGCAAGATTGCCTTCCAGGGGAAGTTCGTTATCAACGAGGTGCATTACTTCGCCAACTTCCGGCAGCCTGATGCGGACAGTTGGAATACGTCATTCACGGCGGTGTCGGCCTCATGAGCAGCGAGCAGAAGATACCGCTGTCGCGCGCGCTAAGTGCCTTCACGCGCAGCAAGGCGTTGAGTGAGATCGTCAAGCGCTGGCGCGTACTGCCGGGGCACGTGGTGGCGGTCGCAGGCTCGATCGTCACCATCAATTTCGATGTGCAGGGGCAGACGCTGCCGCAGGTGACCATGCCGCTCGCGGGCCCGGAGTACATACGCTATCCCATCCAGGTGGGGGACATGGGCGTTGCTTTGCCCGCCTCCGTCTATCTCGGGGGTGTGAGCGGGCTCGGCGGCGGAATGGCTGATAAGACGCTGCGGGGTAATCTTGCGACGTTGTGGTGGGTACCAATCAGTAACGCCAACTGGTCTGCGGTCGATCCGAACGCGGTCACGATCTACGGGCCGAATGGCGTGGCGCTCATGGACACCGCCGGCCACACAAAAGCAACCCTAACACCTGCAGGACTCGCCGTCACCGCACAGACCTCGATATCGCTCACCGTCGGATCTCACAACATCACGATCGACTCGGCCGGCGTACACATCGATGGGCGCCTGTTCCTGGCACACGAGCACACGCCGGGTACGTATGCAGAAAGCGGCGGTTCTGCGGTCACGGGCAACAGCGGCGGTGTGGTCTGATGCCGCGAACTTGGGGCAGGGTGCCGCCCGTCCCGGGCGGTAAACCCACGATATGGGTTGAGGTATCGACTGACCCCAACGGAAATAATGACGGGGTGTGGTTGACAACACTCGCGCAGACGCTGCTGCTCAACCTCGGAGAAAGCCCGTTCAATGCGTCGTTGGGGATTCCGGCCGTGCCGGATGTCATGCAGCAGGTATTTCCGGACTACTACGTGACGCAGATCCAGCAGATCTATGCGCCGTACTTTGCCTCCTTGAAGATAACGAAACGTGCCACCTCCACGCCCACCTACGACATCCTGGCGATCACGCACCAGGGTGTGGTGCTGAGCAAGAGCGTATCGCCTACCAGCAGCAACATCCCGGTATAACATGCCAACCGCCTTCAGCTACAACTTCCCGGTCGTGCTGACGGCGAACGGGCTGCAGCCACAAAGCCCGCAGTCCCTATTGGATCAGCTGGTCGCGAACGTGACCGTGAGCGCTCCGGGCTACACGATATTGCCCTCGGGATTGGTTGACGATATCAGCGGCACGGATGTCGCCGCGATCTCGCTGATTGACCAGGCGAAGGTGGAGACGGTCAATTCTCTGACCCCCTACGGCGCCAACGTCTTCACGCTGCAGCAGTTGGGCCAGATCTACATTGGGCAGCCGCAGCCAGGCCAGACGACGAACACCTCCGTGCTGGTGGTCTTTACCTCCGTGAGTTACGGGCTCGTGATCCCTCAGGGAATCTTGGTCGGGGACGGCACGAACGTCTTCCAAACGCAGACGGGCGGGGTCATCAATAGCCTCGGCAACAGCGCGCCCATCCTGGCCGTTGCCGTCACTCCGGGGTCCACCTTCGGAGTGCCGCTCAATACTGTGATTCATATCTTGAGCTCGGTACCCGCCGGGCTCGGCGTGAACAATCCCACCGCCGGCACGCCCGGGGGGGCCTTCGAAACATACTATTCGTATCGCACGCGAGTCTTGCAGGCGGGACTGGTGGCCTGCGTGGGAACGCCCCGCTGCATCAAGACACTGATCGGAAAACTGCAACCGGCACAGGCGAACCTCATCGCGGTGCAGCCCGCCAGCGGTGGTCTGCGCGTCATCGTCGCCGTGAACGCAGATCTAAACGATATTGCCTACGCGATTTTTTCCTCGGTTGCAGATCCGGCCACATTGCAGGGTTCTGCGGTGTCCTCAGGACGGAATGTCACGGTCAGCCTGTCTGATCCTCCGGATACATACAACATCCTCTTGGTCTCGGCACCTTTCCAGAATGTGACGATGGCCATCACATGGAACACGGTGCTGACGAGTTTCACGGGAGGTTCCGCTTTTGCCTCGTTGGTCCAGGCACCGCTGGCGGCCTACATCAATGGCCTTGGCATTGGGCAGGTTATCAACGTGCTCGAGATGGAAAGAATCTTCCAGCAAGCCGTAGCCGCCTCGCTTGATCCTGCGCTCCTGACGCGGCTGGTATTCGTCGTGTCGATTAACCTCACGCCAACGGCCCCCGCCTCGGGAACGTTTGCGATCTCCGGAGATCCTGAGAGCTATTTCACCTGTCTGCCCAGCAACATCGTGGTTGCGCAGGGATAAGAGTTTGTGCTGACGACCACAATCCCCGCGTATCTCTATCAGGAGTACGCGGACGATGACAATCTGCAGGCGTTCATCGATGCCTACAACCAAGCCACGCAAACCTACGTCGATTGGTTCAACACCGTCGGCCTGCCGTTCTATCCGGGACTGAACGGGCCGCTGCTCGACTGGGTGGTGCAGGGCCTCTACGGCATGACGCGGCCGTCATTCCTGTCACCTGCGATTGCGCTGGGGCCGCTCAACACCGTGCCTCTCAATACGCCGGGCTATCCGCTCAATGCCTTTACGCCGGCCGCCGGCTATTCGATCAGCGACGACGCATTCAAACGCATCGTCACCTGGAATTTCTTCAAGGGCGACGGCAAGCGATTCTGCATGCGCTGGTTGAAGCGCCGTGTCATGCGCTTCCTGGTGGGCACCAATGGCCTGGACCCGAATCCCGCGCTGCCGGGATTCATTGTGGGCACCGAGAACACGTCCGCCATCAGTGCGCACGTGGTGAGCGGCACACTGACAGTCGCCATCAGTCAATCGCAATTGTCGGCCGTGGGGGGCGCCATGCCCGGGATTCTGAATCTGTTTCAGCTCGCCTTCCAAGGTGGCGTGCTCGATTTGCCCGCCCAATTTACTTCGTACATCGTCAGCATCAACCCGTGAGGAGAGCGTCTTGACCCGCCGGCTGTACACCAACAGGACCTCTACGACTCTCGCGGCCGGCATTTCCAACACCGCTACGAGCCTCTCGGTGACGCCCGGCGGGGGGGCGTCATTTCCAAATCCCGGAGCGGGTTACGAATTCACGGCGACCTTGCAGAGCGCCACTACGCCTAGCATCAACGAAGTGGTTCTCGTGTCCGTTCGCTCGAGTGATGTGTTCACGATCGCGCGTGGCCAGGAAGGAACGACCGCACTGGCCTGGAGTGCCGGCGATATTCTGGCCCTCCTACCCACGGCCGGCGACATGGCCGCCTTCGCGCAGTTCGATGATTTGCAGGCGCAGGGGGCGAACTATGCGATCGACACCGGGGCGGCCAATGCCTACGTCGTAGGGCTCACGCCTGCGGTCACGAGTCACGTCGTCGGCATGCCGATCCGCTGGAAGGCCACGCACGCCAACGTGGCGGGCGCCTCGACGTTCAACGACGGGGCGGGTGCAGCAGCCCTGGTGCTGAATTCGGGGACGCCACCACCCGCCGGTGCCATTCTTCCGGGCGCCCTCTACACCTCGGTCTGGAACGGCACGAGTTTCTTCCTGTATGGGTCGGTGACGGTCTACGGCTTGAGCGCCCAGGAGCTCGCGGCCACGGGCGGCACCTCTCCGGCCGATTACAGTTATCCGCCCGGGCACATACTGAGGTACGGGATCAACACGACTCCGGGCACCACCGACATGACGGCGGCCTTCAATGCGGCCTGCATGTACACCACGCCGTATACGCTGCCCGGCATGTTGGCCGACATCAACGCCCCGCCTGGCCAGTACGCGATCAACGGCACGGTCTACGTACGCAAGGGCCAACGGATTCGCGGCTCGAGCGCTGGCACCTACATCGTCTGCAACAACTCAGGAACCGGGCCCACCTTTCAGATGGGCTGGGGTCTCATCGGTGGGACGCCGACTCCGGACTCAGGCGGCCAGCCCGTATCGATTGAGAGTCTGTTCCTGCTGGGTGGCCCGGCGACAGGAACCATTTCGCTCAACAGTATCGCGGGCGCCTTCGTCAGAGACATCTTCTTCAGCGGTCCGGGAGTGGGGATCTCGATCACCGCGGCCGGTGATATCAATATCCAGAACGTCATTTTCGATCAGGGCCAGAATGGCATCGTGATCAACAATGGCAGCAACATCCAGGCGTCGTTGATGAAGTTCTACTTGATGCACTTCGATCTCACGATCAACAGCGACACCTACGACTGTCAGTTCTCCGACTGCCACAGCGAGTACAACCAGTTCACGAGTGTCCTCTTCGGGGATAGCCAGACCCACATCCGCAATATTCGGTTCACCAATTGGATGTGTGTCTACAATGCCCAATTCGGCACGTACACCGGCGCAATCGAGAACCGCTCGGTGGGTACGGTCGCCGGGTTCGTAGGCTGCAGCTTCAACAACATGCCCGGGGCGGCCTATCAGTGCAGTGCGGGTAGCGGTTCAGATATTGAGTTCGCAAACTGCACGTTCGATGGGAATGCCACGCGCCTCCTGTCCCCGCCGTATACCCAGTCTACGACGGCCGCGGCGATCGCCACCGCCAACGAGAGCGTGCGCTGCGTCGGCTGTACGATCAAGAATATGCCGGCAGGAAATCCGATCTCGATGGGCGGATCTTCGGCTGCCTCGACGCTCGAGTTAGAGAACTGCAAGTGGTTCGGCAATAACGCCAGTTTCTCGCTGGTCAACATTTCGGCGACGGTGGCGGGCGCGTTTCGGGCATCCGGCTGCAAGGGCGATGCCACGCAGCAGCTGGTCAACGTGCAACTGCCGATCCCCGTGAGCATTCGCAACTGCGAAGACTGGTTTGGTGTCATCAGCTCAACCGGCTCTAGTCATGTCGTGACGGTGCCCTATCAGCGCAGTAACACCTACCAGATCACCTTGCGGGCGAATATGAATTTCACCGGGAATTCTGATTACCGCAAATGTATCGTCACGTACGCCGTCAAGAGCAACGACTTCACGGGCAGTACGCCGACCTCCTATATCGATACCGCCGTCGCCGTTCAGGGTGCAGCTCACGGCAATGGGGCGATGACACTCGTGGTTGAGTTTGGCGCAGTCGGTGGAAATACGAACATTCCATTGTCTAACTCAGGCGTGCTCGCGATCAGCTGGCCCAATACCTACTCGAGCGAGAGCGTTGAGATACACCAGCTCATATGAGCGGATTGAGGCGAATGCCCGGCCAAAACATGACTTGCGAGGGGGACAGGATGGCAATCCCAGTCGATGCGGATGGACCCACCTGGAAGTGGGTGGCGGTAAGCGCCCTGGCAGTCGTTCAAATCCTTTTCGGGTGGATGGCCAAGGGCGTCAAGGACGAGCTGAAATCCCAGGGCAGCCGACTCGACCGCATGGACGATCTGCATCGCACCTATGTCACGCGAGATGAGCTGGAGCGGCACTCCGAACGGTTGGAGGCCTCGAGCTTGCGGATGCACGCGGACAACAAGGAGACCAACCGCGAGATGAAGGAAACCATGCAGCGCATCGAGGAGAAGCTCGAGCATGGGGGCCAGACGCGACACGGTATTCTCGATGGAGTGAACGCGGTCCAACTGATGCTCCGGAGCACGTTGGAGCAGCTCAAGCAGGAGAGGACGCGTAAGCCATGAGCGAGGAGGGCGATTCCCCCGGAACAGCAGGCGGCGTTGAGGAAACAACCGCAAAGTTAGCCCGCACCGCGTTCAGCATCGACGGCGTGGCGCACCGGTTGGCTGATCTGATCGAGGCCTTCAGGGGCTACATGGAGAAGCGCAGTGCCTCCATGCACCGGGTGGCCATTAGCATCGGCGGCTCCATGTTCCTCGTGATCGTGGCGCTGCTGCTGGTGATTGGTGCCTGCGGTGTTGTAATAGGGATGGATATCGCTGACCGATCTGCGCAGCAACGCGAATGGGCGCGAGACACGGCGCAACTCACCGAGAAGATGGACGATTTGCGGCGGCAGTACCGTATGACGGAATTAAAACTAGATGACTGGAGCGTGGTCGGCCACCGAGCCGGTCTAGCTCTTCCGGGGGACTACACGCGAGGGCCACAAGGTAACTTGGATTCTGAATCGTTCACCAAGCCGAAGGAGAAATGATCATGGGTGCTGGAGGGATCATTCAAGACAGAGCAGCCGTGCTGCTCACGGCCGCACAGGCTACTTCGATGTATGACTCGATGACCGACGACCAGCGCGATGCGGTCGATGCCGTCGCATCGAAGGGGCCAGCTGACCGTACGCAGGCGGATATCAACTGTCTGCTGGATTGTCTGGCAGTCGCGCGCTGCTGATATGACCAACCGCACTTCCTCCACGGGCGCAATCGGGGCCAGCGGAGGAAGTGCGCCTGTTATCGCGCTGTTGTGTTTTCTGGCCGGCACGGGGAGCAGCGAATACGCAATAGGCACCGAGTCAACTCGGCAGCCTTCCTCGAATGACCTCACGCTGCGCGAATACGTCGATGTTCGCTTTGACGCGCAGGAAAAGGCCGTATCGGCTGCGCTCGCCGCCGCCAAGGAAGCGGTGACCAAGGCGGAATCGGCTTCCGAGAAACGCTTCGAGTCCATTAACGAGTTCCGCGGCACCTTAAGCGATCAGGCCCGCACGTTGATGCCCCGCGCAGAAGCTGAAGCCCAATTCAAGGTGCTCAATGAAAAGCTGGAGGCGATCAACGCTCGGTTGAGCGCGCGCGAGAACCAAAGTCAAGGTCTGGCGGCTGGATGGGGCTACGTCGTGGGATTTGTCGGTGTCGCCACTGCAATTGGCATGGTCTTACTGCAGACACTCAAGCGACGTCCGGGGGCGTGATGATCTCCGCCATCCAACTCCAAGCAATCTGTTCGCACGCGGGGTCACGCATTGCGGACTTCATCCGGCCGCTCAATGACGCGATGAGCCGCTTCTCAATCGTGACGCCACGGCGACAGGCGGCATTCCTTGCACAGTGTGCTCATGAATCCGTGGAGTTTCGGTTCATGCGGGAACTGGCCTCCGGCGATGCCTATGAGCCGCCCTCTGAGAAGGCGACAGATCTCGGCAACACGCAGCCCGGGGACGGACGGCGATTCAAGGGCGGTGGGTTGATTCAGATCACCGGGCGCGATAACTACCAACGGTGCGCGGCGGCGCTCGGCGTGGACCTGGTCAACCATCCGGAAGCGATCGAGGAGCCGGATAATGCCTGCGCGGCCTCGGCCTGGTGGTGGCAGACGCACGGGCTCAACGAGCTGGCCGATCAGAACGCCTTCGGCACCATCACACACAGAATCAACGGTGGCTACAACGGTCTCGACCAACGACTTGCTTACTGGCTACTCGCTTTGCAAGCCACGCAAGCACTATAAATCACGTGAACACAGGAGATTACTGATATGACTACCATTGCAATTGTCGCCGGAAAAGGCGCGCTGGTTCCCGGAGCGCCACCCACCGGCATCGTTTCCACCAAGGCTGTCGTGACCGATAACAGCGGAGTTGCCCTGTCACCTGTAACGCTGACCGGGGCCGAAACGCCGCCCTGGTCCGCCACGCTGACGGGCGCTGCCGGTGCGAACGAAGCCTCAGTCACCTTCACCGACCTCGATGTGAACGGCGCGATCATCGGTACGCCCATCACGGTGACGGAGAGCGGCAGCGGCGGAGTGATCGGAAACCTTCCCGGCACCGTCGCGGCGGGCAGTTCCATTTCGGTCACCTAACGTGGGGTGGCGTGAGGTCGAGCTGCTCGAGGCAATCCAGCGGAAACTCGAATCCATCGAGAAACTGTTGGGGAGCAGCGCGCAGCGAGAAGAGCGCCTGGTTGGGCTTCTGGAGCAACTCGTCAGGCTCCAGACGCCCAATCGACCGCCGACGGTGAGTGGAACAATTAGCGTAGGGAAGTCATGAATCCGACAGATCGATTAATGGCGATGGCGCAGATCTGGATCACAATCATCTTCCTGTCGTTCACGTTCGTGATGTTGATGATCTACGAGCTGGGCTGGGCACATCTGACCGAAGCGCAGGACAAGTCCTTTTCCAACTCGCTGAACTGGCTGGAAGGTGCCGCGCTCATCCTGATTTACTTCTGGTTCCAACGCACGAGAACGTCAGGAATTCCAGATCCCTCACAGGTCGTGACCCAGACTCATACGCTGCCGGATGGCACCAAAACTGTCATTACGTCGCCTTCCGCGACAACTCCTGTTCCAACAAGCCAAACGATAGTCCTGCCTATCGCGAAGGTAGATCCGTCCATCCCTTTAGCTCCAACTCAAAAGGATATCCCCAAATGAATGCACTCACCGCCGGCCTGCTCACCCCCGTGGTGGATCTCATCACGGGCCAGATTATCCACGCCGGCACCAATGGGGATGCGACCAAGATCGTCGCGCGCGCGAATGCCCTATTAGCCATCAATACCGCGATCACTGACATCAACTCCGGCAACAGCGCGGCCGGCATGACCGCGCTCGGCGCCGCCCTCAGTACGGCCAATCTGCAGCCCGGCGAGGCCATTGCCCTGCAGAACCTGATGAGCGTGCTTTCAAGCCAGCTTGGACTGCTGCAGACCGTGCTCGGCAGCACCATCCTGGGTCAGTCGCAGACGATGATCCTGAACAACGTGCTGGCGGCGGGCTCTGCGGTGGCGCAGGCGGAGATTGCGAAATACGGGACGCCTACTGCTGCAGCCAAGTAAGTCTTTCGTCAGGAGCGGGCTGGAGTGGGGGCGGTCATCACGACCGCCTCCTTTCTTTTTTGTGAGGATGACTTCGCAATGACCCCCGACCATACCGCCGATGCGCGCTTAGGGCTCACCGTCCTCTGCGCGTTCGACATGCACGCATTGGAGCCGGCTGCTCTTGAGCCGCCGCCCGATCCGCGCCTATCGCCCGACTGGCTGCTGCACGGCTACATCACGGGCGTCGACGCCATCCTGCGCGCTGAGGCGGCCCTGGAGCTGGGGGGGCAACGTGTGTGCTACGGCCTGCTGCTGGAGGCAGCGGCGAGCCCGGGTGAGTTCGTGGTGGCCATTCGAGGCACGGAGGGGCTGCTCGAATGGGCCATCGACGGTGAGTTTGCCCTGTGCCCACATCCATTGGCGGGTAAGGCCGAGGCGGGCTTTTGGTCGCTCTATGAGTCCATGAGCTTTCGCTCGCCTGGCGGAAAGGATGTGCCGTTAGCTTCGGGAATTGCTGATGCCGTCGGTGAGGGCATCGTGACGATCGTCGGCCATAGCCTAGGGTCTGCGCTCGCAACATATCTCACACTTGATCTGACCGAGCGACCCGGGCTGCGTGTACGAGGACGGTTTTTTGCCTCGCCACGCCCAGGAGACGCGGCGTTCGCGGATCTGTTTGACCGGACGGTGGCGGATTATTGCGCCTATGCATGGCTGCTCGACGCCGTACCCCACGTCCCCTTGGGCCTCGGCTACACGCCGTTGCACAACCTAGTGGAGATCAGGCCGAGCGGCGCACAGGCACGAATCGGTTTTGGTCTGCAGTGCTCACATCATTTGGTTTGTTATTTGGCCGAGTTGGATTACTTACTGCTGGACTGGAAAAACATGCCGCCCATCGATCAGTCGTGCGCGGCATGCATCAAAGGCCCGGCGTAGACGCCTTCTCACTCACCAACCGCGTCAACTCCTCCATGGCCGCCCGCCTGATCCTCATCTCGAAACCATGCCCCGTAGCTTCAGCGCGCAATCCGGTTGGGACATGCAGCACGCGCACAGTGACTTCCCCGCCCCGGATCGCCTGTCGATAGACATCGGTGTGGAGGTTTTGCGGCTCGGTTTCGTCGAGACGCATCAAAACCATTCCGGCAGCTTCGGCCGATACTTCATGTCGATGTAACTCGGCCCACCAGCCCAAGTCGCAAGCGTGGTGGATACGTTCACGCGCGCATAGCCCCACTCGGCCGTGGGCGCCGGAAACGTGATCGGCGTCGGCGATACGCAAACATTGCACCAAGGATGACCGTTCACGCATGTGAAGCCTGCTGGTCCATTGCCATAAAGATAGACTTCCTTTTCGCGCGCCGGCGCTGCCGGCACGAAGGGCAGAGCGGATAGCCAGCCGAAGAGTTGACGGCGGTTCATTGGACGGTCCACGTCATTACATCCGCTACGCAGTTGATACGCCCATCCGGACAGGCCACCAACGTTACAGCCGGGGGAATCCAGGGCTGCGGCGTACAGGGCATGAGATGCTCCGGCGTGTCGCATGTCTCGCCAATCCAAGGCTGTGGTTTACAACCTTCCCCGAAACAGCCGTGCGCGAAGCTCGGCGCCAACTCGGCATCGGCCAGTTCTTGGCCGGCCCTCCAGTCAGATTTGATGTTGCCGCCGTCTGAGGATTTCACCGGGCAAACCTTCGTAATCACACCCCAGCAAGCCGCGCCATCCTTGGAGCATGTTAGTTGCCCTTTCTGCATGCGCACTTCAACCGGATCGCCGCAGTACTCAGTCGCAGTTTCAGCGGCCCTGTGACACCCCACTAAACTCTGCAGCGCGCAGGCGAGGACGAAGCCGGTTTTGAAGTTGATGTGTTTCACGCTGGCATGTTCACTTTTCGTAAAGAACCCCCGGCCTGCGGCTACGCGGTGAGCCACCGGGAGCGCCGGACACCGCGTTCCGGCTCAAATCTTATCACCCCTCCTCCCTTCACACCCTCCGCTCAAGCGCTAACCCTTCCTCCGGCCCTTCAGCTCCACCACATTCGTTGGCAGCAGCTCGTGCGGCGACAGCCAGCACTGCCGCATATCCGTGTCGTAGCTCCCGCAGCGGCTGCAGCGAAGTCGCCGCTTTCGGCCTCCGCGCGGCCTATCGAATACCGCCGGATTCAAATCCGCTTTGTGGCCGCAGGCATTGCACCAGCACCGCGCTCGCAGGACGTGGGACATCCGCGGAGCATGCCGCACTGCGGGGCACCCTCAGCAAATCCTCATCGTGGCTACTGGATGCGCTGGCCTTTTATGTTCTGCGCAGTCGCACGCAGATCTGCCTGCTTATGACTGGGAGCGCCATACATCGGCCAATCTTCAGCAGGCGCCGATCGTACCGGGCGAACAGCATGCCGCATTTCAGGCGGACTTCGAGTGGAGGGCGTGACCTGCGCATGCGGATGAACCCTACGCAATTAGTCGAGGTCGGGGTAGGGTGCATTTCTACCGAATTTACCCAGAAATGCATGAGCGCTCTGATCATCCGCTAGACGGTGGTCGGAAGTACCCAACATGCGGTTTCCACTCCCCCATCTGAGCCTTGGTTTTGGGGTCTAGCGCCTCGTAGATCCCGCTGGTGGTATGGTATTCCTCCCGTACGAAATAGCCGAGCCTATCGGCTTCTGATTTCCATTCTTCCCATGACATCGGCTTGATGTCTGGGGGCTCCCTCGTCGGTCGCGCCTTAAAAGGCTGATCCTCAACACGGTATTCGCCGATTTTCCAGTCAGCCATGAGACGTCATCCTCGACGCAGAGCGGCTCGATAGAGCTTCGAGTTCTGTAGCAACTTCGTCGCTCGTTCGATTATTTCATCCACGCTTTCAGGCGTGAGCGGATCATCGCCGATAGTCAATTCCTCGCACGCTTGCGCATCCATTTTGATTGCGCGTCTCAGATCTTCATTGTTCATTGTTGGTTCTCACATGTGCTCTGCAAGCGCGCGTGCGACCATGACGCGATTCTCGCGGCTCAGGTTGTAATCCACTTCCACTTTGTCCAAAGCCACGGAATACTCCATGCCGCTTTGGATGAGCCGCCACGCCTCGCGGGCTGCTTGCTCTTCTGTGCCGGTCACTGACCACCTCCCGATTTCTCCGGCAGCCCCTTATCCGCCCCCGCGTAATACGCCAGCCGCAGACGCTGTAGCTCGTCAGCCGGTTGGCCACTGAGCTTCGAATACGACAGGAAATGGCGGAAGTCGTCCTCGGTGGTGTGGGGAGGGGATTTCTCCGCAGGCTCGGGTCGCACCGTTCCGCAATCTTTGCAGATACTAAGAAACAGTGAATTCACATCTCCAGGCGGCTTACAACTGCATCTCCATCCGCCGGGGGGAAGACTCGCTCCCGGTTCGGACGATTGCGCAGCGTTCCGGTTGGCTCGGCACCACTCCCATACCTTCTTGTATAGTTCGGCATGGCGGCCATCGTAGAGCGCCAGCATGTCACGACATTCGTAGAGTAGGTCGATTGCCTCTTGGAGCTTCGTATTTGTCATTCCTGCGACTCCAGATCTCCGCAGTTGGGATCTTGGCAGCCACGAGAGCCGCAACCCAGGCATCGCGGTCGCTCGTCCTTTTCGGATTCGCGATCCTCGGCCATGAACTTGTCCACCGCTTCGCGAGTCGCCTCGAACAGATCATAAGGGGAGGGCACTGTATTCTCCTGAGTTAGTCATCTCGCCGCGCCAGAATCTCGAGCCCTTGGCCTTCCCACTGGTCCAGCCATGCTGTTAGGGCGCGCTCTACAGTGGCCGTGACCTCGCCAAACGCTTCTGCACGCCTCCACAGCGCCCGAGGCAGGCGTATCGACCGCCCCTCACGCCGAGCATCCTTGCTCAGCGACGGGCGGCCGACGCGCTTGGCTTTGGGCTTGCGGGCCATCAGGCGGATTCCGCGACCCAGGACAATGAGCGCTCGTCGGCGTCCTCGTACGTCACTGTCTGCGGCAGCTCGCCGGGATTGCGCTGACTACCGGTATGTTGCGTCACCCGATAGTATCCGCAGTGCGCGCAGACCTCGCGGACTGTCAGTCGAGTACCACTGCTGCCCCACACGCCGGGATTTTCCTTGATCCCGCCGACGACCTCGTATGGGGACTGCCAGTCATGCTCCTGCCCATCCGCACATTTCGGCGCCTCGGGCTCGGGACCTGCTTCGACTTCAGCGCTCAGCTGGTTGTCAGTCTGTTCGCCATCCGCATCCAGTTCGATGACGCGGACACCGACCATCACGCGACTCTCGTAGCCGCCATCAGCCGCCCATTCACGTGCTTGCTCCAGCGCCTGCCCAATCGTGTCCGCCTCGATAATTTCACTGGCGCCCGAGTCTTCCCGCATCACGTACGTGGCCATTTTTCTTCTCCCGTCGAGGACATCTCGACCATGGGAATTAGTGTAATACGGATATTCACGGGAAGTCAAATAAATATCGTATTACGGTTATTAGGACTGCACAGCGTTTGAGTTAGGCGATGTCGCTTCGAATAGATCTTTCTGCCGCGGCTGCTGATTCTGAGCTTTCCACGCCCGCCAGGCCATCGCCGGCCACTGATCGCAGCGCATCCAGCACGAGTTCGAGCAGCGGCCGAAGTCGCAGTAGCGGGGAATCATGGGGAGATTCTTCGTGGGTTCGATATGCTTGGTGAGTCTGTCCAGATCCTGGAACTGCTCCGACCCATTGGGGCTCACATACCCCTCGGATTCAAAGGGGATCGTAGGCCAGTATACGCGAGCAATCATCCGACCCTTCGTGCTGATCAGATTGCGGATGATCCCGACGTGCGGGCCGCGATAGCGCACCGAGTCGCCCACTCGAAATCCCTGAGCTTCTTTGATCGAATCCCAATCGAGAAAATCCGGCTTAGTCGCCACCGACAGCTCCCACGGTTAGAACGCGCCTTCGCACTTGGGGCACAACGGTGCGGCTTGCGGAGGCCGGTGCTTTCCGGCCTTCTTGAAGACCTCGTCCCGATACTCATCGCACAGCCGCTCAAGGGTGTATTCATCAATTAGAGATATCGGAACTGACAGCTCCTGCGCTCCCTTGTCTGGATTGTGGATGAGCACGAAATTGGGAGGCGCCCACAACTTCACATCGAGTTCGATCTTTGTTTTCACTTCTGTTGTTCTCCTGCGCTGAGAGCGTCCACACGCTCGAATTTCTCTTCGAATTCCGCGAGTTCGCGCACGAACTGCGGGACATCATGGTGTGTAACGCTGCAATAGACCACCGCGCGAGTGCCGTTGCGGCTATTCGTCGCGTCGATGACCTCCGATAGCTTCTCGTAGAAGGCACCGGACTTCTTGTGGCGGTAGATGTCAGCCACGTTGCTCGGGTCCATTGTCAACATCTCTAACTACGTCGCTGAGCCAGTTGAGCCGATCGCACGGGACCGTATAGAAATCCGCAGCATGGCCGTCCTCTTTGACAAACGGACTCTGCGCCTCAACCACCGCTTTGGCTGCTCGCAACACCTCGCGAAGTCGCTTCAATTCTTCCTGCTCTGTCATTTCTGTTGCTCGTTGGATGTAGACGTTGGACCATAAAACATGTCGATCGCCTTGCCATTCCGTCGCGTCCGGTAGGCCGTCTCTTGATGGTGGCGCGCGTCGTAAGCCAAATGGTGCTCCTGACACATCGCCATCAGGTTTGAGTGCGCGCAGTTCTCCGGCGTATGATCGAGGTGCGCGATCGTCAGCACGACACGGGAGCCTGTGCGCGGGTTCGTATCGCCGTTCTGGATGCCACAGCCGGGCCATTCACAGCGGTGATCGGCGCGACCAAGGATCTGCTGGCGGATCTCCTTCCAGTCCTTGGGATACCGCGCGAGGTTTTCAGGCTTTATCGGCATGTTGCACGTCGTGCTGTGGATGCGTCGGTTCTAGTGGTCGCATCTTCCCAGGCCCCTTGCACTCATCGTCGATGTTTCCGGGCTTTTCCTTGGTGCCTATGCGGCCGAGGATGAGGCACACTTTGCAGTGCACCCACCGAATCACTTTGTCGGGACCAACCCATTCATGTTTCACGGCTGTTGCTCGCTCTTGCCCGACGAGGGACGGTCCCACGTAGCGTCCTCGAGACCGTGTTCGTGCAGGCTGTTGACCAGGCCCGAAATCACAAGCGTTGCGGCCACGGCGGACTGAGCACACTCCATTTCGTCAGCCTTGATGCACTCCGTCAGGAGCCACTTCAGATCGTCCTGCATCGCCCGTAATCGTTCTTCCCAAGTCATACGTCCTCGCTCACCGGTGGCGGTTTAGCGGCGTTGATGCTGTCGGCAATACAAGTTGTAACTGCCGATATGATCCGGTCTGGAATCGAATGCGTGAGCGGATAGCTGATATCGACCTTCATCGTGATACCCGGCGCCAGCGTCACGTCCCACGACATCGAACTGGAAGCCTTGTGCTTGCGCAGAACTGCGATCAACTCCGCATCCACAGCGTCAACTTCGACCTTCATACTCATTCTTTAGTTTCCCATTTCGTACAGCGGCGCCCCTGTTCATCGCGAAACTCGATCTTCTCAGATTGAGGCGCTCCGGCTTTCAGAGCGGGTCGGAGCTGAACGCCTTCGTTGCAATAGTCGCAACCCGTCCCCACGCAGCCTGGACACGGAGCCGTACGAAGCCCGTCATCGCAAGAGTGTCCTGTCATTTCAGAGACTTCCTCACTCGGCAGCGGGGTCGCGTTCGCTAACCTTCTGATGGCGGTAGCCGCCGCGTAGCCCGCTGTTGGGTCTGCGTGTTCCCGGCAGACTCGCTCTGCAATCGCCGCGCAGCGCATGATTGTCTGATAGCGTTCGTCCGTCTCGGCAGCGGTTCTCTGCTCGATCAATACCGCCAGCAGCTGAGTGCGAAAATCCTCCCATTCGGTGGAGCATCGGGAATTGCGCACCGGCTCGTTATCGAAGATGAACTCCTCGAGTGCCGTGAGCGACTGGCCGGAATTACGCTTGTCGGCGCACGCATCCCATGAGGGCAGCTCATTTGAGGTGAGCGGCTCAGTTTTCGGATTGTTGAGACTCGCCAATCGCAACCAGTTGGCCGGAGTCATTGCAACTGTAACCCCGGCCTGAAAGATGGCCAGTTCTGTGCCGTCGAATATGCGAATCTGCGCATCACCGATGGTGCAGACGTGAATATTCATGGGATCGAACTTCTGGTAGTGGGTCAGTTTGCGTCAATTAGAAATTGACGGAGCGGGGCATTCCATGCAGGGTATCGTCATGCCTAACCGCTCAAGCAAGCGTCCTCGGGACGTAAATTCACTAGCCAAGTTTATCGCAGACGTGGCCACGGGGCAGGCTGAGCTGCCCAAGACGGACGAGGGGAAGGACCCTGCTGCCGTAGCCCTCGGTCGCAAAGGCGGCCTTAAGGGAGGCAAGGCGCGCGCTGCCAAGCTATCCGATAAGCGTCGCTCGGAGATCGCCCAAAAGGCAGCCGCGAAGCGCTGGGCGAAGAAACCTATGTAACCAACCGGAGGCGCGGTCGCTCGACGCGTTGCTGTCTAAACTTCACATCGTATAGAGCTTCAACATCTTGCTGAGATGTGCGAAGGAACGCTGCCAGAGCATCACCCGAATACCCCATCTGCTCTGTAAAGCACTCGAACAATTTAACAACCACTTTTGCGGATTCGCGTTCGATCTGAATTGGCTCATTCGCGCGCTGTCCCATTGCGGACAATCGCTGGAAAATGTAACGAGCCTGATTTTCATTCGTGTATCCCAAATCGCGGGACCGACGCAGTACGGACTGCATGGCCACTTTCCAATATAACTTCAAGTTCGCAAGGTCAGCCATGCTGATCGACTTATAGCGCGCCAGTTGCAGTCGAATATCCTTTTCTGGCATCAAAAACTCAGCAGCGAATTGATCTGCCTCTGGTTCCATCGTTTCCTTGGGAAGTTCATGCATTAGTAAATGCCCGATTTCATGCGCCAACGTAAACCGCCATCTATCGCCTGAGAGATCGCGACGCATAAAAACAATAGGTGGTAACTCCCCAAGCCACAGGCTCGTGCCGTCAATCTCGCGGGTTCCGAAATTACAAGGAACCACAATAATTCCGGCGGTCTCGGCTGCCGCAGTCAGGTCTGCAATCGGCCCATCGGGCAGACGCCAAAACGCTCTCAGCGCGCGCGCCACACCCGCAGGCGTACCGCCGTAATCCTCCGTCTCTAATCGTCGAAAAGGCCGCGAAAACTCCATATCTACCGCACTCAGCATTCGTTTCAAATGAATTCTGAAGAGATTCACGACCGACTGGATTCGCTTTCGGTCTGCTCCCGAAAGCGACGCGCGTTTGCGGTAGTAGTAAGAACTTGATCCGAATCCAACGCGGACTTCGTCTTGCAGAAAGAATTCTATTGGGAACTCCAATTCCCTGGCCAGCCGAGTCGCATCCTCGGCCTCCAAATCGGCGCCGATCCCGTTTTCAATACGCGCGATCTTCGGTTGGCTGAATCCAGTTTTTTTGCCCAATTGTCCTTGGGTTAGCCCTCTAAACTCGCGCGCTAGAATTACCATTTCTGGATTGAGCTTCATCACTTCTTTGGTTTGATCTTGACCGTTGGTTCACTAACACCGTCATCCGGCTGCTTGGGAGTCGGCTTCGGTCCCTGTAGATTCGGATCTGGCATCCCTTGGAGTAGATCATAAAGATTATGTGACGGATTCTCGATACTGTGGCTCCAGTAAACTCTGTGTCCGTTCAGGCAGACGAGCTGGACGTCATCCACAGCAGTACGCAGTAAATTGGGAACGTAGCCAAGTTCCAGATGAATATATCGTGGTATGCCGGGAAGCGGCTGCTGAAAACGAAATCGCCGGTCCTGGCCTGAGCTGTGATTACTCGACCGTGAGTAGCGATCTAGTTTCTTTATGCGGATTAGATACATCTCTTTGGCCACGAACAACTTCAGAAGGCCAAGCGTGTAAGTACGAACGTCCGAGTTGTCGCGCCAAAGTTTCTCTAGTTCCGCCACCGCATAGTCGCGCGTGAGATTAGAGCCTGATCGAGACGTTCGATCTATCAAATCTTCTGGCGGGGCGTGTCGCATGCGCTTTACGGCATTGCGAAAGGCAGACGGGGTTCCGACCAGCAGTGGTTCCAGATGCCTGAGGCATTCAGCGCGTTCGACGAGCGGCACGGCAGATTTCCTATGCAATGGACGGTCGCACCAGTATAGTTCTCGATCTGCAAAAGTGTGAAATTTTATTCAAATTTTATTCATAGACGCATTGCTTATGCCAGAGCGCTCAAGCATAATGGTCACATTGGAGAAGGTGGCCATGAACAAGCTCGACATCAAGAAGCGCGCACAAATCCTCTCCTGCCTCGTGGAAGGCAATTCGATTCGCGCCACGGTCCGCATGACCGGCGCTGCAAAAAACACGGTAGTAAAGCTGCTGGCTGAAGTCGGCGCTGCCTGCGCCGAGTATCAGGACAAGACTCTCCGAAACTTGCCCTGCAAGCGTCTGCAGTGCGACGAGATTTGGTCGTTCGTCTATGCCAAAGAGAAGAACGTCCGCACCGCAAAAGCCGCGCCACAGGGCGCTGGTGACGCCTGGACGTGGACCGCGATCGATGCCGACACGAAACTCATAGCGGGATGGATCATCGGGCCGCGCGACGGTTGGGTTGCTTACGATTTCATGAACGATCTTGCGGGGCGATTGGCGAACCGCGTGCAGCTCACGACGGACGGCCATCACGCCTATCTGAGCGCGGTTGATATGGCCTTCGGTAATGACATCGATTTCGCGCAGCTCGTGAAGTTGTATGGCGAGAGCCGCAGCAAATCACCGGAGCGCCGATATAGTCCTGCGAATTTCTGTGGTACCAAAGTCTCGAAGGTAACCGGCGATCCCGATTCCAAACATATCAGTACGTCGTACGTAGAACGCCAGAATCTCACGATGCGGATGAGCATGCGCCGGATGACACGACTGACGAATGGCTTCTCAAAGAAGCTGGAAAACCTCGGCCATGCGGTTGCGCTGCACTTCATGTACTACAATTTCGGGCGCATCCATCAGACGCTTCGTGTGACTCCGGGTATGGAAGCCGGGATATCAGATCATGTGTGGTCACTGGAAGAAATCTGTGCTTTGGCAGAATAGGCTTTGCGAGTAATCGTTTACCCGCGTGCTTTGCATCAAACATAGGAGGGTCAGTTTTTAGATTCACGTGACGGGCAACAACCCTGCGCGTCTGACCGGTGAATGAGTCCGAGCTTTGTGATATCGTCCCTCGCGCGCTCGGGACGCTCATTGTACCCCTAAATTCTATCTTTTGTGGTCTAAATTTATTTAACATTCAAAGACTTGTAAAAATTGCGCATTTGGGTGATGGTAAGCTTGATTTCCGAGCAATTGTGTGCTCGGTCACGCACTTAAAGTGTAGACTGAGACAGAGTTAGGAAATGCAAGTCATCAAGATAGAGACGAGACTTCAGTGGATGGTCACGGAGACCGCAAACGGGAGATACGTAGCGTTCTGTGATCCGATTGGCCTTACTACTGAAGGCAACGATCAAGTAGATCTTTGGATGAATATCCAAGAGTCTATACAGCTACTCCTTAACGATTTACTGAAGAACGGAGAGTTGGAGGGGTTCCTACGTGATAGAGGGTGGCGCAGTACGTTGTCTGACAGAGAGCAACACGACGGTCGCTTCCCTGTACCGTTTGAAGTGCCCTTTGAATTGATCGCGGCCCAGCAAAACCATCGTGATAAGGCGCCAGCACCTCATTAACAAGATCGAAGACCTCGGTCTAACATGGGTTGCAAACTACCGTAATAACGATTTGTTCAGAGCTACGCGCAATGGTCGGATCATCCCGGCGTCCGTCCCGCGGCATGACCTCATTGAGGACGAGTACGTTCGCCAAGCACTCAGGCAAATTGGCTGCGATCTCGATGAGATCGAGATATTCATAGCTAACCATCAGGCTGGCAATTGAGAGATGGGGTGAAAGCTGATGTCTAACATCAGCTCTGCCTCCTACCATTCGACTATGCGCTTAAACAGCGCTACCGGATCTTCCCCAAGCGCCTTGGCCATTTCGATGAACTCGACGACGTCCAAGCGCCGCTCGCCGGTCTCGGTCGTGGCGACAAATGATTGAGTGCGCTTCATCTTCGCGGCCAGATCATGCTGGGTAAGTCCCGCCGCCTTCCGGGCTCCGACGAGAACGGCAATCAAATTGCGATGCTTTCGGGATCGTAGAGACTTCGCCAACTTCTGATGCTCTGCACAAAATGTGGAGCATTAATAAGTAGCGCATCCATTCCTCTATTCGATTTCTCACTTTCCTAATAGAATTCCCACTAGGAGATGGAGGAAATCCCAGGAGGAAAGTATGCATCCGTGCGTTTTATCGACCATGGTCGTAGTCATACTGGTTGGTTGCGCTCCGGACCCGGCCATGCCTGAAATCAAAGCCGATTTCACCCTCGACATCGATCCCGACGGCAATGGCGTTGGCTGGGTTTTGATCGTCTCGCGAAGCAACCTGCACGTACTGGCACGCAAAGCTCTTCAGCACCCGGAACTCGGCAACGTAGATGACATTGCCCATCGCGATATGGATGAGATCATCGCCCACGGACTTCAGAAGCACGGGTTCGCAGATTGTCCGACGACTCCAGCTGCGGTACAGGTTTCGAGCGATGGCGGTCTGACGCTGATGGGCTCGTGCCGGAGGGCTGGTGCTGCGGCACTGGGGACGTAGCCGCGACGTGGGCTAGGGCCGGGAATCCAAACTGACCCACTACCAAGGCTTGCACGCGCTCGACTCCGCGCCGATACACCCTCATAGTCATCGAGATGTTGGAATGTCCCAGGAGGCGCATCGCGATCTCGGGTGAAGCGCACCGAGTTGCAGCCAACGCGCGCAGATCGTGGAACGTGAAGCGAATCCCTCCGGCCTTGACGTACTTGCGCATGGTCCGCTGCCACATCGCGCGGAAGCCCTCGCCGGTATAGCGACCGCCATAGCGGCGCGTCAGCACGTGATCGCTGCGGTTCGGCAGCTGCCAGCACTTGTCGAGTACGGCCTCGAGATCCGGCGTGATGCCGATCGCCAGCCGCTTGCCGGTCTTGGTCTGCGCGATGTGGATCTCCATGTCCTTGATGTCGGTCCACTTGAGGGCTAGCAGATCGCCCTGGCGCTGCCCGATCATCACGGCCAGATCCATGGCGAGCCGCACGCGATAGGGCGCCAGTGTCCGCACGGCCGCGAATTCCTCGGCCGTCACCAGCCGGTCGCGGGGCTTCGACTTGGGCCGCTTCACGTCCCGCAGGACATTGCCGGGCAACCAGTACCAGAAGCTCACCGCCTGGGTGAACGCCGCCGACAGGACCGCCAGCTGCTTTACGCGCTGGCATTTGCCGCGCTTGACGTCCAGGAAGGGGCCGAAATCCTTCGGGCGCAGCTCGCAGGCAATTGCGGATCCGAATAGGGTCCGCAGCTTTGCGAGATGCCGGATGTAATCCTTCTGCGTACGCGGGGCGAGCTCCGGCAGGCAGTCCCGCTCGTAGCGCTCGAGGATCTGGTTGACCGTTATGACCTCGGTCTGCGGTGTTGTTTCGGTGGCCATGGGGCCGCATGGAATCGCGCTCACCGCTGCTCTGTCGATGCAGTCGTATCGGCACTTCAGCGCTGTACGGCTCGCAGCAGCCTTTGCAGAGTTCGCGGCCCGCATTCAGGACCAGACGCACCGGCCAGCGAGATGACGCGCCGAGCCGACCCTCAACATTCTCACAGCGGCCCGTGTGCTGACGGGCGCACACCCCATCGCATTCGCAGCGTCCGCCGGAACGTTCGCGAATATCTGCGCGGCTCATCGGGGCACCTGATATACAGGCGCAAGCCGTTGATCGCATTGAAACGAATTGATACGTTTACGAACGTATTCAGAACGCCAGAATTCAGAGCAAGCACTTGATTCAGCGAGAATTGCTGCGCTTTTGTGCGCTATGCTATCGGTGCATCTGTTCCACGTGGATCGCAGCCGAAAAATAGCGTTCACGCAATATCTTGGTAAAACCCTGGTAATGGCGCGGCTCATACAGTACCCACCCTGACGCGCACCCATTCGCCGCGCCCATCCTCGTAGAGAAGCGTCGAACTCGCGCTCTTGTGTCCGAGCAACTCCTGGGTATTCACGCCGCCTTGCTTCTTGTAGAGCCGCGCGGACAGGCTTCGGATCTCATGGAAGGTCGGCGGGTTCTTGTCCTCGAAGGTCAGTCCCAGCGCCGCCAGCGCGCCCGTGAAGCGGCTGCTGATGGTGTCCTTCCAGATCTTCATGCCCGGAGTGCTCTTGCCACCCGGTACCCGCTCGGTCTGGTGCACCAGATATCGGCTCAGCACCCCGGTCGAGCGGCACTGGCGGATCACTTCCTCGAGACTCATGCCGAAGCAATTGAGCCGGAGCTCAAGCGGCAGACAGATGCGCGCGCCGGTCTTGCCCTGATCCACCCACCAGAATCCCTCGCGGATATCCTTCACCTGGGCGAGCGCGATGTCTTCACGCCGCTGCGCGCTCACGATCGCCAGGGCCATGGCGTTCTTCAGCCAGGTGCAATCCGTGCTCGCATAGACCGCAGCGAATACCTCGTACGTGAGCCGCGCGCGCTTGACGGTGACCGAGGGACCTTTGATCGCCCGGACGGGATTCTCGTCCAGCCAGCCCTTGACGATCGCGGCATTGAAGCTATCGCGCAGGAAGCCGAACAGTGCCTGCGCGGTGCGCTCATGGCCCTGGGCAACGAGTTGCTCCAGTCCGTCAGAAACCTGCAGGGCCGTGACAGCGCGGACCTTGGTGTCGGCCCCCAGGATCTCCGTCATCCGTGCCGCAAGCTTGCGGTAGTGCTTGCGGGTGTTGGGCGCGAGGGCGCGCTTGGTGAGCATGCCTTCGTACTTGGCGCACCAAGTTGCAATCGTGCGGCTTTGATCGCCTGACAGGCGGTCTATCAGGCGCTCTGTGTGTAGCTGGCCAGCGAGATATAGGTTGGCCTCGATCGCCTGCGAGAAGGCGTATGCGCGATCCCGACCCAGCCCGAAGCGCTCGTCGGTCTTCGGGTTGCGATACGTGTAGTACCCGCCGTCCTCGTAGAGATTGGCCGGCCAACCGGCCTTGCGACTACTGCGCCTGCGTGGCGTCACGCACCCTCCCCATGAACGACGGGTCGTTGTAGTCCCCGACGTAGCGGGCCGTCTCCTCGACAAAGTAGGAGCGGCCGTGTTTTTGTGGAATCGGGAAGATCTTCCCATCGCGGCACCAGCGGCGCAACGTTTGGACGGAAGGACTGCTTTCGCCATATTGCGCTGCGGCCCACTTTTCGAGGGTGACTCTCACGCCCCACCCTTCTGCCATTCATACCCCCGCACCCCACCCCCATACCGCGACAGATCCCTTCCCAGAATCGCAGCCAGCTCCCGCACGCCCGCGCTGATGCGCCGCTCGATCATGTCGGCCGAGAGCTTCGTGCGCGCCCGGATCTGTGTCGTGGTTTCGCCATAGACCTTGCGCAGCACCAGCACCTCGCGGACCTGCGCGGGCAATTGGTTGATGGCGGACACGATGCGCTCGAGGTCCTGGTGCTGTGAGATCACATCTTCAATGAGTGTCTCATCGCATGCCGCTTCGAGATTTCCCAGATCCCTGATCGATTCGTCCTTGTCTTCATTCAGGGGCTTGCGCTGTACGAGCGTGCCCAGATCCGCGGCGAGCGTGATCGGAATCACCTTCTGCCGCTGCATATGCTCGAATCCCACGTGGAAGGCGGCGCGCGCGCAGTAGCCGCGCACGTTGCGGATACCTTCCAGGCCGCGACCGAGAAAGCGCACGTACACCTCCTGCAACAACTCATCGACGTCGGCCCAGTTGCGCGTATAGCGCCACAGGACCTTGCGCAGCAGAGATTCGTGCGCGAGGGCGGCGGCGAGGAGGGTGTTGGGAGCGGCGGGGTTGAGGAGGGCGTTCATCGCTTCAACCCCAGGTAGGTTCGCGCCGGTTTCAGAAAGCGGTTGTACTCTCGCAGCCAGCGGCGGGCGTCGTAGTCCGTGACCTTTCCGGTACGCTCACCGATGCGCTCGGTGTAGCTCTGTGTAATGCTCTCGTGCTCGGCCTCAATGATCTTGACCGCCAGGGCTAGGAGCTTGCGAGGCCCTGGAATCAAACCCAACTCGCGAGCAACGGCCTTGAGTTCGGCATTTGTTCTCGATCGCCTACGGGGTTTAGAACGGGAGGTCATCGTCTTCCTCCTGGGCCGGTGCGGGAGCGGTCGGCGGCGGCACCAACTGCGGCGGCTCGATACGTTCGATCAAATCCCAGATCGGCTTGCAGTGCTTGCAGGGCTCGCTGTGGTCGTTCTCGGGATTGCCGTCGCCGCGGATGATCTCCCCAGCGCCTTCGCATCCCTCACATCGGCTCGCAAGCTGACGCAGCAGCGGTGCAGCCTCGGCCAGCAACTCCTCTGGCTCGCGAGCAGCCAGCTTGCCGATATGCCGCCGCTGCCCCTCAATCGTCCGCAGCAGCGAGTTGATGTACTGCTGCACATCGATGCCATCGCCGGCCAGCTTCTCGACCTCCTGCCGGGAGAGCACGCGCATGTACTCGACGGGCTCCAGCGTGACGGCAGGCTTGGTGAGGGCCAATTGGAAGGCGCGCAGGCTGTCGCGATAGATCCAGATGCGGTCGGCGCAGATGTGGTCGCTCATGGCTGCTACGGCACAACTCCGGGCAATGGGAAGGTACTGACGATCACGCGCGGCTCAACATAGACCGGCGCAACATCCTTCGATTCAGGATTCAGGCACAGCACCCATGTGCCTTCCGCTGCTGCTGGACTGAACAATCCATTCGGGTCAGCCTGAGGGATCGTGGCGATTGCGTGGTCGTACAAACTCACCGTCCGCTGAGGATTCGTGTACTGCGTGGAATAGGGAATGCCATAGCCCACCGAATCACACAGTTTGTGCAACTTAGCGTTGAAATCCTGCGTATATGTGATCGTCGAGAGCTTCGTGTCACGCAGTTCGAGAATCTGCTTCAGGAAGCGCTTTTCCTGAAAGTTGACGATGGCGGGCATGCCAACGGATTGCACGGCTTGGAGTGACAATTGTTCCTGTTGTCGATTGGCCATTTGATCCGATGTCGGCGTTTTGTCATGGCAACTGTCAGCGCACAGAGCAAAGAACGCGACAGCAGCCAATGAGATGGCGGGAAGTATTCGCATGCATCACCTAATTGTTGAGTGAGTCGTAGAAGTTCTGCAGATCCGGCGGCAGGCGATCCCGTGGGTAGATCTCGAAGCGGTGAATGGCCGTAGCCTTTAGTGCGGCCTTTCCCTCGGGCGTGGCGCTCTGGTACTCCCGTTTGATGTTCTCCAGGTCGCGCAACATCCCGTCGTTGTACTGCTGCGACTCGTGGAACACTTTGTTCTGCACGGCGGTGTACTTCGGCGCGAAAAACGAGTAGTTGACGAAGCCGACGGCACTCAGCACAAAAAACACCACAACGATGCCGAGCAACGCCAATACGCCAATACCAAATTCTTTCATTGATGAATCTCCTCTGTAAGCATTTCCGGCGGCGTCCACCCGAGCCGCTGCACGCCATAAAATTCCGGCACCGATCGACTACGAAGCGGTCGCCCCTTGGGCTGATTGACCTGCGCGCACACCGTGCAGTGCGGGCGATCGAACGTGGTGCCATCGACGCGCCTGCAGACGGTCACGAGGATGACGGATTCCACGCCGGGGTGATTGCGTTGGCAGGCGGGCAATGACGTTCGGGCTGCCGTCACAGCAACTGCTCCACCGCAATCAACAGGTTGTTCACCGCCTCGCGCGCACGGGCCGCCAGTTTGCGATCCGTCTTCTGATCCGCCTTGCTGTCCGGGTCCTGGAATACGGCCCATTCCTTTGCGGCTTTGCAGACGGATTCCATGGGCAGATATTCGGTGAGCCGGATGCTCATCAGCGTAGGTTCGTCAACCGCCGGTCCGGTCCTCAATATCTCGAGCGCTGGGCTCGCATCTGAGAGGAAGCCGAGAACCTCACCAGCGGGAGGCGCAACGATTGCCGCACGCATCTGCTGAAACTCTTCTTGCCTTCGATTCAACTGCGCCCGCTCATCAGCAATGCACTGAGCTTCGGCTTGCTGAGCCGCTTCAACCGCCGCGCGCTGGTTTGCCTCCTCCTGCCGCCGAGCCTCGAGGCGCGCTTCCTCGGCCTTCTGCGCATCAATGCGCGCTTGCAGGGCGGCGTTCTCGTCTGCGATACGCTGACGCTCGGCAGCCGCCTCAGCTTCTTGGATGGCCTTGGCTTCAGCCGCGGCCAGCAGTTCACGAATCGACTTCAGTGCGGCGTCCTTGGCCGCCTGAGCCACACCCGTCAGCGGCCCGAAGTTCGACTCCTCGATTGGCCAGCGCCCGGTCTCGGCCAGCGTCTCGCGGATGCATTCGATCGTGCCGCCCTTGCGCACGCCCAGCCGACCTACGGAGGCAATCATGACTTGGTGCTGGATGCCGTGAATCTCCGACATCCGGTTGTTGTGCAATTCAGCGGCGGCGCGTTGCTCGGCGTCAGCCTTCTCGCGTGCCTCCCGGGCGATGCGATCCGCCTCCGCCGCTGCGGCCCGCTGCTTCTCCAATTCTGCGCGCTCCTCCGCCAACCGCTTCTGCTCCGCCTCCATCGCCAACGCCTTGGTATGCGCCGCCCGCAGCCGGATCAGCGTCGTGGCCTTTGCGCCTTCGGCCTCCTTCTGGAACTCGGCGAAAGTGTGATCGATGACCATCGATTCGATGTCAGCGATGAAGATCTCGATGTCTCGCGCGCTGCGACCCACGGCCGCCAACGGGACGGCGCGAATGTCATCCTCGATGCGGCCCCGGATAGCGGCCACGCGCTGGCGCTCGGCTTCCTCCCGCGCGCGCTTCTCATCCTCCTTGCGCCGTTCCTCGTTGGAAATCTGCTCGTGAATCGGGTCCTCGATGGCCGTGATGCGCGCAATCACCGCATCGACTTGGTCATCGATACCCTTCTTCAGCGCGTTGAGCGGTGTCTTCGCGTCCTTCTGCATCTTCTGGATCGTGTAGCGCGGCTTGCGGATCGCCAGGCGCGCCTCGCATGCTGCCTTCATGCCGGCGGTCGTCTTCACATCAAACACGACACCCAGATATTTGGGTTCGAGCGCCGCAACCTCCAGGGCAACCCTGTTCAGTTCCGTGATCGACTGCGTGACCAGGGCGAGCGCGGTTGTGGTTTGCGTCTCGGGCAGTGAGACGGCGGGCGGCTGTTTCGGTTCCTCCGTCTTGGTGGGGGGCTGCATGGCGGTTGCGGACTTCGCGCTCATGATTCCTGCGACTCCAAATGAGCCATCCAGTCTGCAAACGCCGTTTCAACCTCGGCTGGCACCTGACGGTTGGTGTTGACGAAATCAAACACAATAAGCTCGTAGCCAGCAGTCAATTCCTTGCGTGTTTTGAACGCGCGGATCGCGGCCACGGCAGTCTTGGCGTCGTGCTGGGGAATGTTGCCGGCGAGGTCGGCGTCCTTCGCAGACGCCTTCGGCTTATCCTTCTCGGCCGGTTTGTCCGTAGCCGTCTTGGCTCGCAGCGCCTCCTTGGCCGCATCCGTTTGAGTCTTCGGCTTGTCACCCTCGGTGGGTTGCGCAGCTGCCGGCATATCGAACCAGTCGGCAGCCGTGCTCATGCCATCCTTCATCGAATTGTAAATGCGGCCCAGGCCCAGCAGCTGCGCGGGTTGCATGGCATCCAGTCCGCGCTGGATTCGCTTTTCGATCATTTCGCGCGTGACGTTGTACGTCGCGAATTTCTCCAGCAGGCTTCTCAAGCGTTCGGGAGTGACTTCCGCCTTGGTTTTGAGTGTCATTTCACACTGCGTTAGCGCCGCTTCCTGCACATCGCTCGGGATCACGGCCAGAATGCAGGCGCGTTTGCGACGAGCGCCCATGTTGGCCACGATCTCGTAGATGTCACGCTCCTCGGTGATCGCCTTGCCGCCGCTGCGCGTGTCGCGCCAGTGGCGCACCTGAAAGCGCTTCTCGTCGCGGAAACCTGTCTCGAGATCCCAGGCATACGCCAAGCACTCCGACACGCCGTTGGCCCGCGACAATTCCGTGACGCCGCACCAGATGTTGCCCCAGCTGCGCGCCAGTTCCTCGGCGAGACGAATGCTGGCGCCGGTCACGGGCGTACCTCCGCGTGCATACTCGTAGGTCGCATCCTCGGCGAGTCCTGCGCGCTGGCAGTTGGTCAGTATCTTGTCCAGGGCCTTGCGCTCGTTGCGCGGGAAACGCTGGGCAATGACCATGCCGGCCTGGATCTCGGCAATCTCTCGCTGGGCCAGGGCGGCAGCAGAGGCGCCAGGGGCGGCAACGACTGGTGCGTTACCGAAAGGATTGTCGGCGCGCGGAATGATGTCCCGGGCGGCGGCTTCGTTGGTGCTCATCGTATCTCCTGACAAATGGAAAAAAGGGTTATCCGCGATCGTTCACGAACCGGACATCTATGAATTCGGTGGCATCAACCGAGTAGTCGGCCCGCTTGGTTTTCTGCCGGCGAAAAGCCTTGCCGTCAGCGAAGGCCAGCAGCGCGGCTTCGCCCATGATGTCGAGCAGCTGCGCCTTGCAAGCCTCCTTGTTGCGCTTCGCTTGTGCTTCGTCCGCAGCCCACTTAGCCATTGCCTCCCGACAGGTGATGGCATCGGCGTCAGCGACCATTCGCTTGCCGTTGGTGCCCGGATAGATCTTCTTGACCACGTCAATGGCAGTGCGATGTTTGTAGTCGAGCGGCGGCGGATCGCCCTCGCGGACGCGCCGCATGAAATCGCGCTCACCCTCGATCATCATTTCGCGGAATTCGGCATCCCCTGCCTCGATCTCGTAGAAGGCGAATTTGCGACCGATCAGGCAGCACACATCGAACACGGGCAACTCCGTGACGATCATGTAGTGCTGGACCTGCATGAGATAATCGATCGGCACCTGGTCGGTACCCTCATCCCCCCAGCCCGTGGAGTGGAAAGCCGTCTTGCCCTCGTAGCCACGGCGCGGCGTCGTGTTGTCGATGTAGCCATCGATGTGCGCGCACATGAAATCGTGCTGCGGATGCCAGATGGTGTCGAGGGGCAGGCGCACGATGTTGCCCGTCACCTCGGCGTATTTCTGCCGCACGACAGGTTCCAGCGCGTTGCCCCACCAGATGACTTCCTCGTCATAGATGTCCGGGGCAATCTCGCCGCGCTTTTCGTGGTAGAGCTGGCGCGCCGTTTTGCGCGAGGACAGGCCCAGCGCCGTTGCGGCATCGGAACCGCCCACGGCCACTTGGCGGGATTGAACCTGTTCTGCAGTGAGGCTCATCGAAGCTCCCGCCGCGTCTCAACGCGCGTGTTGTCATCCCAGGCCGGGAAGCGATTGCAGGCCGGCGACGGCAGTCCGAGTCGCCGGTTTTTCTTTTTGGCGCGTCGCCGCGTGCCCACCGCGATCAGCACCCCGGATGAGACGAGGCAGAGGAGGGTCAGCGCCGCGGACCAGCTGAGATCGCTCATGGCTGTCGCCTCGTATGTACCTGAGGCTTTGTCGTTAAGGCCCTGTCAACTGGCCAGCCCCTCTCCAATCTACTCTCAATGGTCGCACGGCTGATACCAACACGCTTTGACCATCCCTTGGCGCTTAGGGTCTCGCCTCGAAACGAGATACTCGGGAATTGCGTGCTGAGGTCTGCGGGCTCAGATAGCGCCTTTTCAGCTGGCCACTTGCGACACCATCGAGCGGCCAATGCACGGACACTGATCCCTGTCAGCACCGACCATTCCTTCAGATCATGAGTGACGCCATTGAGCGTGAACGTCCGAGTAGTGCGCCGATTACGGTGCTGCTCGGTTTGCGTCGCCCACCGGCAATTGCCCGGTTCGTAGTTGCCATCGTTATTTGGATATCTATCCAACGTCGTACCCGGAGGACGTTCACGCATATCCGCCAGGAAGTTCTCGAACTTCAGCCAGCGCTCACAGACGGTGATGTTACGACCGCAATAGTTTGTTCTTCTGTGATCGGTACACCGCACAATCATTGCTTGCCACGAGCGATAGGTTGGTGATCGGGTCGAGTGAGTAGTATGGCCGTGAATGAAAGTCATTGCAGATACTCCAACTCCCGTACCCGTACCGCCTCATCGCCCGCGAAGGTGATGACGTGGCTGTACATTTCCCGCCCCCGCGCAGCCCGCACGCGATTCAACGTGAACGCCGCTGTCTCGGCCGCTTCGGGCGCGAAATAGCCATACTCAGACATCTGGTAGGCGTCACCATCCGGGTAGGCCAATCGGAAAGCTTGAGTAGATTCAATCATGTCAACTTCCCGACGGGTCCGGAGTGATCCCATTCATTGCGCGCGTGCCGCCACATCCAGATCCACACTGCGTACGGGACGTCATCACGCAGTTGATTCCACTGACGCTGAGCGGCGTCACGTTCTAACCGCTCGCCCGTCTTGGCATCCAGACCTGAATTCGCGCGGCAGATCCGGGCTGCCTGCAGGCGCTCGTCTGGCGTGCGCGGCTCGATGGCAACGCTTGCGACTGGTACGCCGACGGTGATGTCGGTGGCGGTCATGATCCCTCCTCCGGTGCCTCATCCGCCCAACCCGGGTGCAACCGCGAGCACATCTCATGCAGCACCAGCATCGCGGTATGGCTCGTATCGGCAAAGGTATCGGCAAAGGTTTCTGCGATCGCGATGGCCACCAACTCCGGATTCGAGAGTTTCGTCAGGCGCTGCGCGGTGTCGATGACGTTGAGCACCCTTTGTTCGCCGCCGGGTGGGGGAGCGGCTCGCAGCTTATCCGGCGACTTCCAGCCACACTCCTGCAGCAATTCGATGGCATCAGACCATGCCGGATTGCAGCCACAGAAGGGCGCGTCACAATCCACTTCGCCGAAGCGCTGGAAGCACTTCTTGGTGGGCCCCGAACGACACCAAACAACAGCAGCCTTGAAGGATTCCGATGCTTCGTAAGTCGTTTCAGAAGCGTATTCGCCCGTGGCTTCGCGCGCGAGATTCAGTTGATGACCTTTCGCCCAAGACACAAACTTCTCGTCCACTGAGGGAAGGTGCGCTACCTCCATCTGCGGAGCGACTCCTTCCAACGTCTGCGCCGCCTCCTCGCAGAGCGGATCGACGGCGTAAACGTGCTCCTGCACTTGGCCACCGATCCCGACACTGCGCAATCCTGCGGAGTCGCCTGCCTTGTGTTCGCCGCCAAACCAAAATGTAATGTTCTCGTGCGGCTGAAGGCTGCGTCGCTCTGTACCGGGTTTCGGTACAACCACCAACTTGTTTCGCAGGCGTTCGATCAACGTGCTCACAACAGTTTCCTCCGCGCCAATTCAAACATGTAGGCAGTCAGACTCCCAGCCGGTTCGCTCCCGTTGCGAGGACAATCGGTCTTAGTGATTGTTGGAACGCGGGCCGGCTGGGAATTCAGTGCGCGCTCGATGAACTGGATTCGCAACCACGCATAGGCTTCGTCCTGATAGTCAGGATGGTCGTTCGATACGTCGGAAGCGCAGCCGCGCAACCACATGATGTTGGCGCGAATCCAGTTGGCCAGCATTATCGGATCGATGCGGGTGGCGCGCGACAGGCCGTTTTTGACCTTCAGCAACTCCGGGGCTTCGGGACGGAAGGGTTTCATACCACCACTCCGGCCTGAGCCAACAGTGCGCGGGCAGGCGTACATTCGGGGCAAGGTTGGTCGTCCGCATCCCACGCGGCCACCGTGTCGTGACCGGGAATGTGGCGGCTCACGAGGCCTGTGTGATTGCACTCGCCGCACTCGGAAATGAACTGAAGTGTGATCTCGATCAGTCCCTCGACCACCGCGAACTTCTTCGCCCAGGCTTTGCCCGTGACGACCGCAACCTCGGTGCGCTGCTCATCGAGCAGGCTGTACTCGCCGGCCGGGTCCTCGGGTTGGGTGACGGGCTCGATGCGGAGGGCGGTCATTTGGCCTCCCGGATAACCAAGCCCAAGGGCTCGAACGTGGCGCGGATCTGCGTGGCTTCGCTGGCCGACAGCATAAAGCTTGCATGAGGGCCAAGGCACAGAAACAAACAGTTGGCTTGGCTGACATCCAGATAGCAATCAGCCAATCGTTCACCCGTGAGGACGAGCAGAGAGTGAGTTTTTGCATGCACTCTCGCGTACAGCCAGCCGCCCGCGCTCAGTTCCAGGTGTAATTTGCGCGGAAGCTTGGGTGAGGACATCAACCAGAGATCGGTTTTCGACGCAGCAGGGGCTTGGTCGCAAATCGCGCCACCGGTCCTGACGGTATCTTGTGGTTTGTTCACGGCCAAGCCCAGACTTGTTGGTTCGGTGCTCATTGATGCTGACACCCGGCCAGTTTCGAGATCACGCCGCAGACCACGACGAAGACCACTACGCCCAGCATCGGCAGCCACGGATCGGGTTGGCGTTTCATCAACAGGCTCCTAGGCGGCGGGTGAATAGATCCAGATCCACGCGAGCAGTAACACGGCGACGGCGATGATGAGGGCCCAGCGCAGGGTGTTGTTCATGGTCACTCGTTGAGCGAGTCAGCCGTGAAGAACCGATCGCCCTTACCGTTGGGCCGCACCGTCATGTGATCGAAGCCCATCTCCTCACCGAGCGCCTTCCATGCGTCGTTTGCATTCTCCTGTGGCGAGCGCGGCTCCCTACCGCCAAACACCATGTAGGGCACTGGCTTGCAGGCCTCCAGGATCTTGTCGAGTTGGGTCTGCGTCATTTCGTATTCTTTGCGCATGTCAGTTGTTCTCCGCTATTGGTCCGCAGTCGCAATCCGCTTGTGTACGCGCGCCGCAGCCGTTGCACCACAGAGTGGGATCGATGTCACCCATGGTGTGATCACCATCGCGCGTATCCTCGCAGTCGCACCAGGTCTGCATGCCGCAGTTGGCATGGTCGCCGCGTTGGCAGGCTTCGCACATGCTCATCGCGGATCTCCCGCTTGAGGCCTTGTCAGAAATCCCGGCAGGCACGGCGATGCCATCGGCTCAATCGGCTTCACGGGCGCGGTGAGCGCGAACATGAAGGCGCTGTCGGCGGCGGCTAGTTTGGCGCGGGTGCCGGGAGTTATCACAGCGCGAAACCTCCCAGCCACCAGCCGATCACAGCAGCGATCGCGACGATGGCCGCAATGACCCACCAGCGCAGGCGGTAGCGAACCGGAGCATCGCGGGCGCCGCACGAGACACAGCGCCCCTGCCATGAGCCCATGCCACAGTTGCAGGTGGGGCGGCGGTTCACGGCGTCCACACTCCACGCACCGCCGCCGACATGGAGGCGAGGTAGCGCTCATCGGATTCATCGGCGCGCTTCTTCTCCTCGTCGCGCGCAATCTCCTCCTGCACCGTCTGCAGCAGCGCCACCCTGGCATGCGCCATCAATGCCGCGATCAGCGACGCACCGACCAGCATGGCTTGCTCAAGGGTCGTGTACTCGGCGCGCGCCAGGATGTTGACGAGCGCGGTATTGAGCGCGCGGTGGGTCGCGGCATCGGCTAGCAGGGTCTCATCGGACTCGAGGACGGCGGCGAGCTCCGGACCGGTCAACGAGGCGATCTGGGCGGGGTCGGAGTAGCCGGCGTTGGGCTGCTGGGCGACCAGGCGATCGAGCAAGCGGCGGTGCGTTTGCTGCAGGCCGGTGCTGATCGCGGCCTCGGCGATGGGTTGGCGCAGGTCGGTGCTGGCGGCGCTCATAAATCCACCGCATTGGTGAAGCCAACCGCCTGGATAATGCGGGTGCAAACGTCCCGGTATAGACCCTCAGCCTTGCTAGCTTTGGCGGATAACATTCGGGCCGCCCCCTGCATGCCTACGGCCGCCGCGTTGCATGCCGCACGTCGATTAGCTTGAGCTGCCGCGCGGGCCTTGTCCGCCGTTTCACGGAGCTGTATCAATCGGTGCGCGGATACCACGGCCGGTACAGACATGCGGCAGACGGGTGGCTGGCCCCGCTCGAGGCGGCCTTGGCACTGGGCGTTGCCGCAGGTGCAGGGTTGAGGGGTGGTGGACATGATGCCTCCGGGTCGATGGGAGGCAATATACAACCCAGGTTGTGCGCTGTCAACAACCCCGGTTGTGCGCTGGCCCGCAAATATTTATGGCTGGGGGGCGGCTTCCTGCTCCTGGGTCGCTGGCGCTGGCGATACATGCTGCAATGTACAATCTGAGCCGAGCGGATCGTCCATGACTCCGCGCCGCATCTGCAGGCACTGCGCTACGATTCGCTGCCCCTTTTGCAGACGTGCGATGCTCGGTCGATCCGGATTGGCCAGTGTTAGTCCTACACTTTCGAATGAGTTGTCATCAGATACCACGAGATGCAGCACAATATCGTGGAGTACTTCATCGATGGATTTTATGGTGCCCGTGACTTCGATAACAGAGTCGCCAATCTTATCGTTCATCGCAACTTCGTTCGCAGCGTAGCCTTTGTATAGAGCGGCGGCGCTCGTCCTGAAGATATTCCGAACGGGCTCTGCAGGCGCGGGCGCAGGGGCATCCGCCATGGGCTGCGGCAAGTTGTTTTCGTCTGGCGCCGTTGTTGCAGGCGCCTCGGGCGATGGGGTTTCGACCGCTGGGTGTGGGTCGTCATGGCCGCTGTTATGGCCAATTACCAAGACAACTACGAATATCGCCGCCAACAGGGCGATGACTCTTTTAACAGGCAACGATAGTCGGGGGGTCGTTTCTTGATCGGCGGCGGTGGCTTTCAGCTCCGAGCCACAATGCTTGCACTTGATTGCCGCCGCCAGGATCTCTTCGGCGCAGAAGGGACATCGCTTAGTTGACTGCATTTGAGTAATTGTTATGTTGAGTTCAACAATCGATTGAGATAGCTCTGTGGTCCAATGCCGTACTGAAGCCACGCTGGCTCGACACCGAATACCATAGCGAAAGCGATCGAGGCATGTGACTCAGAGACTTTGTTTTTGAGAATCAGGCTGAGTGCCTGCTGGGTCATGATCGGTTTATCGCCCGCCTGAAGATTTCGACCCGTCACGCGGCTTGCCTCGGCAATCAGTTCCTCTTGAGTGTATTTGGCCGGATCGACTCCCAGCTGCCGAGCGCGAACGATCATGCAAGCCCGTACGCGTTCCCCTAGCGTCTTGCCGTCAGGGCCGAGATCGGCCTGACGTACCCTGATCTTGCCCGGGGCCTTTGCGGGCGCGGCGGCGGTATTGGAGCGTCTTGGAGACATGGGCAGGACAGTACAACCGCCGTTGTGACCGGTCACACGACCGGGGTTGTTGACGCGCACAACCGGGGTTGTGTATCGTGGGTGATCATGGATAAACCTCACGTTGCTGCCCTGAAGCGCGCCATTGTGATTGCCGGTAGCCAAGCCGCCCTGGCCAAGGGGCTCGCGGAGTTCCTCCAGCGTCCCACCTTGGGGCAGCAGACTGTCTCCAAATGGGTGCGTCAGGAAATCCTGATCGAAGCGGAGTACTGGCCTGCTTTCGAGCATGTCACTGGGGGTGTGATCACTGGCGCTGATTTGCGCCCCGATGTTTTCCGGCGAGCCGTTGTTCTTCGTGACCATGTTGCCTAACCCCGTTTTTTTTGCCAAGTGAAGCTACGTGCAACCACGAACAACAAAGTTGCGCGTCGATGCTCCTGAGGAGCAGCTGTCACTGATACCGGCCCGAAAGCCCAGCCGCCCCGTCAATCTGGAACACATCGCCGTCCTCAAGAGCACGAAGCATGCCCTGGAGTACGCCTGCCAGCTCGCCGAACTCGCGCCCAAAGAGATCTACCTCGACATGGACTGCGAGAAAAGCGTCTGGTCGCGCATCTGTGGCGGTGACCTCGATCTCGACGGCCGTGACATCCCGCGCTTCAACCGTGTGGTCGGCAACAGCGCCTATTTGCTGTATCTGATGCACACCGATGGCTGGGATTTGACCAACCTGCGCAAGGTCCAGGATGACAAGGACCGCGAGATTGCGGAATTACGCAAGCACATCGCCGACCAGGAGCGCGCGATCCGGCTGATGGTCGACTACCAGAAAGGGCGGGGCTGAGGTGGTGGACGTGTGCGAACCGGTCCATTGCAATGCTGCTCCCTCCGCTTCAATGCGGATGTTGAATGTGAACCAACATGAGCCGCGCTCAATGACGCCGTCTCGGAAGCGCTCCCTGCTGTGTTGGTTTAGTACTTATCACAGGTTAAGGTCGAATCACTTTGTACGCTGCCGCACGCAAAGCCGCAACGCGAATTTAGCGATTCGTGCGAATTATTCTGCTGCGAGCCGTCTGAATATCTCAGCTCGCAATCCTAAGAAAGCTCAAGCCTACAGTCGTGGGCGTGGGCGTTCCCGCAACTCAACGGCGCTGCGCTGCGCAAACATTCGGTCGATGTGCGCAGCAGCAATGCGTAGGAGTTCTACGCGCGTGGACGAAGTTGAATGGAGGCTTGGCCCATGAAGTACCGCGTCCGCGAAAACCTCACCGCCAAGCCTGAGGAGCGCTACATCGTGCAGTCCACTCACTACGGCCACACGTGGGCCGACGAGGCGTACTTCCCCGATCAACTGAGCGCCGA